>Ga0080064_1002037_pt1 | contig 36676 bp, 33 predicted proteins | sample Subgrocontami54m_FD_69260 | JGI IMG/M metagenome (GOLD analysis project Ga0080064, IMG submission 69260) | Subsurface groundwater microbial communities from S. Glens Falls, New York, USA - GMW46 contaminated, 5.4 m (SPADES assembly) (version 2) ...
CGACCCGGTTCACCGCGGTGGCGCGCAGCGCCTTGCCGAGCAGCGTGCGCTCGAAGAACAGGTACAGCAGCGCCATCAGCGCGACCGACGCCCCGAGCACCCAGAGCGTCTGCCCGGTGACGGTGATCGTTCCGAGCTCCCAGCGCGCCTCGGAATACGGCGCGACGCGGAAGCCCTCCGCGCCGAAGAACAGCAGGCCGAATCCCTGCAGCGCGAAATGCACCGCCACGGCGACGATGAGCAGCACCAGCACCGACGCGTTGGCCAGGGGCTGGAAGAACAGGCGATAGGTCATCGGCCCCAGCGGCACCACGAGCGCGAGCGAAAGCGCGATCTGCACCAGCAGCGGGGGCTTGAGCGGCGCGAGCCAGAGCGTCAGGCCGATGATGGCCGCCGGGATCGCGACGTAGTAGCCGAGGATGCGCGGAATGCGCGAAGCGCGGTGCGAACGCAGCGCCGAGACGATTTCCACCAGCGTGACGAAGAGCGCGGCGCCGCCCAGCAGCCAGACGATCCCGGGGGTGCGCCCCAGCTGCAGCGCGGCGAGCGACAGCGCCCCGAAGGTGACGTATTCGCCCTGCGGCACGAACAGCACCCGCGTCACCGCGAACACCAGCACGATGGCGAGCGCCAGCAGCGCGTAAATAGCGCCATTGACGATGCCGTCCTGGATCAGCAACAGCGCTATCTGCCCGTTCAAGCTCCCCGTCCCTGCCGCCGCAAAACCCCGGCAATCATAGCCGTGATGCCCCGCCTGCGATAGCCCCGAAGTCGCGGCGCCGCCACCCGGTGGCGCGTGATACCGCCCGGTTGCGTCGGCGAGACGCGTTTGCTATGGTGAGCCGGCATGCTTCCGGGCCGCGTTCGGCGGCCCGCGTCGTTCACGAACAAGGAGGAGACCATGATTCGCGCCAGTGGAATTGCGGGCATTGTGCTTACGTTGGCGGCCGCGTTCGCGGCGGCGACCGCCCGCGCGGACATCACGATCGGCGGAACGTTTTCCGCTACCGGACCCAACGCCGCCATCGGCGCGCCAGGCAAGAACGCCATGGAGCTCATGCCGGGCACGATCGCCGGGCAGGCGGTGAAGTACATCGCGCTGGACGACGCCGCCGATCCGAGCATCGCGGTGCGCAACATGCGCAAGTTCGTGCAGGAAGACAAGGTCGACGCCATCATCGGATCGAGCGCCACGCCGACCTGCCTCGCGCAGAGCGACATCGCGGCGGAGACGAAAACGCTGTTCCTGTGCCTCGCGCCGATCCCGATCAGGAACCCCTGGGTCTTCTCCGTTCCCCAGGCGACGACCATCATGGTCGAAGGCATCGTCGAGCACATGAAGGCGAACGGCGTGAAGACGGTGGGCTTCATCGGCTTCGCCGACGGCTGGGGCGACCAGAACTACGACGCCATCGTGAAGCTCGGGCCGCCCGCGGGCATCAAGGTGCTCACCAACGAGCGCTACGCGCGCACCGACACCAGCGTCAATGCGCAGATCCTGAAGATCCTCGCGACCCGTCCCGACGCGGTTTTCATCGGCGCCTCGAGCACGCCGGCGGCGCTGCCCTCGCAGGCCTTGCTGGATCGCGGCTACAAGGGCAAGGTGTATCACACCCACGGCGTGATCAGCCCGCAGTTCCTGCGCGTCGGCGGCAAGGGCGTGGAGGGCGTGCTCGCGCCCTCGGGCCCGTTCCCGGTCGCCGAGCAGTTGCCCGACTCCAGCCCGATCAAGAAGATCGCCCTGGACTTCAAGGCGGCTTACCAGGCGAAATTCGGGCCCGTGTCCCCCTTCGCCGGCTATTCCTACGACGCCTATCTGTGGCTCAACGCCGCCATACCCGTGGCGCTCAAGAAAGCAAAGCCGGGCACGGTGGAGTTCCGCATCGCGTTGCGCGACGCGGTCGAGGCGCTCAGGGACGTCGCCGGCACGCAGGCCGTCTACAGCCTCACGCCGTCCAACCACAACGGCGTGGACCGGCGCGGGCGCGTGATGGTGCAAGTCGAGAACGGGGACTTCAAGGTCATCCACTGACGGCGTCCCGCCCTCAGCGCTCGGCTCCGGCGTAGGCGCCCGCCGAGTGCGGGAACATCGCCTTGACGATCTTGAACTTCGAGATGTCGACGGTCGCGTCCATGTGCAGGAAGATCGCAGCGTCGCGGAAGATCTTCTCGATGCCGAAGCCCAGCATCGACCCGTTGCCGCCGTGGAGCTCCATCGCGTGCCTGCACGCGGCGAAGACCTCCTCGGAGGCGAACACCTTGGTCATGTTGCAGAGCTGGTCGGCGTCGGCCGCGCCTTCGTCGACCGCGCGCGAGGCCTCGCGCAGCAGCGCGCGGACCGCGGCGAGCTTGGTCGCCATGTCGGCCAGGCGCAGCGCCACCGCCTGGTGCTTGATGAGGATGCGCCCGCCCTGCACGTAGGTCTGCACGTACTCCGCGGTGCGCTCGAACGCGGCCATGCCGACGCCCAGGTTCTTCGCCGCCTGGATGATCTTGCCGGCGCGGAAATAGACGCCCGCCTTGCCGAGCGCGTCGCCCTCGGCGAGCAGATGGTCCCGCGGCACGCGGCAGTCCTCGAACGCGATCTCGCCGTTGTTCATGAAGCGGCAGCCGATGGTCTCGTTGCAGCGCGTGACGGCAAGGCCGGGCGTGCCGCGCGGAACGAGGAAGCTCGAGGTCCCCTGCAGCATGCCCACCCCGGGCCGGGTGTTGGCGTAGACCACGAACAGGCCCGCGTCGTAGCCGTTGCTGATGAACTGCTTGCGCCCGTTGATCACCCACTCCTCGCCCTTCAGGACCGCCTTGGTGTCCATGGCGGCCTCGGGCACGTTGTACGGCAGCCAGCGGTCGGAGGCGCCGCGCGGCTCGGTGAGGCAGTGCGCGAGCAGGAACCCCGGATCGCCCAGCAGCCGCGCGAACCAGCGCTCCTGCAGGTGCCGCGGGGCGAGGTTGCGCAACAGCACCGAGACCTTCCAGTTCTGCACCAGCTTGTCCGCGAGCCCCGAGTCGCCGCGCGCGATCTCCTCGGCGATGAGCGCGAAGGTCTGAACCTCGGTGGCGGTATCGAGCTGTACGCCCCCGAACTCCTCGGGCACGCCGAGGGTGCGCACGCCTATCCTGTCCGCCGCCTCGAGGATCCCGCGCGGCAGCCGGTCCGTCGGGTCCATGTCCCACTCGCGCTGCCACTGGGTGCGGATGAACGGGGTGACGAAGTCGTTGACGAAGGCGCGGCAGCCCTCGCGCATCAGCCGCTGCTCTTCGGACAACCCGCGATCGTGCATGTCCATGACGTGTTTCTCCTCCGGAAATGGAGGCCGTGCGCCGGGAACCGGGCGGCCCAGGCGCAATCATAGCCGCCGATCGCGGCGCAGCGGTCCGGCTATCCGAAGGTGAAGTAGAACGTCGCGCCCTCGCCCCTCCTGCCTTCGGCCCACGCTTTCCCGCCGTGCCGGGCGACGATTCGCTGCACGATGCTCAGACCGATGCCCGAGCCTTCGAAATCCCTGTCCGTGTGCAGGCGCTGGAAGGCCTGGAACAGTTTGTGCACATACTGCATGTCGAAGCCCGCGCCGTTGTCGCGGACGAAATAGACCGCCTCCGCGTTGCCCTCGCAGCGCCCGACCTCGATCCTGGCCTCGCCCGTGCGGGAGGTGAATTTCCAGGCGTTGCCCAGGAGGTTCTCGAGGAGAATGCACGCGAGGCCCGGGTCGGCGTTGGCCGTCATGCCCGGGGTCACGACCGCCCGGACGTCGCGCGCGGAATTCGACTGCTTCAGCGCGCCGATCACCTTGCCGGCCAGGTCGCTCAAGTCGATGCTGCGCCTGTGCATCTCCTGCCGGGATACGCGCGAAAGGTGCAGAAGATCGTCGATGAGCAGCGCCATGCGCTCGGCCCCGGCCCAGATCCGCCTCAGGCAATCGACCGAGTCCGGGTCGAGGACAGCCTCGTTCTTGTCCAGCACGATCGCGCTGAAGCCCGTGATCGCCCGCAGCGGGGCCCGCAGGTCGTGGGAAACCGAGTAGCTGAAGGACTCCAGCTCCGCGGTGCGTTGCGCGATCCGGTCCTCCAGCTCCGCGTTGAGCTGCATGAGCGCCGCCTCCGCGGCCTTGCGCTGCGTGATGTCCGCGAATATCGCGCAGTGCTGGATGACTTCGCCCCGTTCGTTCCGGATGGCCTTGATGGACAGCAGCAGCCAGCAGATTTCACCCCTCTTGCGGCGGTCGCGGACCTCGCCGTTCCATCGCCCCGTGTCCGCGATCGAGGCCCGCATGCGCTCGTATAACGCCTTCGGCTGCTCGCCGGACCAGAATATCCACGGGGCCTTGCCGATCGCCTCCTGCGCCGAATAGCCCGTGATTTCCGTGAACGCAGGGTTCACCGAAATGACGATGTTGTCCCTGTCGGTGATCATGATGCCCTCCGCGGCGCTGTCGAACACGCTCGCCGCGAGCCGCAGCAGTGCTTCGGCCTCCTTGCGCTCGGTGACGTCGCGTATGATCGCGATGCTCCAGGGCCTGCCCGTCTGCCAGTAGGACGCGGCAGTCGTCTCGACCTGGATGCGGGACCCGTCGCGCCGCAGCATCGCGGTCTGCGTGACCGGCGTCGGCAACCCCTTGGTCGTCGTGTAGGTCACGCGCGTCCGGAGCGCCTCGCGCTCCTCGGGGGAAAAGATCTCGTAGATGTCGCGGCCGACGATTTCCCCGGCGCGGTCGTAGCCGAGCATGTTCAGCAGTGCATCGTTGACGTATTCGATCCTGCCGCTGCAATGGATCCATACGCCGTCCGGAGAGGCCGCGAGCAGGCTGCGATTGCGCTCTTCGGCGACCCGCAATGCTTCTTCAGCGCGCATGCGCTCGGTGATGTCGTGGCCGGTGCCGCGATAGCCGCGGAACTCGCCGCGCCCGTCGAAGAGGGGCTTGCCGCTGACGGAGAACCAGCGCCGCTCGCCCGTTTCGTTGGTCATCTGATAGACGAAATCGCGGAACGGCTCGCGGCGCTCGAGCTGCGTCCGATGGGTGCGCCATTGCTCCTCGCCAACGCCCACGACGGGCAGCTCCCAGCGCAGCTTGCCGATCGTCGTGGCCGGCCGCATCCGCGCCTTGGAATAGAGCTCCGGCGACATGAGCGTGAAGCGCAGGTTCGCGTCCTGCTCCCAGAACCAGTCCGAGGAGAGCTCCGCGACGTCGCGAAACCGCTCTTCGCTCGCGCGCAGCTCCTCCAGGGCGGCCTCGCGCTCCCTGAGCAAGCGCTCGGCCCTGTCCCGGCTGTCCGCGAGCGCGCGTGCGGCCCGCTTCTGGCGTTCGAGAAGCCTTGCGGCCATGATGCCCGCGAACGCGAGGCATACGATCGCCGCGATGCCGGCGAGGTAGTGGAAGGGTTTCCCCTCCCGGATCGCCGCGACAAGGTAGTCCGCGGAGATGCCCGCGGCGAGCGATATCGCGACCAGCGCCGTCGCCACGACCGCGCCGCCGAGCGGAATGCCGCGGCCGAACCAAGTCTTCCCCGTCTGCCGCCTCTGCATGGATCGGTTTCCCGTCCGGGTCCTCGCGTCAAACCACCAATATCGCCCAAGAGGCTGCCTGGGTAAGGAACGAATAGAGGGTAAATCTCTTTCAAATCATGAATTGAAACCCGTGAACCCGCGGCCCGAACCGCGCATAGAATTGCCGCACACACCTGGAAGAAGGAGGGCCGCCATGACCACTACAAAGCGCAAACCCGCATCGACCGTACTGCATACCGTGCGCTTTCCCGGCGAGAGCAAGGACTACCGCGCGGCGGGCCGGTGCCCGAGGACTACGAGTTCGAGGAAGGCGGCGCCGAGTTGTCGGGCTGCAATTCGATGAAATACCGCGGCTTCGAGCCGCTCTTCCCTGGTTGGCCTCTCGGCAATGTCAGCCAAGATGGCAGTGTCCCGGATAGCGGACTCGCTCCCGGGGCCATGGCGCACGCACGCCACCCAGAGATGAATTGCGTGGAGCGGGACTCATTGAGCCAGCCATAGAAGTCGAATAGAGGAACCATGATCGAAGCCACCCGCGACGCTCTGCCGCAGCAGGTGCGAGAGGTCGGCTTCCATTCCTGCGGCGAGTGCTCGCTGTACCGGGGCGGGCACCGCGACGCCCGCAAGCAGCCCATGACGTTGACCACCCGGGCGTAGGCCTGATCATGCACCCGGAGCTCGAGCGCCAGCTTGGCCGGCTGGGCCTGTCGCCGCAGGCGCCGCCGGACGCCGAGAGCGCGGGGTGGATCCGGCTCATCAACGACAACCTGCCGGTGATGATCGCCTACGTCGACGCCAACGAGATCTACCGGTACCAGAATCGTGGCTTCAGCGCCTGGCTTGGGGTCCCCCCCGAGCGCATCGTCGGTCACCGCGTGAGTGAAGTAATGAGCGAAGAGGTCTACGAGATCGTCCGGCCGCATATGCTGTCGGCCTTCGCCGGACATCCCACGCGCTTCGACCGCATCCAACACAACCGTGCAGGCGAGATCGAATATCTCACCTGCCAATACCTGCCGGACATCGGAGATGATGGCAAGGCGCTCGGCTTCTACGCGATCCTGATCGACGTCTCCGCGCAGAAGAAGGCGGAACTCGACGCTCGCGAGAACGAAAGGCGCTTTCGCGCGACATTCGACCAGGCTGCGGTCGGCATCGTTCACACCTCGCTCGACGGCAAGTATCTTCGGGTCAACCGGAGATTCTGCGAAATGCTGGGTTACGACGAATCGGAACTGATCGGGATGGCGGCTGCCAATTACTCGCATCCCGAGGACGCCAACAGGGGTGGGCCGCAGCGCAAGATGATGCTGGAGGGCAAACTCGAGACTTTCAGCGAGGAAAAGCGCTACGTCCGCAAGGACGGGAGCGTGCTCTGGTCCAACCGCACGGTGTCGCTGGCGCATGATGAATCGGGCAATCCGCTGTACTTCATCCGCATCATCGAGGACATCGCCGAGCGCAAGCGGGCGGAGAGCGAACTTGCGCAGCAGGCGCAGGAGCTCAGGGCCGCCAGGGTCGCGGCCGACGCCGCCAATGCGGCGAAGTCGCAGTTCCTGGCCAACATGAGCCACGAGATCCGCACGCCGATGAACGGTGTGCTGGGGATGACCGAACTGCTGCTCGATGCAGGACTGAACCAGGCCCAGCGGCGCTACGCACAGACCATCCGCGCTTCGGGCGAAGCGCTGCTCAAGATCATCAACGATATTCTGGATTTCTCCAAGATCGAGGCCGGGCGGCTCGAGCTGGATCCGATCGAGGTGGACATCAGGGACCTCAGCGAAGAGGCGCTGCAGTTGATGGCGCCACGGGCAAACGAGAAGGGGCTGGATCTCGCCTGTCGTATCGCCCCCGAGGTGCCGAAGCGCATTCGCGCCGACCCGGTGCGGCTGCGCCAGATCCTGCTGAACCTCCTCGGCAACGCGCTCAAGTTCACGGAGCGCGGCGAGGTGACCGTGTCGATCGGGCGCGTCGGGGAGGCCCTTGCCGGATCGGGGCCGGCCCAATGCCTGCTGCGCTTCACCGTCGTCGACAGCGGCACCGGCATCAGCCCGGAGGTGCAGGCTCGCCTGTTCCAGCCCTTCAGCCAGGCCGACATGTCGACTTCGCGGCGCTTCGGCGGCACCGGCCTCGGGCTCGCGGTGTGCAAGCAACTCGCCGGGATGATGGGTGGCGAGATCGGCGTGGTCAGCGAGCCCGGGCGCGGCTCAAGCTTCTGGTTCACGGTCCGCGTGGATATCCTGGACGCCGGCAAGTCGGCACCGGCGCGCGCGGACTTGAAGGGGGTCCGGGTGCTGATCGTCGAGGACAATGCCACCAATCGCGCGATCCTGCTGCACCAGGTCACGGGGCTGGGTGCCGTTTGCGACGTGGCGGCAGATGGATTGGCCGGCCTGGAGGCAATGCGGGCGGCACTCGCGCGGGGCGGTGCGTATCACCTGGCGTTGATCGACATGAAGATGCCGCGCATGAACGGCATCGAACTGATGCGTGCGGTGCGCGCGGACGCCGGCCTGCGGGACACGCGGCTGGCGATGCTGACCTCGCTGTCGGCAGCCGGCGAGGCCGCGGCGACACGTGCCGCCGGTGCCGACGCGTACCTGACCAAACCGGTGCGCCGCGCGGAATTGTTCAACGCCCTGGCGGGGCTCATGGGCACGACTGCAGCCGAGGCGCCCGCGGCGGTCGCGCACGAGCCCGCTGCCCTCGACTACCGCGGCGCGCGCGTGCTGCTCGCCGAGGACAACCCGGTCAACCAGGAGGTCGCACGGGCGATGCTGGAGCGCGCGGGTTGCCGGGTCACGATCGCGGTCAACGGGCGTGCGGCGGTCGAGCGATGGCTGGCACAACCCTTCGAGCTGGTGCTGATGGACTGCCAGATGCCGGAGCTGGACGGATTCGAGGCCACCCGGGAAATACGCACGCGAGAGACGGGGCGTGTACGGGTGCCGATCGTCGCGCTCACCGCCAACGCCATGGCAGACGACCGCGAACGCTGTCTTGCCGCCGGCATGGATGATTACCTGCCCAAGCCGTTCAAGCGCAGCGACCTGATGGCGGTGCTGCAGTGCTGGATCGACCTCGCGCCGCGGCCGCAGGCCGCCATGGCGTCGGCGCCGCTCGAACCGGGATCGCACGCCGCGCGATAATCGGCAGCGCCGGTGGCAGTGTCAAAGTTCGCTGCCGGCGCGCAAGCTCATCCGCCCCGGTTCAGCTTCGACAGCACGCGGAAACGATTGCGCGCTTGCTCGGCGGCACAAATGCGATACAACCACCGTAAGAAAAAGGGCCCAGCCGCAGCTAAGCCCTTGAATTCGTGGTAGGCCGTGCAGGAGTCGAACCTGCGACCAACGGATTAAAAGTCCGCTGCTCTACCAGCTGAGCTAACGACCCGAAAAGAGGGCGAATTCTAGTACGCGGGCGCAGTAGCGTCAACGAAACAGCCGCTCAAACGCTGCGCGAACGCAGCGATTTTCGCGATCCGGCGCGGAAATCCGTATCCAAATTACGTGTCGCGGGTCATCAGCCAGTACTGGAGCTTCATGGTCGCGGCCGCTCCGGCGACGATCGAGAAGAACGCGATGAACGAGCCGAGCGCGAGGGTCGAGATGCCGGTGATGCCCTGGCCGATGGTGCAGCCCATCGCGAGCACTCCGCCGAAGCCCATCAGCGCGCCGCCGATCACGTGGGCGACGAGGTCGTTCGCGTCGCGGAAGCTCTCCAGGCGGAAGGACCGCGTGGCAAGGGCGTAGGCGAGCGAACCGGCCACCATGCCGAGCACGGTGGCGATGCCGAAGGTCATGACGCGGCTCTTGTCGCTCCACAGCAGCAGCAGCTCCAGGAAATAGGCCTGCGGCGCGACGAAGGACATCGATTCCATCCGGCCGGTGTTGGTGGCGAAGAACTTTTCCTCCAGCGTGTTCGGGTCTTCGGCGAGGTAGCCCAGATGGCCGGACAGGTACCAGCCGGCGACGATCACCAGCCCGACGACCACGCCCCCGAGCACGAAATCGAAGCTCCTGAATTCGCGGCTGGCAAAGACGAACGCGAGCAGCCCGACGCCGAGCGCCCCGGCCAGCGCGGCGAGCACCATTCGGCGTTCGGCCCCCAGCGCCTTGCCGATCATCGAAGGCAGGTCCTGCGTGGTCGCGAGCGCCGCGTTCACCGGATCGATCGCCGCGACGCGGAACATGCCCAGCACGCCCTTCAGGGTCATGTAGGCGGTGAGCGCCAGCATGAGGAACACGATGAAGGACTTGAGGTTGCCCGCGCCGATCCGGATCAGCGTCTTGCTGCCGCAGCCCGAGCCGAGGGTCATGCCGACGCCGAACGCCATCCCGCCGACGGCATAGGACAGCCAGGTGAGGTTGGGCGTGGTGTAGATGGTCTTGGCCACGTCGATCTGGCCCGCGAGCTGGAGGCCCGCGGTACCGAGTATCGCGACCGCCATTGCGAGCAGCCACATGCGCATGCGGTTCCAGTCGCCCATGTTGACGACGTCCGACACCGCGCCCATGGTGCAGAAGTTGGTCTTGTTGGCGACTGCGCCGAACACGAACGCCAGCGCGAACGCGCCCCACACGACGATGGCCGAGAGCGCGGCGGGATTGGCTCCGCTCATGAATTGCCCCTCCAGTAAGCGTCCGGAATTCTAACCAGCCGCCCCGGGCGCAGGGCAATCAAAATTATCACGGAGGCCATAAGCCCCGGCCGTCGCCGAAGGGTGGCGGATGCCTAGCGCTTCTGCAGCCGCTGCTTGGCCTGCTCGGCGGCGGGGCTGCCGGGATATTTCAGGACCAGGGTGCGCAGGGTCTCGCGCGCGGCCTTCTGGTCCCCGAGCTCGGCCTGGGCGCTCGCGATGTTCAGCATCGCGTCGGGGGCCTTGGGATTGTCGGGCCAGGACGCGACCACCTTCTGCTGGGTGGCGATCGCCACCCGGAAGTCGCGCGTGGCGTAATAGGCGTTGCCGATCCAGTACTGCGCGGAAGGCACGAGCTGGCTGTTCGGGTAGTTCACGACGAAGGTCTGGAACGCGGCGATCGACGCCTGGTAATTGCCGACCTTGAACTGGTTGAGCGCCGCTTCGTAGGCGTCCTTTTCCTTCTGGGCCTCGCGTTCGGGCGCCGCCACCTTCTCCTGGAACGTCTGCTCCATGCGGCGCATCCGCGTGTCGATGTCGACGTACAGGTCCTTCTGCCTGCGCTCGATCGTCTCGGCCTGGTTCATCAGAACCTCGATCTGGCCGCGCAGCTTCGTCATGTCCTGCTTGACCGCGTCGATCAGCTGCACGAGGTCCACCGCCCTGTCCCGCAGCGACGCATCCAGGCGCGCCACGCGGTCCTCGAGCGCCTTCTGGTTCGCCGCCGCCTCGGCCTTGATGTCGGCGATCTGCCTGCGGGCCTCGTCGTCGTCGAAAAGGCCCGCCCGCGCCGAGCCCGCCGCGAGCACCGCGAACGCGAGGACGGTCAGGCGGAGCCTGCGCATCGCTCAATATTCGCCGTTGTAGAGCATGTCGCCGCGGCGATTCTGCGCGTAGCACGACTCGGTGCTCTCGGTGCAGCGCGGCTTTTCCTCGCCGAGGCTCACCGATTCGATCTGCGCCTCGCGCCCGCCCATCAGCGTCAGCATGCGCTTGATGCCGTCGGCACGCCGTTGGCCGAGCGCGATGTTGTATTCGCGGCTGCCGCGCTCGTCGCAGTTGCCCTGCACGAGCATCTTCGCGCTGGAATGCTCGGCGAGGTACTTGCCGTGGGCCTGCACCATTGGCCGGAATTCCTCCTTGATGGCATCGCTGTCGTAGTCGAAGAACACCGAGCGCTTGGACAGGATGTTCGCCGGGTCCTTGAGCGGATTCAGCTGGACCTGCGGGGGCTGCACGGGCCGGGTGCTCGTGGAGGGCGGCACCTGCGCTGCAGTCGGTGCGCGTTCCTCGACGCCCGCCTTGCCTTCGTCCTTGGTCGGCGAACTGCTGCAACCATAGAGCACGGCCAGCGCAATTGCCGCAATCAAAGCTTTATTCATACCACCCTCCTTTTTCAATTGCCAAGAAACGGGCCCCACGCGGGCTCGCGTACGTCCGCCGCCTGCACCGTGAGCCGCTGCTTCACGCGGCCGTCGGACGACACTGCCGCGAGCACGCCGCGGGAGCCGGTCACGGTTGCGTAAAGGATCATTCTGCCGTTGGGTGCGAAGCTCGGGGATTCATCTCGCTGCGTATCGGTGAGGATCTGGATCTGCCGGCTCGCCAGATCCATGACCGCGACCTGGAAGCGGCCCTCCCGCCGCGCCACGAAGGCCATGGTCTTGTCGTCGGGACTCAACCTGGGCGAGACATTGTACGCCCCGTCGAAGGTGAGGCGCACGGCATCCCCGCCGCCCGCGGGCATGCGGTAGATCTGCGGGCTGCCGCCCCGGTCCGAAGTGAAGTAGATGAACTGGCCGTCGTGGGAAAAGAAGGGCTCGGTGTCGATCGCCGCGGACGCGGTGATCCTGCGCACGTTGCTGCCTTCGGCGTCGATGAGATAAATCTGCGAGCCGCCTTCCCTGGAGAGCGTGACGGCGAGCTGCTTGCCTTCGGGGGACCAGGCCGGAGCGCTGTTCGACCCCTTGAAATTCGCCACCACGTGGCGACGGCCCGTGGTGAGCGAATGCACGTAGACCACGGGCTTCTTGCTCTCGAAGGACACGTAGGCGAGGCGCGTGCCGTCGGGCGACCACGAGGGGGATATGATCGGCTCGCGCGAAGCGAGCGCCACCTGCGCGCCCTGCCCGTCGGCGTCCGCGATGCGCAGCTCGAAGCGGCTGCCTTGCTTGACCACGTAGGCGATGCGCGTCGAGAACACGCCGCGCTCGCCCGTGAGCTTCTCGTAGATCACGTCGGCGATGCGGTGCGCCGTGGCGCGCACCTGCGCGGCGGAGAGCGTGAACGCGACGCCGGCGAGCTGCGATTGCTTGGGCACGTCGAGCAGCCGGAACCGGACCTCGAACCTTCCGTCGGAAAGCCGCTGCACCGCGCCGATCACGAGCGCATCGGCATTGCGGTTCTTCCATTCGCCGTAATTCACCTGCGAAGGCTCGGTCGGAATGGGCTCGACGCCGCCCGCGTACTGGGTGCGGAAGCGCCCGCTCCTCAGGAGGTCCGCCTCGACGATCTCGGTGATGCCGGGGGGGAGCAGGCTCTCGCCGGGGAACTGCATCACCGCGATCGGGATCTGGTTCGCCCCGCCGCCGGTGATCTCGATGGTGAGCTGTGCCCACGCCGCGCCCGCCGCCACCAGCAGGCAGGCCGCGAGGATGTGCTGGATCGCGCGTTTCATGCGTGTCGGAAGTATACAGCCTGCTGCATGATCGTGAACCTCCTCACTCCTGTGGCCTGAATTTCAGCTCGAGGGTGCGCGCGAACTGCTCGGGACGATCCGGTCGCGGCAGCGGCGAGGACTTCAGGATCGCGCGCTCCACCGCCTCGTCGTAGGCGCGGTTCCCGCTCGAGGTGCGCAGCCGCGCGGACAACACCTCCCCGGTGGGCAACTGCACGACGTCGAATATCGCCTCGGGATTGCCGGCGATGTCGGGCGGCAGCACGACATTGCTCTTGATCTTGGTCTTGATCTTGTTGGCATAGCTTGCGTCGACGACCGGTCCGGACGGAGCGCGCTGCACGGGTTTCGCGCTCTGGGTCACCTGCTTCATTTCCTGCGCGAGCTGCTCGCGGATCGCCGCATTGCGGTCGATCTTGATGATCGGTTCCTGCTTTATCGCTTCCGGCTTATTCGCTTCCGGCTTCTTCTTCGGCGGCGCCTTTTTCTTCTCCACCACGATGTCGGGCTTGGGCGGCGGCGCTTCCACCTTCGGCTCGGGCTTGGGCTCGACTTTCGGCTCCGGCTTCGGGGCTTCCACGGGCGGCGCGGGCGTTTCCACCACCGCCGGGCGGTCCCAGAGCTCCACCATCACCGCGTCGGGCGGCTTGGACTGCCACCTGACGCCGAAGAACAGGAATGCGATCAATCCCGCGTGCACCAGCACCGAGAGCACACCTGCCGGCACGCTGCCGGGTTCGCGTTGGAGGACGGCCGCGGACATCAGCGCGACGCGGCCTTCACCATCAGCCCGATGCGCCTGATGTTGTTCTTCTGCAGCTCGTCCATGACCTTGAGCACCGCCTCGTAACGCACGTCCTTGTCCGCAGCAATGACCACCGGCTGCTCGGGGTTGCGCGCCTGCTTGTCACGCAACGCGCTGACCAGCTCCGCGGTTGACACTCGCCGCTCCTGCGTCTGGCCCCCGCCCTTCGCCGCATCCACCGGTTCGCGCAACATGAGCGAGGTGTCCGCCCTGATGATGACCTCCAGCGGCGCGGCGGGGACCTGGGCGGCCTTGCCAAGGCTGGGCAGATCGACCACGCCCGGGGTCACCAGAGGCGCGGTCACCATGAAGATGACCAGCAGCACCAGCATCACGTCCACGTAGGGGACGACGTTGATCTGGTTCATGAGTTTGCGGGAGCGCATGGCCTACTTCGCGTGTGCCTGGCGCTGCAGGATGTTGGAGAACTCCTCCATGAAGCTCTCGAACCGCACCGCGAGGCGGTCCACGTCGTGCGAATAGCGGTTGTAGGCCACCACCGCGGGAATCGCGGCGAAAAGCCCGATCGCGGTGGCGACCAGCGCCTCGGCGATCCCCGGCGCGACCGCGGCAAGCGTCGCCTGCTGCACGTTCGCCAGTCCCCGGAAGGCGTGCATGATGCCCCACACCGTGCCCAGCAACCCCACGTACGGGCTAACCGAGCCCACCGAGGCGAGGAAGGCCAGGTGCGATTCGAGCCTGTCCATCTCGCGCTGGTAGGTGGCGCGCATGGCGCGCCGCGCGCCGTCCACGAGCACGCTCGGGTCGGCGGCCCGCTGGGAACGCAGCTTCGCGTATTCGCGAAACCCCGCCTCGAAGATCCGCTCCAGGCTGCCGGTGGAATGGCGGTGATTGACCGCGCTCTGGTAGAGCGCGTTCAAGTCGTTGCCGCTCCAGAAATCGCGCTCGAATTGCTCGGTCTGGCCGCGCGCCCGCCGGATGGTGAACAGCTTGTGGAAGATGAAATACCAGGACATGAACGACACGACGAGCAGCAGCGCCATCACGACCTGCACGACGACGCTCGCGTTCAAGAACATCGCGAGAATGGACAGGTCCTGAGTTATGTTCATGCCAGTTGTTCCAGTTTCCTGCGGATCATGTCGGGCACGCCGACCGGCTTCTGCGAGCGGGCATCGACGCACGCGAGCGTGAGCTCGGCCGAAGCCAGCGTCTCCTCTCCGCGTTTCACCGACTGCTCGAAGACCAGCCGCGCGCGGCCGACTCGGGCGACGCGGGCGGTCACCGACAGCATGTCGTTCAGCCGCGCGGGCTTATGGTAGGCGATTTGGGCCGAATGCACCATGAACAGCAGGTGCTCGCGGCGCGCCAGATGCCCCAGGTCCAAGCCGAGCGATTGCAGCAGCTCGGTGCGGGCGCATTCCATGAAATCCAGGTAATTCCCGTGGTAGACCACGCCCGCGGCGTCGGTGTGCTGATAATAGACGCGCTGCGGAAAGGAGAAGTTCCTAGGCATCCGTGAACAATGACCCATTGTCGGGACGCTGCGGCGCGGCGAGGCCGAAGTGGCGGTAGGCGAGCAGCGTGGCCACCCGGCCGCGCGGCGTGCGCTGCAGGAAGCCCTGCTGGATGAGGAAGGGCTCGATCACGTCCTCGATCGTGTCGGACTCCTCGCCGACGGCGTGCGCGAGGTTCTCCAGCCCCACGGGGCCGCCGGCGAACTTCTCGATCACGGCGAGGAGGAGCTTGCGGTCCATGACGTCGAACCCGGCCGCGTCGACGTCCAGCATGAGGAGCGCCGCGTCGGCGACCTCGCGCGATATGTCGCCCTGCGCCCTGACCTGCGCGTAATCGCGTACGCGCCGCAGCAGGCGGTTGGCGATGCGCGGCGTGCCGCGGGCGCGGCGCGCGATTTCCAGCGATCCCTCGCCGGAGATCTCCACCTCGAGCAACCGGGCCGAGCGGCGCACGATGCGCTCGAGCTCCTCGGGCGTGTAGAACTCCAGCCGCGCGACGATGCCGAAGCGGTCGCGCAGCGGATTGGTGAGCATGCCGGCGCGCGTGGTGGCCCCGACGAGCGTGAACGGCGGCAGGTCGAGCTTCACCGAGCGCGCCGCCGGCCCCTCCCCGATCATGATGTCGATCTGGTAGTCCTCGAGCGCGGGGTAGAGGATCTCCTCGACCACCGGCGAGAGGCGGTGGATCTCGTCGATGAACAGCACGTCGTTCGGTTCGAGGTTGGTGAGGATCGCCGCGAGATCGCCCGGGCGCTCGAGCACCGGGCCCGAGGTGTGGCGCAGGTTCACGCCCATTTCGCGGGCGATGATGTGCGCGAGCGTGGTCTTGCCGAGCCCCGGCGGCCCGAACAGCAGCACGTGGTCCAGGGCCTCCTTCCTCCCGCGCGCGGCCTCGACGAAGATCGAAAGCTGCCCCCGGATCTTCTCCTGCCCGACGTACTCGGCGAGCGAGCGGGGCCGCAGCGCGCGCTCGAACGCCTCCTCCTGGGTGCCTGCCGGCCCGGGTGCGATGAGACGGTCGGTTTCGATGGCCACGCCGTATCTTAACCCAGGCCCTGAGTTGTCACGCCCTGGCGAGCTGCTTCAACGCCTGCCTGATGCCGTCGGATACCGACAATCCTTCGGGCAACTGCCCGACCGCGTGCCGGGCCTCCTTTTCGCTGTAGCCCAGGCCCAGCAGCGCGTGCAGGATGTCGCTCGACGCGGGCGCGGGCCGGTTCACCGCGGCACCGCCCGCCAGCTCCGCACCGAGCTTGTCCTTGAGTTCGAGCAGCAGCCGCTCGGCGGTCTTCCTGCCGATGCCCGGGATCTTCACCAGGCGCCCGGCTTCCTGCAGCATCACCGCCTCGATGAGCTCGGCGACGGACAGCCCGGACAGCACGGCGAGCGCCGTTCGGGCGCCCACGCCGGCGATCTTGAGGAGTTGGCGGAACGCGCGGCGCTCGGCTTCGCTGCCGAAACCGTAGAGCAGATGCGCATCCTCGCGCACCACGAGATGGGTGAACAGGGCGACCCGCTCGCCCGTGGCGGGCAGGTTGTAGAAGGTGCTCATCGGCACCTCCACCTCGTAGCCCAGCCCGCCGGCCTCGACGAGGATCTGCGGCGGGTTCTTCTCCAGCAGAATGCCGGTGAGGCGGCCGATCATACCAGGCGCCCTCCGCGGACGCGATAGCCGGAAGTCGGGACGGCACCCAGCCCCTGGCCGCCGTGCGCGTGGCAGATCGCGCAGGCGAGCGCGTCGGCCGCATCGGGGCCCGGCGCGCCCGGCAGGCAAAGCAGCCGCTTCACCATCTCCTGCACCTGTTCCTTGCTCGCGTGGCCCTTGCCCACGACCGCCTGCTTGACCTGCAGCGCGGTGTATTCGGCGACCGGCAGGCCGGCGTCCACCGCAGCGCAGATCGCCGTTCCGCGCGCCTGGCCGAGTGCGAGCGTCGATGCCGGATTGACGTTGACGAATACCTTCTCGATCGCCACCTGCTGCGGGACGTGCTCGGCGATGAGCTCGCGCAGGCCATGCAGGATCGATTTCAGGCGCTCGGGCAGCTCGCCCTCGGGCGTCCTGATGCAGCCGCTCGCGACGTAGCCGAGCTTCGCGCCAGCCTTGTCGATGATGCCGAAACCGGTGATGCGCAGGCCGGGGTCGATTCCGAGGATCCTAAGCGGCGCCGCCCCGTTCATCGCGCCTCAGGACGCCTCGATCGCCGCGGTGGTGTAGACCTCCTGCACGTCGTCGATCGCCTCCAGCGCATCGAGCAGCTTCTGCATGCGCTCGGCGTCGTCCCCGGTCAGCACGCTTTCGGCGCCGGGCTTCATGGTCAGCTCGGCCAGTTCCGCCTTGAGCCCCGCCTTCTCCAGCGTCTGTTTCACCTTGTGGAAATCCCCCGGCGCGCACACGACCTCGATCGAGCCGTCGTCGTTCGCGACCACGTCGTCGGCGCCGGCGTCGAGCGCCGCCTCCATCACCTTGTCCTCGCTCGTGCCGGGCGCGAAGATGAACTGCCCGCAATGCTTGAACAGGTAGGACACCGAGCCGTCGGTGCCCAGGTTGCCGCCGTTCTTGGTGAACGCGTGGCGCACGTCGGCGACCGTGCGGGTGCGGTTATCGGTCAGGCAGTCCACCATCACCGCGGCGCCGCCCGTGCCGTAGCCCTCGTAGCGGATCTCCTCGTAGTTGACGCCTTCCAGATCGCCCGAGCCGCGCTTCATCGCGCGCTCGACGTTGTCCTTCGGCATGTTGGCGTCGTAGGCCTTGTCGACGGCGAGCCGCAGGCGCGGATTCATGTTGGGGTCGGGACCGCCCATGCGCGAGGCGACCGTGATCTCCTTGATCAGGCGCGTGAACACCTTGCCCCGCTTCGCGTCCACCAGCGCCTTCTTGTGGCGGATGTTGGCCCATTTCGAGTGTCCGGACATTTGCTATCGAGAACTTCTTGAGAGAACGTATAATTTTACCATCGCCACGGCAGCATTCCCCATTTACTTGCCATGCCAGACGCCAGTCTCCCCGTTGCCCGGGCGGGCGGCCGGAGACCGCGCTGAGCACGGTGCCGGCCTCGCCCGCCGCCTACCGCGTCGCAGGCATGGTCCTCGCCGTCGGCGGCGTGGTGCTGTTTTCCGTGCGGCCCATACTGATCAAGCTCGCCTACGGCTATGTCACCGACCCGGTCACCCTGCTCGCGCTGCGCATGATATTTTCGCTGCCGTTCTTCATCGCCGCGGCGCTCTGGGGAGGCGGCGCGCGGAATCGCGCACCGCTAACGCGTCGCGACGTCGCCGCGGTGTGGGGGCTGGGAATTCTCGGCTACTACTTCGCGAGCTTCATGGATTTTCTCGGCCTGCAATACATCTCGGCCGGCATCGGGCGGCTGATCATGTTCCTGTACCCGACCATCGTCGTCATCCTCTCGGCGGTGTTTCTGCGCAAGCCTCCCGCGCCCCACGAGCTTGCCGCGCTCCTGATCACCTACTGCGGAGTGGCGCTGGTGCTGTCGAACGCGATCACCGGCCAGAGCGCCGACCTGCCCCTCGGAGCGGGCCTCGTGTTCGCGAGCTCCTCGGCCTATGCCGTCTATCTCGTGATCGGCAGCCAGGTCCTCAGGCGCCTGGGCTCGGTGCGCTTCACCGCCTACGCCATGACCGCGGCAAGCCTCATCTGCATCGCGCAGTTCCTGCTGCTGCGGCCGCTCGGCGCGCTCCACCTGCCCGGGCAGGTCTATGCGCTCGCGGTCGCGATGGCGCTGTTCTCCACGGTGCTGCCGGTGTTCATGACCTCCGAGGCGCTCAAGCGCATCGGCGCCAACCACGTCGCCATGATAGGCGCGCTCGGGCCGGTCACGACGATATTCTTCGGCTACGTCGGCCTGGACGAAATCCTGACGCCCGCCCAGGCGATCGGCGCGCTGCTCGTTCTCGGCGGCGTGCTGCTGGTCACCCTCAGGCCGGCGCGCGGCGCGTAGAATCCACGCTCACCACAGGAGGCAAAATGGATCTGGGAATTCGGGGAAAGAACGCGCTGGTCTGCGGCGCGAGCAAGGGGCTGGGCCGGGCCTGCGCGACGTCGCTCGCGCGCGAGGGCTGCAAGGTCACCATCGTCGCGCGCGACCGCGAGCAGCTCGAGAAGACCGCCGCGGAGATCCGCGCCGCGAGCGGGGCGAAGATCACGGTCGTCGCGGCCGACATCACGGGCGACGAGGGCAGGGCCGCGGCGCTTGCGGCGGCGGGCGAGCTGGACATCCTGGTCACCAACGCCGGGGGCCCGCCCACGGGGGACTTCCGGCAGTTTTCGCGCGAGGACTGGGCGAAGGCGCTGCAGGCCAACATGCTGACGCCCATCGAGCTGATCCGCGCGACGGTGGACGGCATGATGGCGAGGAAATTCGGCCGCATCGTCAACATCACCTCCAGCGCGGTGAAGGCGCCGATCTCCGTGCTCGCGCTCTCGAACGGAGCGCGCAGCGGCTTGACCGGGTTCATCGCCGGCATCGCGCGCGAAACCGTGCGGCACAACGTCACCATCAACAACCTGCTCCCCGGCGCCTTCGCCACCGACCGCCTCAAGAACATGTTCGCCGCGCAGGCGAAATCGCGCGGCGTGCCGCTCGAGGAGGCGATGCAGGAAAGGCGGAAAGCCATACCCGCGGGCCGCTTCGGCGAACCCGAAGAGTTCGGCGAAGCCTGCGCCTATCTCTGCAGCGCCCAGGCCGGATACGTCACCGGCCAGAATTTCCTCATCGACGGCGGTGCCTACCCAGGCACGTTCTAGAGGGATCTCGCGTGTCCGAATCGCTCGACGCGCTCTACGCGGCCGGCGTCGCCGCCTGGCGGAGCGGCGATCACGCGAGGGCGGTGAGCCTCGCGCGCGAGGCCATCGGCATCGACGCCCGCCTGCCCGCGCTGCATTTCCTGGAGGGCAGCGGGCTGTTCGACGCCGGCGGTTACGGCGACGCCGCGGAGGCGTTCGAACGCGCCGCGGCGCTCGGGCCGGACCATCCGCTTGCCCTCGAGTGCGAGCTTGGAGCAGCGCTTTGCCTCGCGCGGCTGGACCTCGCGAGCGGCGTCGAGCCCGCGCAGGAAACCCCACCCGTGGGCGAGCCGCCGTTCGTTTCGGTCATCGTCTGCAGCGTCACGCCGCAAAAGTTCGATCGCGTCAGCGGCAACTACCGCCGGCTGCTCGAACGGGTGCCGCACGAGATCGTAGGCGTGCACGACGCGCGCTCGCTCGCCGAGGGCTACAACCGGGGCATGCGCAAGGCGCGCGGAGAAGTGCTCGTCTTCTCCCACGACGACATCGAGATCGTCTCGCCGGACTTCGCCGCCAAGCTCGCGCGAGCGCTCCGGGAGCACGGCCTGGTCGGGGTCGCTGGCACGACGCGTGCCGTCACCGCGTCCTGGCTCGGGGCGGGCTGGCCGCACCTGTGCGGACAGATCGGGATGCCTGCGTCCGGCGCCGGCTACGTCGTGACGGTCTTCGGCGCGGCTGCCCGAACGGTGGGCGGCATCCAGGCGATGGACGGCGTATGGCTCGCCGCCCGGCGCGAAACCGCGGAGCGGCTTCGCTTCGACGAGGAGGCCTTCGACGGCTGGCATGGCTACGATTTCGATTTCAGCTTCCGCGCGCATCTGGCCGGCGAGCGCTGTGCGGTGGCCGCCGACCTGTTGATCGCCCACGCCTCGGCCGGAGGCTTTCAGGGCGACTGGCGCTTGTACGCCGAGCGGGCCCTCGCGAAGCACCGCGCACGCCTGCCCTCCGGCGCGGCTCTGCCCGCACAGCCGGAATTGTGCGCGATCGAAGTGCGCTCGAGCGACGAGTGGCGATTGCTTACCCAAAGGCTCATCGCCCGCCGCGCGCTGCGTAGGTTGGGCTGAGGCCTTCGGCCGAAGCCCAACCTACATCGGAATTGCTCAGCGGCGCTTCTCCGCGTCGGATAGCAGCCTGAGCAGCTCATCGGCCTGCGCAATGCCCTGCGCTTGCGCCTTGGTGGCCCAATCGCGGGCCTGGCTCGTGTCGCGTTCCGTCCCCATGCCGAACGCGAGCAACCTGGCGAGATTGAACTGCGCCGGGCCGAAGCCCTGCTCGGCGCTCCTGCGATACCACTGGATCGCGACGGCCGTGTCGCGCGGAACGCCGCGCCCGGTCTCGTGGAATTCACCCAGGTTGTTCTGCGCGGCGAGGTCGCCGGACTCCGCGGCCTCCCGGTACAGGGTGGCGGCCCGCGCCAGCGCCGCTTCGGTGCCCTCGCGGGCGTAGACCCACGCGAGCAGGCTCATGGCACTGGCCCTGCCCTGCGCGGCCGCGGGTTCGAGCCGCTTCCTTGCGCACGCGAGATCGACCCTCGAGGTCTCGATGCACCCGCGTCCCATCGCCTCCTGTGCGCCCGCGTGGCCCGCGCCGGCCGATTGCTCCAGCCATTGCCTTGCGAGCTTGGGGTCGGTCTTCGCCAGGCACTGGGACGCCCGGTACGCGGCAGCAGCGTGCCCAAGCGCGGCGGCCTTCGCAAAATAGTCGCAGCCGCGGCTTGATTCCTTCGGCGCGAGAATTCCCTCCGCATGGAACACTCCGAGCGCGGCCAGGCCGCGGGAGGGCTCCTCTCGTACGAGCTGGGTCACGCGCCAGCGCGTTTCGGCGAGCGAACTCCGGATCAGGGCCGCGTAGGCCGAAGCTTCCTGCATGCGGCCGAGCGACTCGGCCTGCAGGATCCGGTTCGCGGCCTCCATCGAAATCCAGCCGAGGTTCCTGCGCAGGGTTTCGTCCTTGGGATATTCGGCCACGAGCTTGCGCTGTTCCGCGATCAATGCTTCGAGTTCGGCGACGGAGAGTTTGACCAATTCGACAGTCCGGATCGCCGATATCGGGGTGGCTCGGCCTGCCAGTGCGGACGACGGGTGCGGCTTGCGCGAATCGGCGCCGTTCTTCCTGATGCCGTTCGCGGTCTGGGCGAGTTCCTCTGCCTGCGTCCCGCTCGCCGCGATCCCCTGCGTGACCACCAACGCTGTCAGGGCAGCCGCGAGCACGGGACCGAATCGCCCGAGGCAGTTTGAGGCTGGCAGATGCTTCATGGTCTGATCGGATGGATCGCGAGTCGTCAGGATGGATCTTTTTGCGCGGGGCATCAAGAGGCGGGCCCCGCCGCGCAATGGAATATTCGCCGTGCAGGCGCCGTTAACGGGCCGATTCCAACGCAACAGCCGGGCGCACCCCTTCGCAGGAGCGTGCCCGGCTGCCCTGCCATCGGGCGCGCTGCGCCGGGGTGACGCACGCGCGGCAACAGGAGGGTGACCGATGAGCTTCCACTTGTACCAGATCAACGAACTCTATTCCAACTCCGACGGCTCGATTCAGTTCATCGAGTTGAACGTGGGCAATTTCTCAGGAGAGAGTTTCTGGCAGGGACAGACGATCACGGTCAGACAGGGCGGCACGACGCACAGCTACACCTTCCAGAGCAATCTGCCCAGTACGGCGACCGCCAACACCTCGGTGCTGATCGCGACCCAGGGATTCGCCGACCTCGGCATCGTCGCCCCCGACTTCATCGTTGTCCCCGGGTTCCTGTTCACCAGCGGCGGCACTGTGAACTATGCCAACGTGGACAGCGTCACCTATTCCTCGCTGCCCACCGACGGAACGCATTCCGTGAACCGCAACGGCACGAGCGAGGTCAACTCGCCCAAGGACTTCGCCGGCGCCACGGGGACGGTGACCGCCGTGCCGACTGTCACCGGCACCTCGGGCAACGACAGCGTCACCGGCGGCCCGGGCGCGCACATGATCGACGGCGGCGACGGCATCGATACCGTGTCCTACCCCGGCATGCTCGCCGGCTTCAGCATCGCCAAGACCGCCACCGGCTACACGGTGACCGACATGAGCGGCGCGGACGGGCCCGACACGCTCACCCACGTCGAGCGCATACACTTTTCCGACAGCAGCCTCGCCCTCGATACGAGCGGCAACGCCGGAAACGCCGCCAGGCTCATCGGCGCCGCATTCGGTGCGAGCCATCTTGAGCCCGCATTGACCGGTTTCTATATCCAGGTGTTCGACCAGGGATACTCGCTGCACGACGTCGCGGAAGCGGCGCTGAATTCCGACCTGTTCACGCAGATTGCGGGCTCGCGAAGCAACCAGGCCGTGGTGCAGGCGCTCTTCACCAACCTGACCGGTCAAGGGCCCTCCGCAAACGACCTCCAGCACTACGTCGGATTGCTCGAGGGTGGGCTGAGCCAGTCCGATCTGCTGGTCGCGGCGGCCGATGACGACCTGACCGCCCAGGGCATACATCTGGACAGTCTTTCCAGCTCCGGGATGGCGTACGCGCCCGCGGATGCGAGCGCCCTGAGCCATGGAACGGTCGCCGGGGACAATCTGTTCGGCACCTCCGATAACGACACGATCGACGGCGGCGGGGGCACCGACATGCTCTACCTGCCTGGCAACCGGACCGCTTACACCATCCTGAAAACGCAGTCCGGATTGACCCTTACGAGCTCCGCCAGCGGGACCGACGCGCTCATCAACGTCGAGCGCCTGCAGTTTACCGACAAGAAGCTGGCCTTCGACCAGGCCGCCATCGACACCGCAAAGATCATCGGTGCGGCCTTCGGTGCGCAGTCACTGCAGCCCTCCCTGAGCGCCATCGGGATCTCGCTCTTCGATGACGGCATGACACGGCAGGAAGTCGCCAGCCTCGCCGTGTCGGCGATCAGCGGCCCCGCAACGAACGAGAACCTCGTCAACGTCCTGTACACGAACGTGGTCGGCCATGCGCCGGACAGCGCAAGCCTCAAGCTCTTCACCGACATGCTCGAACAGGGCACGAGCAAGGCCGACCTGCTCCTGCTTGCCGCGGACACCGACCTGAACGCCCAGAACATCGGCCTGGTCGGCATTGCGGACAATGGGCTCGAGTACGCCTAGAGGCGGCGGCCACGTCATGGTCCGCGTGATCCTCGCGTGGCTTGCCCTCTGCTGCTCCGCCGCCGGGGCGGAACTGGGTGCGCCGGCACCGGACTTCGCATTGTCCGGAGGTCAGGGTGAGACCGTCAGGCTCTCGAATCAGCGGGAAAAAGTGGTGTACCTGGACTTCTGGGCATCGTGGTGCCTGCCTTGCGTCAAGTCGTTTCCCTGGATGAACGACATGCAGCGGCGATACGGCGCCAAAGGGCTACGCGTCATCGCCGTCAACCTGGACGAGAAACGCGCGGACGCGGACAGCTTCCTCGCCAGGATACCGGCGCGGTTCCCGGTCGCCTTCGATCCGCGCGCCGAGCTGGCGAAAACCTACGGCGTGAAGGGCATGCCCAGTTCCTTTCTGATCGATCGCGGCGGCAGGCTGCGCTTCGAGCATGTCGGCTTTCGCGAATCCTCCCGCGAGGAGCTCGAATCGGAGATACGGCGGCTCGTCGACCAGCCCTGATACGGGAGGAAGCAAGTGCGGGAAGGCATCGTCGTCGTAATGCTGCTCGCCGGGTGCGCGGCCCAGCCGGTCGCGCCCTGGGAAAAGGGCAACCTCGCCAAGCCGATCATGCAGTTCGATCCGGACCGCCTCGAGGCGCGATCGGACCGGCAGATATTCCAGAGCAAGGAAGCCGCCTCGGGCGGCTACGTGATCGGCGGCGGCGGTTGTGGGTGCAACTAGGAAGGACCCGCCCACCGCCGCGGACCTGCTGATGCGGGCGGCGCTTTCGCTGCCCGGCCTCGCCGCATCCCTTCCGGCCCACGCCCAGGTCTCCCCCGAACAGGGAACGCTCGAATTCAAGAACGTCGAATACGCGGACTACCAGCCGCACGAGCGCCGGATGCGGCTCAGCAGTCCGATGGTCTATTGGTACCTTCCGGTCAAGGACGTCTTCGCGGTCGAGGGCGCGGCCGCGACGGAAACGCTCTCGGGCGCCTCACCGCTGTTTCACAATACCCTGAGCGGCGCCTCCGGCCTGCGGATCCACGAGCATCGCAGGGCCGCCGACATCAAATTGACGGCCTTCCTGAGGCGGGCGAGCTTTGGCGTCCAGGCCGCAACCTCGACCGAAAACGACTTCGAGTCGAGCGCGACCACGATCGAATCGCGAATCAGCAGCGAAGACAACAATACGACGCTCGCGCTTGCCGTCAGCTCACAATCCGACGCCGTCGGCGCCACCGGGTTCCCGCTGCTTCACGAGGCGCGCAGTACCCGCAGCTATCTCGTCGGGGTCACGCGGGTGCTGACGCCGCTCTCGATCGTGCAATCGAACCTCACCTACAGCGCCGGCACGGGATACTTCAGCGACCCCTACAAGCTGCTCGACAACCGCCCCCGAAGCCGCGATCAATTCGCGTGGCTCGCCCGCTACAACCGCTATTTCCCGCAAAGCAAGAGCGCGCTGCACCTGGATTACCGTTACTACCGCGACAACTGGTCGGTGCAGGCCCATACCGTCGATCTCAAGTACTACTACCCGCTCGGCGGCGGATGGACCGTGCGTCCCCGATTGCGGTACTACACGCAGAGCGCCGCCTTCTTCTACAGCAACGCGTTTCCTCCCGAATTTCCCGGCCAGCCGTATTCCGCGGACCAGCGTCTGGCCTCCTTCGGGGCGGTGAGCTTGGGCGTCAAGCTCGTCAAGGCGCTGGAGAACGACTTCTCGATCGACCTGAAGGCGGAGCGATACGAACAGCGCGCGACGTGGCGGCTGTCCGGTTCCAACGGCTCCCCGCTGCAGCCGTTTTATGCCTACTCCGTCTCGGTGGGCGTGAGCAAGAAATTCTAGATCGCGGTGAAGCTGCACGCCTTCTCGTTCGATGCAATGGCCTGCGCCAACGCGCTGGAGTTCTTCTGGCCGCGGGGGACCGAGGCGGCAAGGATCGCCGCGGAGATCATCGCCGAGGTGAAGCGCATCGAGGCCAAGTATTCGCGCTACCGGGAGGACAGCGTCATTGCACGCATCAACCGCGCCGCCGGCGGCAAGCCGGTCCGCGTCGACGAGGAGACGGCGGCATTGCTCGACTACGCCGGCGCGTGCCACCGCCAGAGCGAAGGGCTGTTCGACGTTACCTCGGGCGTGCTGCGCCGGGCCTGGGATTTCCGCCGCGCGATCGTCCCGGCGCCCGAACGCATCGAGGCGGTCCTGCCGCTGGTCGGCTGGGAACGCGTGCACTGGAGCCGCCCGGAGATACGCCTGCCCTCACCCGGGATGGAACTGGATTTCGGCGGATTGGGCAAGGAATACGCGGCGGACCGCGCCGCCGCCGTCGCGGCGGAAAAGGGCGTAGCCCACGGTTTCGTCAATCTCGGAGGGGATGTTCGAATCTTCGGGCCGCATTCGGACGGCTCGCCATGGATCGTCGGCATCGTACATCCGCGCAAGCCCGGGGCCGTCGTCGCGCGCGTCGCGCTGAGCGCGGGCGCGCTCGCGACCAGCGGCGACTACGAGCGGTTCTTCGAAGTCGATGGGCGCAGGTACTGCCACATCCTCAATCCGCGCACCGGCTATCCCGCGATCGGCCTGCAGTCGGCGAGCGTCATGGCACCGCTGTGCCTGGTGGCGGGGAGCCTCAGTACCGTCGCGATGCTGAAGGGCGAGGCGGGCTGTGCCTTCCTCGATGAGCAAGCTTTCTCCAGCCTCCGCGTCGATGCGCAAGGCGTGCTGACCGGACACGGCATGCCGGTGGAAGCCGCCCCCGGATGAGCGGCGCCCAGCACTCGTTCCGGTCGCTTGACAAGGACCCGTGACCAGCGCATCGTTTTGAATGAAAGCGTCTCGAACTAGCGCGCTAGAGATGCTCGAGCCTTCCGCGCGCGCAAACAAGCCATACGCCGAGTGCCGCGCCGCGGCACGCATTGCGGCATCTTTGGACCAGGGAACGTCATCCGCGAACGGCCCAAGGCAAGCAGCCCGGGACACAGAATAGTCGGAGGGAAGCCTGATGGCGCACGTGAATTTCACCACCACGAGTTGGTCCGCATTCATCGGGACGCCGAATAAGCTCGTCAACGAACTTGGTGCCCGATTCACTGATGTCGGCAATATACTCAACCAGGACCCGATTTCGGACAGTTCCACGTCGACCTCGGAAACGGCGACATTTGCCAACGGTGGAACCGGCACCATCACGGGCACCAATCTCGATTCTGTCTTTCCGACCATCAGTTTCATCGGTTATTCCGATCCTGCGGGCAACTCTGCCTCATTGGTCTGCAACCTCAGCGTGAACTACGCCACCGGGTCCGTTTCCGGCGGCTTTTCCTCCGTGAGCTTGAAGTTCTCCGGCATCGAGGTGAGCGCCGCGGGAGACTTCAACTTTTCGTCGCTCTACGGAAGCGGCTCGGCCAGCATCAGCAGCGCTTCGCTCAAGGTGTCCGGTTGGACATTCGCGTATGGGGGCAACTTCTCCTACGCGGGCAGCGTCACGAGCGGGACATTCTCCAGCCTTACCGTTACCTCGCCGCAGGGCGATTCGTTCACCATCAGCGACGCCACACTCCCCACGCCGCTGTTGAACAGCATCAGTTCCATGGATTTCTTCCTGACTCAATCCTTCCTGACCGGCAACGACGTCTTGACCTCGGGGACGAAGAATGACGTGTTCGGCGGTTACGGCGGCAACGACACCATCGACGGCGGCGCGGGTATCGACACCGCGGTCTACAGCGGCAACCGCGCCTCCTACGCCGTCACCAAGACGGGCACGGGATTCACGGTCGCCGACAATTCCGGCGCCGAAGGCACCGACACGCTGACGAACGTCGAGCGCCTGCAGTTCGCCGACAAGAAGCTGGCATTCGACGTCGACGGGAGCGCCGGAAAGGCTGCCGAGATCGTTGCTGCGCTGTTCGGCACGCAGTACCTTCAGACCAAGGAATACGTCGGCCTGGGGATCTCGCTGTTCGACTCCGGCCAGACGATGGAGCAGGTCGCGCAGCTGGCTCTGGGCGCCGGCCTGTTCAAGCAGCTGGCCGGTTCGAGCTCCAACACCGACTTCGTCAAGCTGGTGTACGGCAACGTCACAGGCGCGGCTCCGAGCACGAGCGATCTCGGCTACTTCGTCCATCTGCTCGACACGGGTGCGTACGCCCAGGCGTCCCTTGCGGCTGCCGCGGCGCAGGATCCCCTCAACACAGCCCATATCGGCCTTGTCGGTCTCGGCCAGACGGGAATCGAGTTCACCTGATTCCGCACCGGAGTTTCGCAGGCGCAACGCGCGCTGCCCGGACGCGGCACGTAGGAGTGCTGGCGGTCGATCTGCGGGATGCCGCGCTTCAGTTCGTCGGTGAATATCAGGGAAGCCGTTTCGTGTTCCCGCTCGCCGTCGCTCGGATCACCCGTCGTGAGTCCTGGGCGCCGACGCATTGGGTACCGGAGCCATTGCCGTGCGCGCAAGCAAGCGCCTCACCCTCGCCTGCAGTTCCCGGTAATCGAAGGGTTTGGTGAGGTAGTCGTCGGTTCCATGCATGAATCCCTTCAGCTTGTCTTCCGCCTGGTCACGCGAGGTGAGCATGATGAAGGGGATGAACGCGGTTCCCATGTTCTTTCGCACCTGTTTGCACAACTGGTAGCCGTCCATCACTGGCATGGTGATGTCGGAGATGATGAGGTCGGGACGGAAGCTCTCCACCTTGTCGAGCGCATCCCCGCCGTCGGCGGATTCGAGCACCTCGCACCCGATCTGCTTCAGAGTGATGTTCACCAGCTTGCGGAGCGGCGCGTGGTCATCGACTATGAGGACGCGCGGCTTGTCGGCCGGATCCGCAGACGCGCCCGGGAGAGGAGCGGCGGCGGAATTCCGGATCCCGCTGTCCGCCGGCGCGGCGAGCTGGCCATTGAGATCGAGCACGGTCATGCAGCGCGGGCAGGCGCGCCATCCCTGTTCGATCGGGCTCCCGCACCTGGGGCAACTGCGGCGCAGCGCGTGCCGGCAGTAAGGGCACGCGAGGAAATCGGGGGAGATGTCGCGCCCGCAGGCCGGGCACGCGCAAGCCTTAACGCTGTCGCTCGACTCGAGCACACTCACGATGCCCGAGCCCTCGGAAACGGAGGTCGCACCTTCGGCTATGAGGCGCGCGCATTCGTCCACGAGCGTGGACATGCCGTCGGCCAGCGCGGCTTTGACGAGCAGGTTCTCGGGTACTCCCGCGTTCACCGCATCCACGATCGAGGGAGTGAAGCGCAGCAGCTCGTACACGCCGATCCGTCCCCTGTAGCCCGTATTGGCACAGGCATTGCAGCCGCGACCGCGCAGGAAAGGCTCGCCCCCGGAGGCGAGCTGCCGAAAATACTGCATGTGCTGAACGTCGCTCGTCTTGTCCTGCGCCACGCACTTGGGGCAATTGCGGCGCACCAGGCGCTGCGCGAATATGCCGAGTACCGTCGAGGAAATCATGTAACGCTCGATGCCGAGGTCCTCTAGCCGCATCACGGCTGCCGCCGCGCCGTTGGTGTGCAGGGTCGAAAGAACGAGCTGGCCGGTTTGCGCCGCGCGGAACGCGATCTCCGCCGTCTGCTGGTCGCGTATCTCGCCCACCATGACCACGTTCGGATCCTGGCGCAGGATCGAGCGCAGGATGCTGGGGAAAGTGAGCCCGGCCTTTTCGTTGATCTGAGTCTGGGTGATGCCCTCGAACTCGTATTCGATCGGGTCCTCGACGGTGATGATATTGGTCCCGGTACGGTGCAGCTCGCCCAGCATGGCGTAGAGCAGAGAAGTCTTGCCGCTTCCAGTCGGTCCCGTCACGAGGATCAACCCCTTGCGATGCTGCAGCAGGGTCTTCACGTGATTCAAGAGCGGCGCCGGCAGCCCGAGCCCGTCGAGCCTGTTGCGCTCGCGCGCCTTGTCCATCACGCGGATCACCACTTTCTCGCCATGGGGCGTCGGCAAGGTGGAGACACGGAAATCGACCCGGCGGCCGGCGATCTGCGCGGACAGCTTGCCGTCCTGAGGCAGGCGCTTTTCCGCGATGTCCATGTTTGCCTGCACTTTGGTGCACGCCGTGACCTGCGGCTGCAGCCATTTCGGCACGTTGATCAGGTTGCGCAGCTCGCCGTCCACCCGGATGCGGATGCGCAGGAAATTCGGATAGGGCTCCATGTGGATGTCGCTTGCGCCCTTGGCCACCGCGTCGCCGAGGATGGTCTTGACGATCTGCCTCACCGTATCCGAGCGCGAATCGGTCACCCTGTCGTCCGATTCTGGGGATATCAGCTCCACTCCCCCGCTGACCTCGACGTTTGCCATGATTTCTTCCAGCGACTTGCCGGAATCGTACAGCCGGTCCATGGCCTCCCAGATCTCGGCTTTGCTCGCGAGGCTGGTCAGGATCTGCTTGCCTGTGGCGAATTTGAGGTACTGAACCACCTCCTGATCGAGCGAATCGCTGACGGCAACATGCAGGGAATTGTTCGGCCCGAACGCGAGCGGCACGCAGACGAATTTCTCGCACGTCTGACGCGGCACCAGCATGGCAACCTCGGGGTTAATGGGGTATTGGCCGAGGTTGATGGTTTCAATCTCGAGCTGTCCCTCGCGCAGCGTCTCCATCACGTCCTGGGCGGACACCGCACCGCTCTCCACCAGCACCTCGCCCAGTTTTTTTCCGGTCTGACTCGCCACCCGCAGCGCGTGCTCAAGAGCCGCTTCATCGAGAAGTCTCCTGCCCTTCAGCAACTCGCCGAGCCTACTGGCCATCTGTGCAACTCCGTATTCCTGTTTGTCGCGCGGATGTCGTCGATAGCGATCTTGACATTCTTCGTTCCTCGTAAAGCCATCAACAATTTCCACGTCGACACGAACATCGCATCGGTAAGTCAAGTCTACCTGACAGGCATTCCAGCATAGTGCGGCTCCCCGCTTGTGCGAATCGGGGCACGTGTACAGCGTGTTGCTCTTGCTCAACAAGCTTTTCGATCAAGCTAGAAAGCGCGCCGTCCTCGTCAGAGTCCGGTCGCTAGAGTACATACTCCATTTCTGATGTTATGTACGGTCTCACACACAATTGCCTGTTCTTGCGATAACAAATTACACTACTTTCCTATCTTTCGCGCCTTCGATTCGATCCCGTACGGGATAGACCTTGTGAAGCTCGAAGAGAGACTCCCGATCAAGGAGTTGTAAGGGCTGCACACTGGGAGGGCTCTCATGCTGGGCAAGAAACACGTCTCGGTTCCGAACCGCCTGCTTGCCGCATTACCCCGCAAGGATTACCGGAATCTGCTGTCCTTCCTCGAACCGGTCAAGCTGGCCTTTGAGGATGTTCTCTATGAACCCCACACACGGATTCGCCACGTGTACTTTCCCAACGACTGCTTCGTCTCAATGCTGACTACCGTGGATGACAACCGGGGTGCGGAGGTTGGACTCGTCGGCTCTGAAGGCATGATCGGGCTTCCCGTGGCGCTGGGTGCCGCTGTCTCGCCTTTTCGTGCCATAGTGCAGGGCGGCGGCACGGCAATGCGGATGAAGGTAGCGGACTTTCGCCGCCACTTCAGGCAGAGCAATGCGTTGCGGCGAGAGTTGTTTCTCTTTACCCACTTGCTGATGATCCAGATCGCGCAGACCGCGGCGTGCAACCGCTTTCATGTGGTGCAGAAGCGCATGGCCCGCTGGCTGTTGATGACCCGCGAGCGCGTCAACTCCAACGAGTTTCGCATTACGCAGGAATTTCTTGCACTCATGCTGGGCGTGCGGCGGAGCGGCATCACCGTGGCAGCGTGTGGCCTGCAGGAACGCAAGCTCATCGGCTATAGACGCGGCACCGTCACCATACTCAACCAGAGAGGCCTCGAAGCGGCTGCCTGCGCGTGCTATAAGACTGTCAAAGACGCCTGCATTCCATACCGCTGATCTGCTTACCTTCCGCTAGACGTTGAACCGGAAATGCATGACGTCGCCGTCGCGCACGACGTATTCCTTGCCTTCCAGCCGCAGCTTTCCCGCTTCCTTGGCGCCGTGTTCGCCCTTGCAGGCGATGTAATCGTCGTAGGCGATCACCTCGGCGCGGATGAAGCCGTGCTCGAAATCGGTGTGGATGACCCCCGCGGCCTGCGGCGCGGTCGCCCCGACCTGCACCGTCCAGGCCTTCACTTCCTTGGGTCCGGCGGTGAATTACCACTAGACGGACGCGACTGGATCGCCGGCCCGGAAAAAGGCCTGCGCATCATCGAGGCCTTTTAGCACTAACCCGGTCTGGTCGCTCCCCTGCGGCGGGGTGCACAGGAGAGCGAAGTCAGCATAAGATGCATTGCGCGCGGTTCAGGGCGGGTTCAAGCACGGGATTGCCGCGCGCCGGCAAGCCCTTCAGACTTCGGCGCCGGATTGATTCACCTATCCCTCGCCGGTGATGCCGGTCGTGCTGTCGGCGTACCTTACCCAGCGGTTGTTCCGTTACGACGCGTTGTCGGATCACGCGAGCGCCGAAGAGTTCCGCGCGATTCTGGAAGCGGGCTGGGGCCGCATGTATGTGCTGGGCTTGCTGCTCGCGCTGCTGTATTACGTGCCGGTTATAAACCCGCTGGTGCCGCTATTGAGCGGGCTTGCGTTCGCTCATTTTGGGCTGGCGCAACTCCGTGAGCTGCGTGCAAAACAATGAGTGAAGTGACTACTGACAGCCTGCTGTCGCAAGCCAACCCGACAGCGGCCCGACATCCTGTAATCCCCCGGCATCCAGGTAATAGACATGGTTATCGGTTGACGAGGTTCCGAGGTAAGAATTAGTGGCCGAATAGTAGCGATAATAATAGGGGTCGCTGGTTTCTGAAATAGAACCTGCCGGCGAAAACAGCGATGAGTAGTTTATCTCAGCCCAATTGAACAAACAGTCCGCAGGACTGACAGATGTTGTCGTCACGAGCACAGGCACGGTTCCCAACACGATCCCGGTAGTGGATTCCGTCGTTACGGTCCCCACTGTTTGACCGTTGGCGGTGACCGCATGGCTCACCTGAGCGATGGTGAACGGCAGGAACTCGGCAAGGTCGTGGGGCGCCGTGGTTCCCGGCGCGAGGCTGGGGTCCCACGCGACATATACGTCGGCCTTATCCGCGAACGTGAAGCGGATGAGACGGAAGGTGGCCGGCGTTCCCGCGACTTCGGCGGCGGTCGCAAAGGGCACCAGCTTCTGCACGGCCATCTGGAGCGTGTAGTACGCGGGCCGCGGCAGATAACAGGCATTCAACAGGTCGAGATCGCCGAAGTAGGCTCCGGAGTCGGAATATTCGGGGTTGAGGTGGAAGGTGACCGACTGGTATCCGCTGGCGAACGCGAGCGCTACATGCTTTATCAGGCCGCCGCTTTGCACCGCGAGCCGGTTGGGATCCTCCGTTCCGCTGCCGCAGGTGGAGGGGCCCGAGCCCAGACCCGTCATTTCGCCGAATTGGCCATAGGGCTCGCCGCCCTCCATCGACCACACAGGCTTGGCCGGAATTCCGAATCCTGCCGCGGTCGCAAGAACCCAGGCCTTTTGGCCCGGCGCGCTTTCGGGATCGCCGTAAAGGTGAATATCCAACGCGTCGTAGGGCACGCGCTGAATCAGATTGCGCGCGAAAGTTATGGCGTCGGCATATTCGCTCGCGGTCTGCGCGGGCGTCAATGTTTCCAGCGCACCGCCCTTGCTCTGGTAGCGGATGGTTGACCTGGACAGAAAGCCCTCCGCGAAGGCCGCGAGGTAAGGACTTCCGTTGAACGGCAGGAACACGACGGCGTCCGGATCCACCGCGTGGATGGCATCCGCTGTGAGCTTGAACATCTGCGCGTAATCGCTGGCCCGTTGCACTGGGTCCGGGATAGGCACCCAGAAAGTCCCCACCTCCGGTGTGTAAGACCAGTATTTCACCGGCCTCGTGAGACCCGGCATCGCGTCGGGATTTCCATCGGCGGTGGTGCGGTAGTAGCGGCGCACGGCGGCCCTCACGAACCCCTGATAGCGCGCCCACAGGTCCATGCCGGTATCGGGAGCGAGGTGCGGCAGCAGGTAGCTGTTGTCCTGGTACTGGGGTGGATACGTGTTGTATTCCGGCCGCGTGGAGTTGAGGACTTTGAAAGGCTGCATGTCCGCGTTCTGAATGTTGAGGATGGCCTGATCCTGGTTCGCCCATCGGTAGGGTCCGCCGATCACCGGCTCCACGCCCCGCCAGCCTAGGGCAGGCGTGGTGCGGGCGCCGGAGGCGCCCGCCAGTTTCGCCAGCGTGAGATCCTGGGGCCGGTTCACGATGTCATTAACATCGAGATTTACCCGGCCCTGAAGATCGGCCGCCGACGCCGCGTTCACAGCGCCACCACCCCCGACATAGACTGAAAGACAAAGACGGACAAAAAACCAGGAAATCAAAAACCGATGGCGTTGGACAAGGAGCATGAATAGTCGCAGGCAATGAGTGTTATGAAAGTCGTTTTGCATCACGACGCCATAATCAAGACACGATCATATTCAGTCCGGCTTCGGGCAATAACGCGCCAAGTGTTGCACGGCCGGCTGGCCGGCAACCAGCGGATTTACAAAGAATTACACGCTTTGCATGGCACGCTAGAAAGTCGCGAGACGAACGGCGAGAGGCGAAAAAACCCGCCAATACCACCATGCAGGGTCGCACTTCGAGCGCATCTGCTGCAAGTGCTAACCGGAGAGTTGCTGGAACTGGCGGCGGGATTCCGGCGGCGGGCTGATAGCGCTGAACGGTTCCTCGGTGCCACCGGTTCCGATCAGGCGATCAATCAGCGGCGCGATGAACAGCGGGAGAACGGCGCGCGGCGAAATGAAAGGGATCCAGCAAAGCTTCGCTTCATCGATTACACGTGAGGAAGATCCGGGTTATGGGCAACTTCCCAGAGAAAACCATCAAGGTCTGTGAAGTAACCGGAGTAACCGCTCCAGTCTGGCGGCTGCTCCGGCTTCACCACTTTCGCGCCAAAAGCAGCGGCGTGCGCCAGCAAAGCATCCACCTCGGGCGGAGAGCGCACATTGTGCGCAAGGGAAAAGCCGGAGAACCCCGAGCCTTGAGGAGATAACCCGGCATCGGCAGCCAGGCTCTCGCGCGGCCAAAGAACAAGCTATGTTTTTCCGAGTTCGAAAAAGTTTTGCCACTAGACAGACGCGACTGGATCGCCGGCCCGGAAAAAGGCCTGCGCATCATCGAGGCCTTTTAGCACTAACCCGGTCCGATCGCTCCCCTGCGGCGAGGTACGCAGGAGAGCGAAGTCAGCATAAGATGCATTGCACGCGATTCAGGGCGGGTTCAAACACGGGATTTCCGCGCGCCGGCAAGCCCTTCAGACTTTGGCGCCGGATTGATTCGCCTATCCCTTTATCGTTTTTGCAATTAATTATGTTACGCGTCAGACGTTATCGGACGTCCTCGGACGTTAACACACAATCAAACGTTGAAACGGAAATGCATGACGTCACCGTCGCGCACGACGTAGTCCTTGCCTTCCAGCCGCAGCTTTCCCGCTTCCTTGGCGCCGTGTTCGCCCTTGCAGGCGATGTAGTCGTCGTAGGCGATCACCTCGGCGCGGATGAAGCCGTGCTCGAAATCGGTGTGGATGACCCCCGCGGCCTGCGGCGCGGTCGCCCCGACCTGCGCCGTCCAGGCCTTCACTTCCTTGGGTCCGGCGGTGAAGTAGGTCTGCAGGCCGAGCAGCGAGTAACCCGCGCGGATCAGCCGGTTGAGACCGGGCTCCTCCAATCCCATGTCGGCGAGGAAGACGTGCTTGTCTTCCTCCGACAGGTCGGCGATCTGCGCCTCGAGCGCGGCGCAGATCGCCACGACGGGCGAGCCCTCGCCGCGCGCGAATTCCTCGACCCGCGCGAGCAGCGGGTTGTCGTGGAAGCCGTGTTCCGCGACGTTGGCCACGTACAGGACCGGCTTCATGGTCATGAGGCACAGCGGCATGAGAACGGAGAGTTCCTCCTTCGACAGCGGCACGCTGCGCGCGGGGCGTGCCTGGTCGAGCACCGGCTGCACCTTGTCGAGCACGGCGACGATGCGCTGCGCCTCCTTGTCGCCTGCGGTCTTGGCGAGCTTGGCGTAGCGGGAATAGAACTTGTCCACCGTGGCCAGATCGGCAAGCGCGAGCTCGGTGTTGATGGTCTCGATATCGGAGACCGGGTCGATTTTGCCGGCGACGTGCACGACGTTCGGGTCTTCGAAGCAGCGCACGACGTGCGCGATGGCGTCGGTCTCGCGTATGTTCGCGAGGAACTTGTTGCCGAGGCCCTCGCCCTTGGAGGCGCCCGCCACCAGTCCCGCGATGTCGACGAATTCGACCACCGCCGCGATGACCTTCTGGGGCTTGGCGATCTCGGCCAGCCTGCCGAGCCTCGCGTCCGGGACCTCGACGATGCCCACATTGGGCTCGATCGTGCAGAAGGGATAGTTCTCCGCCGCGATGCCCGCCTTGGTGAGCGCGTTGAACAGGGTGGACTTGCCCACGTTGGGCAGTCCGACGATGCCGCATTTCAGGGACATTCGGGTTTCGAGGCCTTTGTATGGAGTTTGAGCATCGCGGCGTGCATGTCACCCGCGAGCAGCAGCGGCGCGACGTCGAGGCAACGCGCGAGGGCCGCGTCGATCAGTTCGCGCTCCGGCGCGCTCGGCGGGTACA
>Ga0080064_1002038_pt1 | contig 36663 bp, 40 predicted proteins | sample Subgrocontami54m_FD_69260 | JGI IMG/M metagenome (GOLD analysis project Ga0080064, IMG submission 69260) | Subsurface groundwater microbial communities from S. Glens Falls, New York, USA - GMW46 contaminated, 5.4 m (SPADES assembly) (version 2) ...
AGAACGCAGCCGAGGCGAAGCCGGTCTTCCCCTGGCCGGACTACAAGAAGGCTTGAGCGATCCCGACGCAAAGGACCGGCCGATCCGATCGGCCGGTTTTTTGTTTATCCGATGCCCCCCGAGCTCATCGCGAACGTCATCATTGCTGGCGTCCTGACGGGGCTGGTGTACGGGCTGATGGCGGTCGGCCTTTCGGTCATCTTCGGCGTGGTGCGGGTGGTGAACTTCGCGCACGGCGAGATGATGACCGTCGCCATGTACGCGACGGTGATGCTGTTCGCCGCGTGGAAGCTGGATCCGATGCTCGCCGCGGTTCCGGTCGCGATCGCGTTCTTCGGCTTCGGCTACGTGCTGCAGGCCGGCCTCGTCAATCCGTTCATCACCCGCCCCGAGCATTCGCAGTTCATGCTGCTGGTCGCGGTGGCGATGATCATGGTGAACGCCCTGTTGATGGTGTTCGGCCCGGACGCGCTCAACGTCCAGGTGGACTACCAGCTCGAGTCGTTCGCGATCGGGCCGATCCTGTTCGACAAGGCGCGCGCGTACGGGGCCTCGGCCGCGCTGGCGACGAGCGCGCTGCTGTTCGCGTTCTTCAAGTTCAGCCGCACCGGGAAGGCGATCCGCGCCTGCGCCGACAACAACCTGGGCGCGAAAGTGGTGGGCCTCGACGTCAAGCACCTCTACGCGCTCACCTTCGGCATCGGCGCCGCCTGCGTCGCGGTCGCCGGCTGCATGATCGTGCTGCTCGTGGACGTGACCCCGGTTCTCGGGCCCGGCTACACGCTGCTCGCCTTCGTCATCGTGATCGTCGGGGGGCTCGGCTCGATGCCCGGGGCGCTGCTCGGCGGGGTCCTGATCGGGCTTTCGGAAGCGCTCGCGGGCTTGTTCTTCAATCCCTCGGCAAAGAGCATGTTCAGCTTCGCGCTGCTCATCCTGGTGCTGCTGTTCCGGCCGCAGGGCCTGCTCGGCAGGCGGTCGTGAACCGGCGCGCGGCTATCCTGCTGGGGGCTCTGGTGGCCGCGCTGCTCGCGCTGCCGGCGATCGCCAACGACTACCTGCTGTCGGTAGTGATACTGATCCTGTTCTTCGCCTTCAGCGGGCAGGCGTGGAACGTGATGATGGGATTCGCGGGCCAGCTCTCGCTCGGACACTCGCTCTACGTCGGCGCGGGCGCCTACGCGGCCGCGGCGATCTACGTGCACTACGGCATCGGTCCCTGGGCGGGAATCTGGCTCGCGATACTCGTGTGCGTGCTGTTGGGCTCGGTGATCGGGTTCCTCGCCTTCCGCTTCGGCATATCCGGGGTGTATTTCGCGCTGCTCACCATCGCCTTCGCCGAATTCACGCGCATCGGATTCGATCACCTCGACTGGGTGGGGGGCTCCGGTGGGTTCTTTCTGCCGGTGGTGCGCCGCGACGTCAACGACCTGCTGAACCTGCGCGGCTCGCCGGTGATGTTCTACTACGTGGCGCTCGCCCTCGCCGGCGGCGCGTTCGCCTTCTGCGCCTGGCTGTTGAGGAGCCGCGTGGGCTATTACTGGCAGGCGATACGCGAGGACCAGGACGCGGCGCAGTCCCTGGGCATCAACACCTTCCGGTACAAGATGTTCGCGATCGCGATCTCCTCGGCCATGACCGGCGTGTCGGGCGTGTTCTTCGCCTTCTACTACAACAACCTTTTTCCGGAGCAGATCTTTCACATCAGCCGCTCGATCGAGCTCATCCTCGGGCCGATCATCGGCGGGTTGGGCACGCTGTTCGGACCTGTTCTCGGCGCGGTGGTACTCACCGTGCTGGCGGAAAGCATCACCGAGATCATGTCGGCCCTGGGGCTGGAGATTCCCGGCGTGAAGCAGGTTTTCTACGGCCTGTGCCTGCTGGTGGTGATCATGTTCCTGCCCAACGGCATCTGGCCGACGCTCGCCCGCCGGCTTGGACTCGAGCGCGAGGGGCGGCGGGACGGCCATGGCTGAGGCGCAGCTTGCCGTGCGCTCGGTCTCGAAGAGCTTTCGCGGCCTGCGTGCAGTGTCGGACGTGTCCTTCGAGGTCCAGGCGGGGCACATCGCGGCGCTCATCGGACCGAACGGAGCGGGGAAGACGACCTGTTTCAACGTGATCGCCGGAGTATTCGCATCCGACTCGGGAGAAATACGGTTCGAAGGCAGGCGCATCGACGGGATGCGCCCGGATCAGATCTGTCTCGCCGGCATCGGCCGGACTTTCCAGCTGGTGAAGCCCTTCGCCGGGCTCTCGGTCCTGGACAATGTCATCGTCGGCGCCCTGCGGCACAACAAGAGGGTGAGCGACGCCCGGCGCAAGGCGCTGACCGTGCTGGAGCGCCTGGGACTGGAGGAAAAGCGCGATCAGCCCGCTGCGGCGCTGACGCTGCCTGACCGTAAGCGCCTCGAGGTGGCCCGGGCGCTCGCCACCGAGCCGCGGCTGCTGCTTCTGGACGAGGCCATGGCCGGGCTGCGGCCCACCGAAACCGACCAGATGGTCGCGGTGTTCCGCCGCCTGATCGAGGAGCAGGGGATCACGATCCTGCTGATCGAGCACGTCATGCGCGCGGTGATGGCGCTTTCGGACGAGATCCACGTGCTGCACCACGGTGAGCTGATCGCGAGCGGATCGCCGGACGAGGTCGTGCGCAATCCGGCCGTCCTCGATTGCTATCTCGGCGAAGAGGCGGTCTGATGCTGGAGGTTCGCGACCTCGACCTGTATTACGGCGATGCCCAGGCCCTGGATCGCGTCTCGCTCGAGGTGGCGCAAGGGGAGATCGCCGCCATCATCGGCGCCAACGGCGCCGGCAAGTCGAGCCTGATACGCGCCATTGCCGGGATAGAGAAGCCCCGTGCCGGACGGATACTGTTTCGCGGGCGCGACATCATGGGCTGGGAAAGCTACGCGACCTGCAATCTCGGCATCGGGCAGGTCGCCGAAGGAAGGCAGATCTTTCCCAGCCTGACGGTGCAGGAAAACCTCGAGATGGGGGCCCAGTTGCGACGGGCGAGGGACAGCACGCGCCAGTCGATGCAGCAAGTGTTTGCGATGTTCCCGCAGCTCGCCGAGCGGCGCACTCAGCTTGCCGGAACCATGTCGGGCGGCGAGCAGCAGATGCTCGCGATCGGGCGCTGCCTGATGGGCAAGCCCGAACTGATCATGTTCGACGAGCCCTCCCTCGGCCTTGCGCCCACCGTGGTGCAGGAGGTGTTCCAGACCATCCGCAGGCTGAACGACGGCGGCATGACGATACTTCTGGTGGAGCAGAACGTCGCCGTCTCGCTCAAGCTCGCGGCCCAGGCCTACGTCCTCGAGAACGGCCGCATCGTCATGCAGGGGCGCGGCGATGCGCTCCTCGCCGACGACCGCGTGCGCCGGGCCTATATGGGCCTATAGCGTCACAGCTTCGCGCCGTGGGCGCCGCCGCTCCTGCGCTCCTCGTCGCTCTGGCAGGCCGTGCATCGCGTCGCACCGGGATAGGCGCGCAGGCGCTCCGCGGCGATCGCCGTGCCGCAATCGCCGCACAGGCCGAAGCTGCCGTCGGCGAGTCGCGCTTGCGCGCGCTCGATCTCCCGCAGTTCTTCGACGTCGCGGCGGACCATCGCCAGATCGATGTCGCTCGCCACGTCGAGCAAGGCCTTGTCGCCCCCGTCGGTGGCGGCAACGGCGTCCGGGGCCACCCGCTCGCTTCTCGCCTCGGCGAGCTTGGTGCGGATTTCCGCGAGGAGCTGCTCCGCTCTGCGGGAGAGCAGCTCGCGGAACTCCGCAATCTGTGTGGGGGAAAATGCGCTCATGGGGCCTCCATGTCGCGACAGCGTATCCCGGCGCCGCCGCGCCCGTTTGACCAGGATCAATCGCTCAGCCGGGATCGGCCGGCGCATTGAATTCCCGGGCGATCGCCCCTATCTTGAAGATGAGTTTCGAATCGAGCGAGGGCAGGACATGGAAAGTGTTGCCAGGGAAGTGACTTCCGCGAGCTTCGAGCAGGAAGTTGTCGAGGCGTCGTTCAAGCTACCGGTGGTCGTGGACTTCTGGGCGTCCTGGTGCGCACCGTGCAGGGCGTTGAAGCCCGTTCTCGAGAAGCTGGCGAACGAGTACGCCGGAAAATTCATCCTCGCCAAGGTCGACACGGACAGCAACCAGGAACTCGCCGCGCGCTTCGGCGTGCGCGGAATTCCCGACGTCAAGGCTTTCGTCGGCGGCGTGGTGGTCGACGAATTCAACGGCGCGCTGCCGGAGACGGCGGTGCGCGAGTTCCTCGCAAGGATCGTTCCGACGCCGGCCGAGAAGCTCAGGCTGGAGGGCATGTCGGCGTTACGCGAGGGCGACTTCGAAACCGCGGAAAGCCGGCTGCAGGATGCGGTGCGGCTCGATCCCGCGCATCGGGAGGCGAGGCTGGATCTGGTCGGAGCGCTGATCGCGCGCCAGGCGTATTCGGAGGCGGCTATCGTGCTCAAGGATCTGCCGGAGCGCGAGCGCGACGAGCGCGCCGACCGCTATTCCACGCAGATCGCCCTCTGGAGCAAGGGGCAGACCCTGCCCGAGTCTTCGGAGCTCACGGCTGCGCTCGAGCGCGCGCCGCAGGACCTGGAATTGCGGCTCAAGCTCGGCGAGCGGCTTGCCGTCGAGCGCGATTTCGAGGCCGCGCTCGCGCACTTGATCGAGGTCGTTCGCGGCGATCGCGGGGTGCTGCGCGAGCAGGCGCGCAAGACCATCGTCGAAGTGTTCGGCATGGCCGGGGACCAGGACGAGCTGGTGAGCCGCTACCGGCGCATGCTGGCCAGCGCGCTCTACTAAGAGGAATCAGCCTTCGCTCCGGCGGGGCGGCAGGCGCGCGCGCGGCCCTGCGCATCGAAGCTATAGCCTTGCGGGGAGTTTTGCGGCAAAATCCGTGTTACCGAGCTATTACGGTGCTACTTTTCCCATTGAGGCGGACAAGCGCTCCGTTGGTGCATAGACCGCTTGAACCGGTTGCAGCATGGCACGCGAAACGCCACTTATTCTGACACTGGATTATCACGGTGTGCCGCACCGCTGGGTGACGTGGCAGCAGGCGTGCTTCTATTACGCCAAGAACCTCGTCGCCTGGACCCTGGGCGAATCCGCGTTCACCTTCTACGGCGGTACCTCGCGCATCACCGGAAGGCGCTCGTCCATCACGACGAACTCGATCATCGCGATCAAGGGCAAAGCGATGGCCATGAAGGGCTTCAGCCAGGTTCCGCCCTTGAGCAACCGCGAGCTGTTTCGCCGTGACCGCCACATCTGCGGTTACTGCGGCGGCGAATTCGGGTTTCTCAGGCTGACGCGCGACCACATCACGCCGGTGTCGCGCGGCGGGCGCGACCACTGGATGAACGTGGTGGCGGCGTGCCGCCACTGTAACGGCCTGAAGCGCAACCGCACGCCCGAGGAGGCCGGACTGCAGTTGCTCTACACCCCTTACGTCCCGAACAAGGCCGAGTATCTCATCCTGACCAACCGCAAGATACTCTCCGACCAGATGGATTTCCTGGTCCAGCACGTGTCCTCGCACAGCCGGATCCTGAAGATCGCCGGCGCGGCGGCCTGAGCCGCGTCCCGCAGCGGCCGTGGTTCCCGACTACTGGAGCACGGCCAGGCGCAGCCTGGCACGGCGCGATCCTGTGATTGCGGGCATCATCCGCGCCCACCCGGACATCGCCCTGCGCACCCGCGGCGACGCTTTCCAGACCCTGGCGCGCTCGATCGTCGGCCAGCAGATTTCGGTCAAGGCGGCCGACAGCGTGTGGCGGCGAATAATTGAGGCGGTCGACGCGGTCGCGCCGGGCGCGGTGCTCGGCGCGGAGCCTGCGAGGCTGCAGGCCTGCGGCCTGTCCTGGCGCAAGGTGCAATACATCGTGGACCTTGCCGGGCACTTCGTGCACGGAACGGTGGATCCCGCGAGCTGGAAGGGGCTCGACGACGAAGCCGTGATCGAGCAGCTGACCGGCGTCCGCGGTATCGGCCGATGGACCGCGGAGATGTTCCTGATCTTCAACCTCATGCGCCCGGACGTGCTGCCTCTGGGTGACCTCGGGCTGCAGCGCGCGGTCGGCCTGCATTACTTCTCCGGAAGGCGCGTGGCGCCGCGGACCATCCGCCGGCTCGCGGTCAGATGGGAACCCTGGCGCTCGGTGGCGACCTGGTACCTGTGGCGCAGCCTGGATCCGGTCCCGGTCGAATACTGAGGGCGGCCCCGGCGTGTCGGCCGGGGCGCCGCCCTGACGCGCTCATCCGGTAGAATGCGCCGATGAACAGCGGCGGCGCGCCATGAAGACGACATTTCTGGATTTCGAGCAGCCGATTGCGGAGCTCGAGGCCAAGGTCGAGGAACTGCGTTACGTGCAGGACGACTCCGCGGTGGACATTTCCGAGGAGATCCTGCGCCTGCAGAAGAAAAGCCAAGCGCTTACCAAGGAGATCTACGCCAAATTGACTCCCTGGCAGGTGGCCCAGGTCGCGCGCCATCCCCAGCGGCCCTACACGCTGGATTACGTCGGCCTGATATTCACCGACTTCGAGGAGTTGCACGGCGACCGCTCGTTCGCCGACGACCTGTCGATCGTCGGCGGGTTGGCGCGTCTCAACGGGCAGTCGGTCATGGTGATCGGACACCAGAAGGGGCGCGACACCAAGGAGAAGATCCTGCGCAACTTCGGCATGCCGCGGCCCGAAGGCTACCGCAAGGCGATGCGGCTGATGCGGCTTGCGGAAAAATTCGGGATACCCGTGATCACCTTCGTCGATACGCCGGGGGCATACCCGGGCATCGGTGCCGAGGAGCGCGGCCAGGCCGAGGCGATCGGGCGCAACCTGTACGTCATGGCCGAGCTGAAGGTGCCCATCGTCTGCACGGTGATCGGCGAAGGCGGATCCGGCGGCGCGCTCGCCATCGCGGTTGGCGACGCCGTGATGATGCTGCAATACGCGACCTATTCGGTGATCTCGCCGGAGGGCTGCGCCTCGATCCTGTGGAAGAGCGCGGAACGGGCGCCGGAGGCGGCCGAGATCCTCGGCATCACGGCGGCGCGGCTCAAGACCCTGGGTCTGATCGACAAGATCATCAACGAGCCCCTGGGCGGGGCGCACCGCGACTATTCCGGCGCGGCGCAGAACGTCAAGAAGGCCTTGCAGGATGCGATTCGGCAGCTCTCCGACAGGAGCCCGGCCGAAGTCGTCGAGGAACGCTTCGAGCGCCTGATGGGCTATGGCAAGTTCAAGGAAGTCGAGCTCAAGTAAGCTTCCTGAGACCGTTGCCTCGGTGCTGCGGCCGCTGGTGCGGCCCGGAGCGCATCTGGTGGTCGGTCTCTCGGGGGGGCTCGATTCGGTCACCCTGCTGGCCATCCTCGCGCAGCTCGCGGGCCCGATGGGGTTTTCGCTTCATGCCCTGCACGTCGACCACGGCATCAGCCCGAACGCGTCGCAGTGGGCGCGGTTTTGCGAGCAGCTGTGCGCCAGCCTGGGCGTGCCCGTCCAGGTGGAGCACGCGCGCATCGGGGACCGCCGCGCGCTCGGCCTGGAGGGAGCGGCACGGCGTGCACGCTACGCGATCTTTGCACGCGAGTACGGCGACTTCATCATTCTGGCCCACCATCGGGACGACCAGGCCGAGACGCTGCTGCTGCAACTGCTGCGCGGCGCGGGCCCGCTCGGCATGGCGGGTATGCCCGTGCTGCGCGCGCTCCCCGGATCCCGCGCCCGGGTCGTGAGGCCGTTGCTCGGGGTTGCGCGCTCCGAGATCGAGGCTTGGGCACGCGAGCACGACCTCGCATGGATCGAGGACGAGAGCAACGATGACCTCGGGCTGCAGCGCAATTTCGTCCGCCATCGCATCCTGCCGCTGCTCGAACAGCGGTTTCCGGCGGCGCGGGCGACCGCGGCGCGGGCGGCCGCCCACCTTGCCGAGGCGCAGGAGCTGCTCTCGGCGCTCGCGCAGATCGATCTGGACGCGCTCGGCCGCGAACGGGAAATCGAGCTTGCCGGACTTCGAAGGCTGGATCCGGCGCGCGCGAAAAATGCGCTGCGCCACCTGTGCCAGTCGCGCGCGATTCCCCTGCCGAGCATGGCGCAGGCCGAGGAACTCCATCGGCAACTCGTAGAAGCGCAGGACGATCGAACCGTGCTGGTCGAGATCGGCGGTTGGCAGTTTCGCCGCTTCCGCGGCCGCCTGTACATCGAGCCTGCGCTGCCCGTCGTCTGCGCGGGCTTTCGCGAGGACTGGACAGGCGAGAACGCGCTGCCGCTGCTCGCGCTGGGAGGCGTGCTCAGGTTCAAGCCCGAGGAAGGCCGCGGCGTCAGCGTGAACAAGCTGAATCGCGCCGGCGTGACGGTGCGCTTGCGCAGGGGCGGCGAACGATTCCAGCCCGACGCGCGCCGGCCCCGCCGCACGCTCAAGAACCTGCTGCAGGAGAGGGGGATACCGTGGTGGCGGCGCGGCCGATGGCCGCTGTTGTACTGCGGCGAGGAACTGGTGTCGGTGCCGGGCATCGGCGACGACTGCGCCTGGCAGGCGGATCGATCTGAGCCGGGCCTGATCATCAGCTGGGAAACGCTCGACCAGGCTTGAAGGGGATTGAATCCACCATGCTGCGACAACTGCTGGCCGATCTGATGGCAAGGCGCGCTCGATCCGGTCCGCCGCGGATGACGGACCTCCAGGTCGAGGAGGGACGCCGGGCCGTCATCGCGCGATACGGCCCGTGGACAGCTCACAACATCCACCTTCGCGACGGCCTGTACACCATGGGTTCCGCCGTAGAGGGGGACGAGTTCAAGCTCAGGCGCGTGCTGCAGGCGGTTGCCGACGCGTCGTCCAAACCGCTCGGTTCGCTGCGCGTCATGGACCTTGCCTGCCTTGAAGGAATGTACGCGCTCGAGTTCGCGCGTCACGGCAGCGAGGTCGTCGCGATCGAGGGCCGCGAGGCGAATATCGCCAAGGCGCGCTTCGCGCGGGACGCACTCGGACTGGGGAGTGTCGAACTGCTTCGCGATGACGTGCGAAATTTCAGCCGGGCAAGACACGGGGAGTTCGACGTCGTGCTGTGCCTGGGTATTCTCTACCATCTCGATGCGCCGGACGTTTTCGTGTTTCTGGAGCGCATCGCGGAAGCCTGCACGCGGCTGGCGGTGGTGGATACGCATGTGAGCCTGAACGCCGAGGTGCAAAGATCGCATCGAGGCCGGACCTACTGGGGCAGGGTCCACGTGGAGCATCCCGGCGGGGCGAGCGACGAGGAAAAGGCAGAGCGGCTCTGGGCGTCATTGGACAACGAGCGCAGCTTCTTCCCGACGCGCACGTCGCTGCTTGCGGCGCTGTCGCACGCCGGGTTCACTTCGATCTACGAGTGCCACGTGCCCTTCGAGCCCGGCAAGGCGAACGACCGGATCACGCTGCTCGCGATCAAGGGAAGTCGTGTCGAACTCGAAAGCGGCCCGCTGCTGGCCTCGGCCGAATCGGGCCCGTCGCAGGAAGACGGAACGAGGTAGCGGGCGGGCCCGCGCCAGGACGGCTCAGACCCGGGAGGCAAGCGGCCCGACACGCGCGAGCGGTTTGAAGGCGACGCGCACGCAGGTGCCGCGTCCCTCGGCAGGCGTCACGATCTCCACCGCAGCATCGTGCCGCGCCGCGATCTCGGCGACCACCGCAAGTCCCAGCCCGGAACCGTCGCCGCCGGTTCCGGCCACCCGGTAGAAGCGCTCGAACACGCGCCCGCGCTCCTGCTCGGGAATGCCGGGACCGTTGTCCTCCACCTCGAAGTATGCCCAGCCGTCTGCGGCCCGGGTGCGCACCGTCACCGTTCCGCCCGCCTGCGTGTAGGCGAGGGCGTTGTCCAGGAGGTTGGCGAGCAGTTCGCTCAGCAGCGGCGCATTACCCACGGTCCACGCGTCATCGAGCTCGAACCCGAGGTCGATGTTCTTCGCCAGCGCCCTGGGCACCCAGGCCTGCACCGCGCGGCTCGCCACGTCGTGGAGGTTGACCGGGTCCTGTGCGTAGTCCTGGCCCACGCCGGGCTCGGCGCGCGCCAAGGCAAGCAGCTGGTTGACGAGGCGGCTGGTGCGTTCGGTTTCGTCGGCGATCATGTCGAGCAGCGCGCGTGTCTCGGCCTGATCGGGTTCCCTGCGGGCGAGCTCGGCGTGGGTCTTGAGACCGGCAAGGGGCGTACGCAACTGGTGGGCCGCATTGGCGATGAACCGCCTCTGGCTGTCGATGGCCGCGTTCAGGCGTCCAAGCAGCTGGTTGAGCGCGACGACCAGCGGTTGGATCTCCTGGGGCTTGTCCGATTCGACGACCGGTCGCAGATCCACCGGTGAGCGCATCGCGATTTCCCTGCGCAGGCGCTCGAGCGGCTCCAGTCCGCGCCGGATTCCGTACCAGAACAATGCAACCGCGGCGATCGCGATGCCCAGTTCCGGCACCAGTGCGGACAGCAGCATTTCCTTGACGAGATGCTCGCGCTTCAGGAGGGTTTCGGCAACCTGCACCAGGACCCGACCCTGCTGGTGAGGCGCGCTGAGCGCCGCCACCCTGACCGGAACATCGTCAATGCCCGCGTTGTAGTAGCTGGGTGCGGTCGGTCTCATGCCCGCGCCGGACTCCGGCGGGGGTGGAATGGAGGCGTTGCCCGCGATGCGTTCGTTGGCGGGCCCGAGCACCTGGAAGAACACGCGATCGACACTGTCGACCCGCAACGCATCGAGCGCGACTACGGGCAGATCGATGCTGATCTTGTCGTCGGAGACGCTGATGTGGCTGGCGATGGCGAGCGCGGGATCCAGCAGCGCGCTGTCGTAGGCATCGTTCGCCGCGTTGATCGCAATGAAATAGGTCGGAATGGCACTGATGAATATGAGCACGGCGAGCGGCCCGAGGAGCCAGCGCGCAAGCAGTCGATGCAGGCTACCTGGCCGGGGCATCCGGGTCTTCGACCATGTAGCCGAAGCCGCGAACCGTCCGGATCCTGATGCCGGCGTTGTGAAGCTTGGATCGGAGGCGGGAGATATAGACTTCGATCGCGTTGTGCGTCAACGAGTCGTCCCAGCTGCACAGCGCCTGCAACATCTGCTCCTTGCTGATCACCTGGCCCGAGCGTGTGACCAGATATTCGAGTACCGCCCATTCGCGCGGCGTCAGATCGAGTTCCTCGCCTTCGATCTGGGCGCGCCTCGCCGTCGAATCGATCGTCAGCCCGCCAAAGCGCAGTTTCGGGCTCCGCACGGCCTGGCTGCGCCGGATCAAGGCACGCACGCGCGCCTCGAATTCCGGCAGCGAGAACGGCTTGCTGACGTAGTCGTCGGCGCCGAGATCCAGGCCGCGTACCCGGTCGGGCTCGGCATCGCGCGCGGTCAGCATCAGTATGCTGCCTGTCTGACGGTCCTTGCGCAGCTGGCGCAGGACCTCGAATCCGTCGATCCCGGGAAGGTTGATGTCGAGCACGATCAGGTCGTAGTGTTCCTCCGCGCATGCCCGCAGCGCCAGTTCCCCGGTTGCCGATTTGTCCACTGCGTAGCCCGAACGGCGCAGCGTGCGCATCAGACCGTCGGCAAGAGCCTTGTCATCCTCTACGATAAGAACGCGCATGCCAACTTGCTGATCGTACGAAATATTTAGCATATCATGTGGCGCCGCACCATGCAGAGAACCAGGGGGCACAGATGAAAAAACAGCGTGGGAGCCGCAGGCCCCCACGCCGAAGAGAGGAAATGAGACTACGAGGATAACTCTAGCCTTCCCGCCTTTCAGATAGCTGAGCAACTGCTGACAAATCGCTGACGTCTGCAGGTGAGCCGATGGCACGGTGCATCTTCGCCGCCGATTGCGAGGCGTCCGGGCCCGGGAGGGCGACAGCGACACAAATCCTTGATAAAATAGAAAGTTAGCTTTTGAATCGCGATGCCCATCATCAACAGGAGACCCGAATGGCGGTAGAACTAACCCTGTCCATCATCAAACCCGACGCGGTTGCGAAGAATGTGATCGGACAGATCTATGCACGTTTCGAGAACGCCGGATTGAAGATCGTGGCGGCGCGGATGACGCGGCTCTCGGAGCGGGAGGCGGAAGGGTTCTACGCGGTGCACCGCGAGCGGCCGTTTTTCCGGGATCTGGTGAAATTCATGGTCTCGGGCCCGGTCATGGTTCAGGTGCTCGAGGGAGACAATGCGATCGCCAGGAACCGGGACCTCATGGGTGCCACCGACCCGAAGAAGGCGGCCCCGGGCACGATACGGGCGGATTTTGCGGCCTCGATCGACGCCAATGCCGTGCACGGATCCGACGCTCCGGAAACCGCGCGCACGGAGATCGCCTATTTCTTCCCCGCCATCGACATACTTTCCACATGAATCCGCCCGGAATCCGATGACGGTCAACCTCCTCGAGTTCGACGCCCAGGGCCTCGCGGGTTTCGTGGCGAAACTCGGCGAGAAGCCGTTTCGGGCGAAGCAGCTGATGCACTGGGTACACCGTTGCGGGGAGGCCGACTTCGCGGCGATGAGCGATCTCGCCAAGTCGCTGCGCGAAAAGCTCGCCGGCACCGCGGTCGTAGCGGCGCCGAAGGTCATCAGCGACGGGACCTCGGAGGACGGCACGCGCAAGTGGCTGCTCGACGCCGGCAACGGCAATGCCGTCGAGGCCGTGTTCATACCCGAGTCGAGCCGGGGCACGTTGTGCGTTTCCACGCAGGCCGGCTGCACTCTCGCGTGCAGTTTCTGCTCGACCGGCAAGCAGGGTTTCAACCGGAACCTGACGGTGGCGGAGATCATCGGCCAATTGTGGCAGGCGAACCGTGCCCTGGGCGCGACGCCCAAGGGCGAGCGGGTAATCAGCAACGTGGTGCTGATGGGCATGGGCGAGCCGCTGCTCAACTTCGACAATGTCGTGCCGGCGCTGCGCCTGATGCTCGACGACCATGCCTATGGTCTGTCCCGCAGGCGCGTGACGGTGTCCACTTCCGGGATCGTGCCGCTGATCGACCGCCTCCGCGACGAGTGTCCGGTCGCGCTCGCGGTGTCGCTGCACGCGCCCAACGACGCGTTGCGCGATCGCTTGATGCCGATCAACCGCAAGTATCCGCTGCGCGAACTGCTCGCCGCCTGCGTGCGTTACCTCGATCGTGCGCCCAGGGACTTCATCACCTTCGAGTACGTCATGCTCGCGGGCGTGAACGACAGCGAGCGGCAGGCGAGGGAACTCGCTGCGTTGCTCGCGGGGGTGCCGAGCAAGATCAATCTGATTCCGTTCAATCCCTTTCCGCAGACCGAGTTCGAGCGCTCGTCGCGCGATGTGATTCAGCGGTTCAGCGAGACCTTGAACGCCGCGGACATCGTCACGACCACGCGCAGGACGCGCGGCGAGGACATCGACGCTGCTTGCGGACAGCTCGCCGGCCGCGTGCACGACCGCAGCCGCCGCGTGATCAAGGTGGAGCGAGCGGCATGAGGCTGCTGCGCGCGTTCGCCTCGGGGATGGCCGCCGCGGCCGCGCTGCTCGCCGGGTGCGCCGGTACGACGCGGACGGACGGGAGCGTTGCCATGGAAACCGCTGCCAGCGGCGCGGCGGACACGGGGCCGGTCATCGGCGAGATGAGTGCGCCGCGCGAGCGCGCGCGGGCGCATACCGAGCTCGCGGCGGCGTATTACGAGCGCGGCAGCATGGGCGTCGCGCTGGAGGAATTGCGCGTCGCGATAGGCGCGGACGCAAGCTATGCCCCCGCGTACAATGTGCTGGGGCTCGTGCACATGGAGCTCAAGGAATTCCCGCAGGCGGAACAGAGCTTCGAGCGTGCGCTGCGCATCGCGCCGAACGATGCGGATATCAATCACAACTTCGGGTGGTTCCTCTGCCAGTCAGGCCGCGAGGAGCAGTCGCTGCGTTACTTCCTCGCCGCGATCAAGAACCCGCTCTACGCGACGCCGCAGAAGTCCTATACGCTGGCGGGAGAGTGTGCGCTGCGCAAGGGCCGCGAGGGCGAGGCGCGCGACTATCTGGAGCGCGCCTTGCGGCTCGATCCGAATTACTCGCCGGCGCTCCTCAGCCTGGCCCAGATCCGGTACAGGAGCGGACAGTTGCGCGACGCGCTCGGGCTGGTGGACCGCTTCAACCGGCTGGTCGAGCCCACTGCCGAGGCGCTCTGGCTCGCGGTGCGCATCGAGCGACGGCTCGGCGACAGGGGCGCGGAGGCGAAGCATACTGCCGAGCTGCGGCGGCGATTCGCCGGAACGAAGGAATACCAGGATCTGCTCGGGGGCCGGTACGAATGAACGAAGAGCTGGTCGCGCCGCTGCCGCAGGACGCCGGAGAGCCCGGCCCAGGGGCCATGCTGGCGCGCGCGCGCGCGGAGCGCAAGATGGGGGTCGCGGAAGTCGCGGAGCGGCTGAAGTATGCGCAGCGGCAGATCGAGGCGCTGGAGGCCGATGAATTCGGCAGCCTGCCGGGGCTGACGATCATACGCGGAATGATACGCAGCTATACCAAGCTGCTCGAGGTCGAGCCGGGCCCCATCCTCAAGGCCCTGGACCGCCGCAATATTCCGTCGCAGACAACGGTCGACCTCCGCACGCAGCGCATACCGTTCCCCGACGGCAGCAGGCACGCAACCTGGGTCTACAGAGGGCTGTCGATCGTGGTGCTGGTGGCAGTCGCGGCAGTGCTTTACGAATGGCAGTTCGTCGAGCCCGCGCCTGAGCCGGTACGGGCACCGGCGCCGGCCGCCGCCAGCCCGCCTCAACCGGCGGCACCGGTATCGGTGCCACCGGAGCCTGCGCCCGTGGTGCAGCCGGCGCCGGCACAGGCCGGTGCCCCTGCGGAGATCCAGGGCGAACAGAAGCGCGTCCGGCTCGAGTTCCAGAGCGAGGCCTGGGTCGAGATCAAGGACCGCGAAGGCAAGACGCTTATGTCGCAACTCAATCCCGCCGGCAGCCGGAAGACGGTGGAGGGCGAACCGCCCTTGTCCGTTGTCATCGGCAACGCTTCGAGCGTACGGGTCACGTACGACGATGCCTCGTTCGACCTCAAGCCGTACACGAAGGTCGACGTGGCGCGGTTTACCCTGGAATAGTCACTTATGACCCGAGTGTTGACGACTTTGGCGATGATTTGGGGTTCTTTGTACGTCTCGCTATTTCGTGCAGTTGCGAAGTTGCAACTGCACGAAATAGCGAGATCTGTAACGGCAAAAGCAGCCCGGGTGGTTCCGGCTGTGCTGGCTTAGCGATGGCGATCGGCGAAATCACGCGACGCGCGACCCGCGAAGTGCGGATCGGGAACGTCGCGATCGGCGGCGGCAGGCCCATCGTGGTCCAATCGATGACCAACACCGACACCGCAGACGCCGCAGCGACCGCCCAGCAGGCGTACGAACTGGCCCGCGCGGGCTCCGAACTGGTGCGAATCACGGTCAATACGGCCGACGCAGCCGCGCGGGTCGGCGAGATCCGCGAACGGCTTGACTCGGCCGGCTGCGACGTGCCGCTGGTGGGCGACTTCCACTTCAACGGCCACAGGCTGCTTGCCGATTTTCCCGAGTGCGCGAAGGCGCTCGCGAAGTATCGAATCAACCCCGGCAACGTCGGGCGCGGGGCCAGGCGCGAGGAGCAGTTCGCGACCATGATCGAGCTTGCGTGCCGCTATGCAAAGCCGGTGCGCATCGGCGTGAACTGGGGCAGCCTCGACCAGGACCTGCTTGCGCGCTCGATGGACGTGAATGCCCGGCGCGCGCAGCCCCTGGATGCCGATGCCGTGATGCGCGAGGCGCTGATCGTCTCCGCGCTCGAGTCCGCCGCCCGCGCGGAGGCGCTCGGTCTTCCCGGCGACCGTATCGTCCTGTCCTGCAAGGTGAGCGGGGTCCAGGATCTGATCGCCGTCTATCGCGAGCTTTCGCGGCGCTGCGACTATCCGCTGCACCTGGGTCTCACCGAGGCCGGAATGGGCACCAAGGGCGTGGTCGCTTCGACTGCGGCGCTGTCGGTCCTGCTGCAGGAAGGCATCGGCGACACTGTCCGCATTTCGCTGACGCCGGACCCGGGCGGGGACCGGACGCGCGAGGTGGTCGTGGCGCAGGAAATTCTCCAGACCATGGGCTTGCGCGCGTTTGCGCCGATGGTGATCGCCTGCCCGGGCTGCGGGCGCACGACCAGCACGACATTCCAGGAACTTGCGGCTAAGATCCAGGCCTACCTGCGCGATCAGATGCCCCTGTGGCGCGAGCGCTACCCAGGCGTCGAGGATATGCATGTCGCGGTGATGGGATGCGTGGTCAACGGGCCCGGCGAGTCGCGCCAGGCCAACATCGGCATCAGCCTGCCGGGGTCGGGGGAGCGGCCGGTCGCGCCGGTCTACGTGGACGGGGAAAAGACCGTGACGCTGAAAGGCGAGACCATTGCCGAGGAATTCCAGAAACTGGTCGAGGAGTACGTGCGGACCCGCTACGGCGAAGGCGGCCGGCTGCGCCGCGCGGCCGAAAACAAGCCCACGACGATCCCCGTGAAGGCGGTCGTCTGATGCACCGCTTTTCCGGAAAACTATGAGTACGATCCAGGCAGTTCGCGGGATGAACGACGTCCTGCCCGACGAGGCCGAGCGCTGGGAGAGCCTCGAGGAGACGCTCGCCTCCTGGCTGCGAAGCTACGGCTATCGCAATATCCGCACGCCCGTACTCGAGCACACCGGCCTGTTCCGCCGCGCCATCGGCGAGGCCACCGACATCGTCGAAAAGGAAATGTACAGCTTCGTCGACGAGTTGAACGGCGAAAACCTCACCATGCGGCCCGAAGCCACCGCCTCCACGGTGCGCGCTGCGATCCAGCACAGCCTGCTCTACAACGGACCGCAGCGCTTCTACTACTTCGGTCCGATGTTTCGGCACGAGCGGCCGCAGAAGGGGCGTTACCGGCAGTTCCACCAGGTTGGGGCGGAGGCGCTGGGCCTTCCGGGCCCGGACATCGACGCGGAGATGCTGCTCATGTGCGCGCGACTCTGGCGCGAACTCGGCCTGGATGGCGTGCGGCTGGAACTCAATTCGCTCGGCTCGGCGGAGGAGCGTGCGGCGTACCGCGGCAGCCTCGTGGAATACCTGAAGGCCTACGAGGAGGAACTGGACGAGGACTCGCGCAGGCGCATGCACACGAACCCGTTGCGCGTGCTCGACAGCAAGAATCCGCGATTGGTCGACGTGATCGCCGGCGCACCGCGCCTGCTCGATCATCTCGGGGCGGCTTCGCTTGCGCACTTCGAGGGAGTGCAGCGCATCCTCAAGGATTCGGGCATCGAGTACAGGATCAACCCCCGGCTCGTGCGCGGGCTGGACTACTACAATTTGACGGTGTTCGAGTGGGTCACCGATCGACTCGGCGCCCAGGGAACGGTGTGCGCGGGCGGGCGCTACGACGGCCTGTTCGAGCAGATCGGCGGGAAGCCCGCGCCGGCCTGCGGCTGGGCGATGGGCATCGAGCGGATACTGGCGCTGATCGATCCGGGTGCCCTGGCGGCGCACGCACCGGACATCTATCTGGTCAATCAGGGCGAGGCGGCGTCGCGGCTCGCCTTCCGCGTTGCCGAATCGCTGCGCGATCACGGGTTCCTGGTGGTGCATCACTGCGGCGGCGGGAGCTTCAAGGCGCAGATGAAGAAAGCCGACGCGAGCGGCGCGGCGGTCGCGGTCATACTGGGCGACGACGAAGCGCGCGCGGGAGAGGCGAGCGTGAAGACCCTGCGCGAGTCCGCGGAGCAGGTCCGGGTCAAGCTCGACGACCTTGCGGGGACGATCGCCGACATTTTCTATCCAGAGGAAAGCAAAGTCTGATGGCTGCATACGATCTCGAAGAACAGGAACAGTTGGCTGAGCTCAAGGCCTGGTGGAAGCAGAACGGCAACCTCGTGCTCGCCACCATCGCGGCCGCCCTGCTGGTGTTCGCGGGCTGGAACGGCTGGAAGTGGTACGAGCGGTCGCAGGCAAGCGAGGCGGCGGTCCTGTACGGGACGCTGCAGAAGGCGGCACGGCTGGGCGACGTCAAGGCGGCGCGCGAAGCTGCCGGCGGCATTCTGGAGAAATACTCCGGCACGCCGTATGCGCCCCTCGCGGCCCTGGTGTCGGCCAAGGTGAATTTCCAGGCCGGCGACCTGAAGAATGCGCGGGCGCAGCTGCAGTGGGCCGTGGACCACGCGCGCCAGGAAGAGTTGCGCGCCATCGCGCGATTGCGGCTTGCCGCGGTGCTCATGGACGACAATGCCGGCGACGAGGCCCTGAAGGTGCTGGAAGGCAAGCCGCCCGCGGGATTCGAGGCGCTGTATTTCGCGGCCCGCGGGGACATACTCCTGGCGCAGAACAAGCGGGCGGACGCGCGCTCGGAATACAAGTCCGCGATCGAGAAGACCGGCGACGCCGGGCTGCTCCAGACGCTGCGGCTGAAGCTCGACGCGCTCGGAGAAGGCTGATGAATCGCATGCGCCGCCTCTTGCCCCTGTTGGCGCTCGCACTCGCGGGCTGCTCCGGCTTCAGCATCAATCCGCTCGACTGGTTCGGCAGCAAGGACAGCGGCCCGAAAATGGCGGACCTGCCGGTGCTCTCCAACACCATCGCAGTGCGCAGCCTCTGGCAGGCGAGCGTCGGCGCCGCGGGCAATGCCGTGTTTTCGCCGGCGGTTGTCGCAGGCAACGTCTTCGCCGCTGCGCGCGACGGGACCGTGGCGCGGTTCGATGCGGCGACCGGCAAGCAGTTCTGGCGAGTGAACGCCGGCCAGCCCCTGTCAGGCGGCGTCGGGGCCGACGGCTCGCTCGCCGCGGTCGGCACGGCGCAGGGCGAGGTCATCGCGCTGGAAGCCGGCGACGGCAGGGTGCGCTGGCGCGCGCGGGTATCGAGCGAAGTGCTCGCCGCGCCCGCCCTGGCGGGCGATGTAGTCATCGTGCGCAGCGCCGATTCGCGGCTGTTCGCCTTCGATGTGCGGGACGGCAGGCGGCGCTGGGTCTACCAGCGCTCGGCGCCGACGCTGTCGGTGCGCAGTCCGGCCGGCATGGTGGTCGCGCGCGGCATGGTATTCGCGGGATTCAGCGGCGGCAAGCTGCTGGCGGTGGTGCTCGCGAACGGCGGCGTGCGCTGGGAGGCGACGGTGTCCCTGCCGCGCGGAACGACCGAATTGGAGCGCGTCACCGACGTCGTGGGGCTTCCCTGGGTGGCGGAACGCGAGGTGTGCGCGGCGGCGTATCAGGGTCGGGTGGCGTGCTTCGACATCTCGAACGGCAACATCCTGTGGGCGCGCCCGCTGTCGAGCACCACCGGGCTTGGCGCGGATTCGCGCTACGTCTTCGTGACCGACGAGAAGGATACCGTCAGTGCGCTCGACCGTTCCAGCGGCACCAGCGTCTGGACCCAGGACCGCCTGTCCTGGCGCAGGCTGACCGCGCCGCTGGCTCTGGGGCGCGAGATTGCCGTGGGCGACGTGGAAGGCTACGTGCATTATCTCGCCCGCGAGAGCGGCAGCTTCAGCGGCCGCGCGGCGACCGACGGCAGCGCGATCAGCGCGGCGCCAGTGCGCATCGAGGGAGGGCTCCTCGTACAGACGCGCAACGGCGGGCTGTACGCCTTTGCTACCCCGTAGGCTCTGGTCACTCCAGCGTTGAAGGCAATGGTGAGGAATTTGGGTTCGAGTATGTCTCGTGATTTTGCACGGTTGCGCATGCAAGCGTGCAAAATCACGAGAGTGAGAATGGCAAAGCGAGCCACGTTGTACGGTTCCGGCTATGCCGCCCTAAGCAATTGAAGCCCACCCTCGTCCTGGTCGGCCGACCCAACGTCGGCAAGTCCACCCTGTTCAACCGCCTGACGCGTTCGCGCGACGCGCTGGTCGCCGACGTGCCTGGATTGACGCGCGACCGCCACTACGGCGCCGGCCGCATGGGCGACAAGCCCTATCTGGTGGTCGATACGGGTGGTCTGGAGCCCGCCGCCAAGGAAGGCGTGCTCGCGGAAATGGCGAAGCAGACCCAATCTGCGCTGGCCGAGGCCGACGCGGTCATCTTCATCACCGACGCGCGCGAAGGCGTGACTTCCCAGGACAGGCGCATCGCTGAGGAATTGCGACGCCTGGGCCGGCCGGTCTGGGTGGCGGTGAACAAGTCCGAAGGGATGGATCCGGCCATGGCCACCGCGGAATTCCATGAGCTGGCGCTGGGCGCGCCGGTGGCGATTTCGGCTGCCCACGGCGAGGGCGTGCGCGACCTGGTCGATGCGGCGCTGGAGCGCTTTCCTCCCGAGGGGGAAGCCATGGCCGCCGCGGGCGATACACCGAGAATCGCGATCGTCGGCCGTCCCAACGTCGGCAAGTCCACGCTCGTCAATACCCTCGTGGGCGAGGAGCGCGTCATCGCTTTCGACCAGCCCGGCACGACGCGCGACAGCATCTACGTCGAGTTCGCCTACCAGGGGCGGCGTTACACGCTCATCGACACCGCCGGGCTGCGCCGCCGCGGCAAGGTGTTCGAGTCGGTCGAAAAGTTCTCCGTGGTGAAGACGCTGCAGGCGATCGACGACGCCAACGTCGTGATCCTGCTCCTCGACGCGCGCCAGGACATCTCCGAGCAGGACGCGCACATCGCCGGCTTCATCCTGGAGCGCGGCCGCGCGCTCGTGGTGGCGGTGAACAAGTGGGACGGTCTGGAGGAGTACGCCCGCGAGCTGGTGAAGCGCGCCATCGCGAGAAAGCTGAAGTTCCTCGCGTTCGCGCGCGTCCATTACATCTCGGCGCTGGAGGGCGAGGGCATCCGGGCGCTGTTCGCCTCGGTCGATTCGGCCTATCTCGCCGCGTTTGCGAAGCTCCCGACGCCGCGCCTGACCCGTGAACTGTATGCCGCGGTGGAGCAACAGGCGCCTCCGCGACGCGGGCTCATCCGCCCCAAGCTGCGCTACGCGCACCAGGGCGGCATGAATCCTCCGATCATCGTGATCCACGGCAGCGCGCTGGACTCGGTCCCCGACAGCTACCGTCGCTATCTCGAGGCGCGGTTTCGCGACGTCTTCAAGCTGGAAGGGACGCCGCTGCGTATCGAGTTGCGCAGCGGCCGGAACCCGTATGTCGCGAAACGCGCCTGATGCGCGGCCGGAATGTGGCATTGGGCCTGGAATTCGATTAAAGTAGCAGGCTGAAAACAACGACTCGGGGGTAACCCATGAGCAGCAAAGGGCAATTACTACAAGACCCGTTTCTGAACACGCTTCGCAAGGAGCACGTGCCGGTATCGATCTACCTGGTGAACGGCATCAAGCTGCAGGGGCAGATCGAATCGTTCGATCAGTATGTCGTACTTCTGAAGAACACCGTCACGCAGATGGTGTACAAGCACGCGATTTCCACCGTGGTTCCCGCGCGTGCGGTGACCATTCCCTTCGAGCATCCGTCCGAGAGTTGATGCGCGCAAGCCGTAGCGTCCAGGGAGTCTTTGCGTGTCCGATTCGTCGGTGAGCAACTAGCCCGACGCGATGCTGGAACGCCCCTCGGGCGCTACCAAGGCGGTCCTGGTGAGCTTCGACCAGGGCGCGGGTGATGGCATCGAACGCCTGCAGGAATTCCGGCTGCTTGCTGCCAGCGCGGGCGTCGAGTGCTGCGCGGTCGTTCGCGGGCGGCGCGACCGGCCCGACCCGAGGTATTACGCGGGCTCGGGCAAGGTGGAGGAAATCAAGTCGATCGCGCTCGAATGCGGCGCGCGCCTGGTCATGTTCAATCACGAGCTCTCGCCCGTCCAGCAGCGCAACCTGGAGACCACGCTCGGCTGCCGGATCATGGACCGCGTCAGCCTCATCCTCGAGATCTTCGGCCAGCGCGCCAGGAGCCACGAGGGCAAGCTGCAGGTGGAGCTGGCGCAACTGGAGTACCTGGCGACGCGCTTGGTCAGGGGCTGGACACACCTGGAGCGCCAGCGCGGCGGCCGTGGCACGCTCGGCGGCATGGGCGAGAAGCAGATCGAGGTCGACCGGCGCCTGATCGCCAAGCGCGTCAAGGCGCTCAAGGACAAGCTGGTGCGCCTCAAGCGCACGCGCGAGGTGCAGCGGCGCGCGCGGGTGCGCGGCCAGGTGCTGTCGGTATCGCTGGTCGGGTATACGAATGCGGGCAAGTCCACGCTGTTCAACGCGCTCACGCACGCGGGCGCCTACGCGGCCGATCAGCTCTTCGCCACCTTGGATACGACGACGCGCCGGGTGTATCTGCCCCAAGCGGGGAAGCTGGTGGTGTCGGACACGGTCGGCTTCATCCGCGACCTGCCGCACACGCTGGTCGCGGCTTTCCGGGCGACGCTGGAGGAGACGATACACGCCGACCTGCTGCTGCATGTCGTGGATGCCTCCAGCCCCACCCGGGACGAACAGGTCGGCGAGGTGGACAAGGTCCTGCGCGAGATAGGCGCGGCGGGGATCCCGCAGATCCTCGTCTGGAACAAGATCGACCTGAACGGCCTGGCACCGGGCGTGGATAGGGACGAATATGGTAGGATTGCGCGTGTCCGTCTCAGCGCCGCGACGGGCGAAGGCCTCGAATTCCTGCGACTTGCTCTGACCGAGGCGGCCGCCATGAGCGCGGCTCATCACCCTGAACCGCAACAGTTTACTGAAGCCTAGCGTATGTCCTTGAACGACCCGCAATGGGGAAAGCGCCCTGGAGGCGGCGGCGAAGGCCCGCCCGATCTGGATGAACTCTGGCGCCGCTTCAATCAGAAATTGAACGGCCTGTTCGGCCGCCGCAAGGGCGGAGGCGGGCCGGCGGGCACGCCCCCCAACTTCAAGCAGATGGGGGGCGGGATCGGCCTGCTGGTCGGCCTCGTCCTGGTCGTCTGGCTGGCGAGCGGATTCTACATCGTCGTCGAGGGCCAGCGAGGCGTCGTGCTGACCTTCGGCAAGTTCTCGGAGGTGACCAACGCAGGCCTGCGCTGGCGGCTCCCCTATCCGTTCCAGACGCACGAGATCGTCGATCTCTCCGGCGTGCGCACGGTCGAGATCGGCTACCGCAACAACGTCAAGACCAAGGTCCTGCGCGAATCGCTGATGCTGACCGACGACGAGAACATCATCGACATCCAGTTCGCGGTCCAGTACATCCTCAAGGACCCGATGGACTACCTGTTCAACAACCGTCGGCCCGAGGACACGGTCATGCAGGCGGCGGAGACCGCGTTCCGCGAGATCGTCGGCAAGAGCAAGATGGACTTCGTGCTCTACGAGGGCCGCGAGCAGATCGCGGTGCAGTCGCAGAAGGCGATGCAGGACCTGCTCGACCGGTACAAGACCGGTATCGTCGTGAGCAAGGTGACGATGCAGAACGCGCAGCCGCCCGAGCAGGTACAGGCCGCCTTCGACGATGCGGTTCGGGCCAAGCAGGACCTGGAGCGCCAGAAGAACGAGGGCCAGGCGTACTACAACGACATCGTGCCCAAGGCGCGCGGCACGGCGTCGCGCCTTTTCGAGGAGGCGAACGGCTACAACCAGCGCGTGGTCGCCAATGCCGAGGGCGAGGCGGCGCGCTTCAAGCAGATCCTGGTGGAATACGCCAAGGCGCCGGCCGTGACGCGCGAGCGCATGTACCTGGACACCATGCAGCAGATCCTGTCCTCGACTTCCAAGATCATGATCGACGCGAAGGCGGGGTCCAACCTGCTCTACCTGCCGCTGGACAAGATCATCCAGATGTCGGGGGCCGGGACGCTGCCGGAGGCGACGGCGGCGGCCCGACCGCAGCAAAGCGACGTGACGCCGCCGGTGGAGTCGGGGGCGCGCTCGCGCGATACCCTGCGTCCCCGCGAGCGGGAGGGGCGGCCATGAACAACCGCCTGGTGGCCGCGCTCATCGCGGTATTGTTCGCCCTCCTGGTGGCGGGAATGTCGATGTTCACGGTGGACCAGCGCGAGCGCGCCATCGTGTTCCAACTGGGCGAGATTCGCGAAGTCGTCACCCAGCCGGGCCTGAACTTCAAGTGGCCCTTGATCCAGAACGTGCGCTTTTTCGACAACCGCATCCTCACGATGGACACGCCCGAGACCGAGCGCTTCATCACCTCGGAAAAGAAGAACCTCCTGGTCGATTCCTTCGTGAAATGGCGCATCAACGACGTGAAGCAGTACTACATCAGCGTCCAGGGCGACGAGGCCCGCGCCCAGACGCGGCTCTCGCAGACCATCAATTCGGCGCTGCGCGAGGAGTTCGGCAGGCGCACGGTCCACGACGTTGTATCCGGCGAGCGCGAGGAGATCATGCGCGTGGTGCGCGACAGCGTCGACGAGGATGCGAGGAAGATCGGCGTCGCGATCGTCGACGTGCGGCTGAAGCGCGTCGAGCTGCCCCAGGAGGTAAGCGAATCGGTGTACCGGCGCATGGAGGCGGAGAGGAAGAGCGTGGCCGCCGAGCTGCGCTCGGAGGGTTTCTCCGCGGCCGAGAAAATCCGCGCGGAAGGCGAGCGCGCGCGAGAGGTGATCATCGCCGAGGCCTACCGCGACGCGCAGCGCGTCAAGGGGGACGGCGACCGCAAGGCCTCGGCCATCTACGCGAGGGCGTTCAGCGAGAATCCGGAGTTCTATTCGTTCTACCGCAGCCTCGAGGCTTATCGCGCCGGCTTCAAGAACAGGAGCGACGTGCTGGTACTCGAGCCCAACTCGGAGTTTTTCAAGTACCTGAAGGGTCCCGGCAAGGGCGCCAAGTAGCCGTGGGGACGACGCTCCTCATGGCGATCGCGCTCATGCTGGTGATCGAAGGCGTCCTGCCGTTCCTGCTGCCCAGCGTGTGGCGCGAGACCTTCCGCCGCATCACGCAGTTCAGCGACGGCCAGATCCGGTTCTTCGGGCTCTCCTCGATGCTGCTCGGGCTGATACTGCTGCTGATCGTCAGAAGGTAGCCGTGCGCGCCTGGCTGCTTCCGGAGTACATCGAGGACATCCTGCCGCCGGAGGCGAGGCGGGTGGAGGCGTTGCGGGGGCGGCTGCTGGAGCTGTTTCGCGTCCACGGCTACCAGCTGGTGATGCCGCCCATGCTCGAGTACGTCGAGTCCCTGCTCACCGGAACGGGCCACGATCTCGATCTTCGAACCTTCAAGCTGGTCGACCAGCTCTCCGGGCGCATGATGGGCGTACGCGCCGATATCACGCCGCAGGTGGCCCGCATCGACGCGCATCTGCTCAACCGCGAAAGCGTGACGCGTCTGTGCTACTGCGGCACCGTGCTGCACACGCGGCCGCGCGGGCTGAATGCCACCCGCGAGCCGCTGCAGATCGGCGCCGAGATCTACGGCCATTCGGGGATCGAAAGCGACCTCGAAATCCAGGACTTGCTGCTCAAGGCGCTCGAGGCCTGCGGCGTACGGGGCGCACGCCTGGACCTCGGCCACGTGGCAGTGTTCCGCGCGCTGTGCCTGCACGGCGGGGTGGATGGAGGTCTCGAATCCCAGCTTCACGAGGCGCTCGAGGCGAAGGACTTGCCGGGCATCGAGGCGCTCACCGCAGGCCTCGACGGCACGACGCGCCAGGCGCTGCTCGCGTTGCCCGGACTCTACGGCGACCGCTCGGTCCTGGAGCGTGCCCGCGCGGCGCTGCCGCGCCATCCGGAAATCTCGGCGGCGATCGAGGATCTCGCACGGCTTTCGCGGGACAGGAGCCTGACCGTGTCGATCGACCTCGCGGACCTGCGCGGCTACCACTACCACTCCGGCGTGGTATTCGCCGCCTACGCCCCGGGACTCGCGAACGCCGTGGCGCTCGGTGGCCGATACGACGAGGTGGGCAAGGCGTTCGGGCGCGCCCGGCCTGCAACGGGCTTTTCGATGGACCTGCGGGATCTGGCTCAGGTCGCGCCCGCCTCTCCGGAGTCCGGGGCCATACGCGCGCCCTCCGGCGAGGATTCCGAGCTTGCGTGTGAGATTGAACGCTTGCGCGCCGCAGGCGAGGTGGTCATCATCGAGCTTCCCGGACACGACGATTGCGGCGCGGGCGGCTGCGACCGCGAACTGGTGCGCGTTGACGGAAAGTGGCAGGCAAGGAAACCGAGCTGACATGGCAAAGAACGTGGTCGTAGTCGGCACCCAGTGGGGTGACGAGGGCAAAGGCAAGGTCGTCGACTGGCTGACCGACCACGCACAGGGCGTGGTGCGGTTCCAGGGCGGGCACAACGCCGGGCATACGCTGGTGATCGCCGGCAAGAAGACGGTGTTGCATCTGGTGCCCTCGGGAATTCTGCGTGCGGGCGTGACCTGCTATATCGGCAACGGCGTGGTGCTTTCGCCGCAGGCGCTGATGGACGAGATCGACGAGCTCGAAGGCGCTGGCGTGGACGTCAAGAGCCGCCTGCGCATCTCCGAGGCCTGTCCGCTCATTCTCCCCTATCACGCAGCGCTCGACATCGCGCGCGAAGTCGCCAAGGGTGCCGCCAAGATCGGGACCACCGGCCGGGGCATCGGACCGGCCTACGAGGACAAGGTCGCGCGGCGCGCCATACGGCTGCAGGACCTGCTCGTGCCGGAGCGCTTCGCCGCGAAGCTGCGCGAGCTGCTCGATTACCACAACTTCGTGCTGACGAAATACCTCGGCGCGAAGGCCGTCGAGTTCGAGCGTACCCGCGACGAGGCGCTTGCATTCAAGGACCGTCTGGTGCCGCTGGTGGCCGACGTGCCGCGCGCCCTGTACGAGGCGAACAAGGCGGGCAGGAACCTCCTGTTCGAAGGCGCGCAGGGCACGCTGCTCGACGTCGATCACGGCACCTATCCCTTCGTGACCTCGTCCAACTGCGTCGCCGGCGCGGCGGCCGCCGGCGCCGGCGTCGGTCCGGGCCTGCTGCATTACATTCTGGGCATTACCAAGGCATACACGACGCGGGTGGGCGGCGGGCCGTTTCCGACCGAACTCGAAGACGGCACGGGCGAGCTGCTGCGCGCCCGCGGCAAGGAATACGGCGCAACGACGGGCAGGCCGCGACGCTGCGGCTGGTTCGACGCCGCGGCGCTCAAGCGCTCGATCCAGATCAACGGCGTCTCCGGCCTGTGCGTGACCAAGCTCGACGTTCTCGACGGCATGGAGGAAGTGAAGGTCTGCATCGGCTACAAGGTCGACGGAGATTTCACCGACCTGCTGCCGGCAGGGGCCGAGGACACCGCCTGCTGCGAACCCGTCTACGAAGACCTGCCGGGCTGGCATGAGAGCACGGTCGGCGTCACGCGCTTCGAAGCGCTGCCTGCGACGGCGCGCGCCTACCTGGAGCGCATCGAGGCGATCTGCGGCGTGCCGGTGGACATGATCTCGACCGGCGCCGAACGCGAAGAGACCATCGTCAGACGCCACCCGTTCAAGTAGATCTCAGGGCGGGGCAAGCCGCAGCCGACCGCGAACCTTGGCGCTGCGCGGTCGCCCCAATGTGCGTTACCGCACGGAACTTCCCGGCACGGGGGGGATAATTTCCCCATCGACCGATGGCGCGCAGCACCCGAGTCCGAACGGTCGGGAGGATTGCGATGAACGACGTCGGGTCAAACTGCCACCTCAGCGATCCCAGGCCGTTGCGCGGGAGCTTCGATCTCCTCAGTGATCCATCGCTCATACTGAGGGGCATCGCCGGGTTCGACGGCAAGTTGAAGTTCCTCAACCCGGCGTGGGAAAACATCCTCGGCTACCGGCGCGAAGAACTGCTGGACCGGTCCCTGTGCGAGCTGATGTCCCAGCAGGAACACCCGGCCGCCGCCGCGCTGGTGAATCAACTTCTCGCCGACGTCAGCATCGAGCCGATCCAGTTCGGATTGCGGTGCAAGGACGGGACCTACAAGTGGTTCTTGTGGCACTGGCGGCTCGACCCCGAAGACCGGGCAATCTTCATCGCCGGATATGACATCACGGAACAGAAGACCCGGCAAATCGCATCGCTGCTGCGTTCGTATGATCGATCGACAAGCGTCAGCCTGGCGCCTTGAAGCCGCCGTGGAAACCTGGCCGGCCCGCTCCGGGAGCGCCGTTCGCTGTGAACTGGACGAGACGTTGACGGCGATCAAGGCGCAAATCAGGTCGGCCATTCGAGAGGACGTCATTAGGTCACGCAAGGCGAGCGGGCACATGAGCGGTGCGCGTGCGCAGGCCGAATCCGCTGGTTGGTCGGCAAGTCCAATCGCCCCCGAGCTGGCATCGGTCCTGCTGGGTACGCTGGGTCTGGTGGCGACGATAGAGTGGCACCTGCACGAATTTCGAAAGTGCACCAGGATCCCTTGCGAGTTGACGGTCAACGATGCCGCTGGTTTCAATCTTCCCGAGGAATACGCTACGGCGATTTTTCACGTCTATCTGGAAGCCCTGAGCAACGTCGCCCGCCACGCCGCGGCGAGCAGGGTGGCGATCGAAGTCAGCATGACGCCGGACGAAGTGGCAATGGTCGTCCGCGACGACGGCATCGGTATCGCTTCGGTGCAGGACCGCAGCTCGAATCTGGGCGGCCTGGCCGGGGTCTGCAAGCGAGCCGACTCATACAACGGCATGTGCCGCATTTCGGGCGCCCCGAACAGCGGCACGACCCTGTCGGTACGCCTGCCGCTCGGCGAGGCGGCCTGTCGAAAAGAATATTCGGCTTATGCGCGGTAGCGAACGGAGTCGCCTGGACCATAGGCGGATGATGCGGCCGGATGTCTGGATCTTCCTCCTCTACTAGACACCGGTAGTCCTTGGGCCCGGCGACGGCAATCCCGTCCCGGGCTTTTTCTTTGGCGGACGAGCTGACCCCTGGGGCCGTTGCAGAACGAGGCGCATCATCCGCTCACGTCTTCGCAAGAGCGGGGCTGCTGCATCCGTCGCGACGCAGCCTCTCAAAGCGCAACTCGGCCCCACTCGCGCTCACGCGCCACGGGCGGGCGCCGTGGCCGGCTTACCTGAGGTGAACGTCGCCGATCAGGCCAAGTATGCCGAAGACGATCAGATAGGCGGCGACGATGTAGTTCAGCAGCCTGGGTACGATGAGTATGAGAATACCGGCCAGCAGCGATACGAGCGGAGCAAGGCTCAAGGAGATATTCATCGCGGGCTCCTCTGCAAGAGTGACGAAGAAAGTCGGCGCGGCCATTGTCGCGCTTCCGGAGAAATAATCTGTACGGCAGCACACATATGCTCGCCTCGCGTTACCCGGCCAAGTCCAATCTCCGGTTGACACGAGAGTTACCGGTCAGTATCATCCCTGACTGCTTCTGGAAGTGACCAGTCAGTATCTCGCCGCGGTTTGCCCGCAGTCGAATCGACGGAAGCAGCGAGGCAAGCCGGATCCAACGCAACGTATTTCAACCAGGAGAGAACATCATGACCAAGTCATTCACGAAGCAAAACCTCGGGCTGGCCGCGGCCGTTGCCGTGGCACTCGGCATTCTGTCCGGGACGGCTGCCGCGCAAGTCACCCCCGCCCAGGATTCCGGTTATCTCACCGACACGCGCGGCAACGTTCCGATAAGCGGCTACGGTCTTTGCTGGCACGACGGATTCGGTCCCCCGCCGATTTCCACTGCCCAGTGCGACCCGAATTTCCGGCCCGCGGCGCAGCCTGTCGCGAAACTCGTTGAACCCGCCCCGGCGGCCAAGCCGGTTGCAGTGGCGGCAGCCACGCCGACCGCGCTGCCTGCTCCAATGCGGGCTGTCCAGAAATTCACGATCGATGCCGATACCCTGTTCGACTTCGACAAGGCCACGCTGCGTCCGGCGGGCCGCGCCACGCTGGATGAGTTTGTCGGCAAGATGAAGGGCATCGATGCCGAAATGATCAATGCCGTCGGCCATGCCGACCGGCTGGGTTCCGATAGCTACAACCAGCGCCTTTCCGAGCAACGCGTGGGAGCGGTGAAGGCCTATCTGGTCAGCGCGGGCATCGAACCGAATCGCATGCACACCGAAGGCAAGGGCGAATCGCAGCCGGTCACGAAGGCCGGCGAATGCCTAGGCGGCAAGAGCGCGAAGCTCATCGCCTGCCTGCAACCCGACCGTCGCGTCGATATCGAAGTGGTCGGCACCCGGATCACGCAGTAATCGAACGCCAGTCCTGCCGATGAAAGGCCCTGCGAGCAGCGCAGGGCCTTTCATGCGCCAGGGGGCGCACTCTTCGAAGCCGGTTTGTCTCCGCCCTGACAGCGGAGAGAGCGCCGTGTATCAGTACAAAGGAAATCAATATGGAAACGCAAGCCAGCAAGTTCCCCCCGGTCCTGCTCTGGACCGCAGGCATAGCCCTGATTCTGTTCTGCGGCGTGGGCATCGCGGCCTTCATGGGTTGGATTCCAAGTTCCTCCGGAAGCCCGAGCGGCAGCGCCATGACCGACACGCATGCGGCGAACATGCCGAAGTCGGGCACTGCGAAGCCGCATGCGGCTCCGTTGCACATGGCGGGCAATGCCGTCGCTAAGACGACGTGCGCCGAATGCGGCGTCATCGAGTCGATCCGGGAGGTTGAATCGCGCGCCGAAGGGACCGGCCTCGGTGCCGTCGGCGGCGCCGTCGTGGGAGGGCTGCTCGGCAACCAGGTCGGCGGGGGCCGCGGCAAGGACGTCATGACCGTCGTCGGAGCGGTGGGCGGCGCAGTGGCCGGCAACCAGATCGAGAAACAGGTGAAATCGACGAAAAGCTATGCGATCACCATCCGGTTGGACGACGGGTCGAGCCGCGTGATCAACGAGGCGAACGCGCCGATGTGGCGGACCGGCGACAAGGTCAAAGTGGTCAACGGCGCTATCCAGTCGAACGCCTGACCTTGGCATGCAGGAAAAGGCCCGCGCGGGCGGGTCTTGGTGTCGTACTCTTGAATATTTCGAGCACGACATGGACGGCCGCCTGATCGGCGGAGCGCGCTCCACTCAAACCGAAACGGCTGAGAGACAAGGTAAAATACCCTGTCTGTGTGTCTGGTGCCGAGGAAGGGACTCGAACCCCCACAGTGTTGCCACCGCTAGGACCTGAACCTAGTGCGTCTACCAATTTCGCCACCTCGGCGCAAGGTGCGAATTCTATAGGAATTTTGTTCTATGAAGAAGCCCCGCGGTGCGAAGGAGCCGCGCGGCAAGCGTGTCGAGGATCCCTATCTGGAACGCGAGGCGGCCCGCTATGAGGCGCCCATCCCCAGCCGGGAGTTCATCCTGGATACGCTTGCCGAGGCCGGCGTGCCGCTTGCCGACGACGACCTTGCGCGCTCGCTCGGCATTCGCCGCGCCGAGCGCGAGGCTTTCTCCCGGCGCCTGGGCGCGATGGAGCGCGAGGGACAGATCCTGCGCAATCGCAAGGGCGACATTCTGGTCGCGCGCAAGCTCGACCTGGTCGCCGGGCGCGTCGAAGCGCATCCGGACGGTTTCGGATTCGTCGTTCCCGACGAGGGCGACGGTGACCTGTATCTCAGCGCCCGCGAAATGCGCAAGGTCCTGCACGGGGACCGCGTCATGGCGCGGCCCTCCGGCTTCGACCGGCGCGGGCGCAAGGAAGGCGCGATCGTCGAAGTCATCGCGCGCGGAAATGCAAGGGTGGTCGGGCGCTTCAATCGCGAGGGCGCGTTCGCTTTCGTCAGCGCATCCGACCGGCGCATCACGCAGCACATCCTGGTGGAGCCCGACGGGGCAGGCGCCGCCAAGACGGGGCAGGTCGTGACTGTCGAGCTCACGGTGCAGCCCGGCGTGGATGGGCGCGAGATCCATACCCAGCCGATGGGGCGGGTGGTGGAGGTGCTGGGCAACGCGACCGATCCCGGCGTCGAGGTGGAAATCGCGCTCAGGAAGCACGAGCTGCCGTTCGAGTTCTCCGCGCAAGCCGAAGCGCAGGCTGCGCGCTACCCGGCCAAGCCGCGCGAGTCCGACTGCAAGGACCGCACCGACCTGCGCGACCTGCCGCTCGTGACCATCGACGGCGAAACCGCGAAGGATTTCGACGACGCGGTGTATTGCGAGTACGCCGGCGGACCCGCGCCCGCGAAGAAGGGGGGTCTCAGAAAGGCGGCGGGCTACCGCCTGGTGGTCGCGATCGCCGACGTCAGCCATTACGTGCGCCACGGCGATGCGCTCGATCTGGAGGCGCGCGAGCGCGGCAACTCGGTGTATTTCGCGCGCCGCGTCATCCCCATGCTTCCGGAGCGCCTGTCCAACGGCCTGTGCTCGATCAACCCGGAAGTCGATCGCCTGTGCATGGCCTGCGACATGGAGATCGACGCCGCGGGGCAGATCACCCGCTACAGCTTCTATCGCGCGGTGATGCGCTCGCGCGCGCGGCTCACCTACAACAAGGTCGCGGCTGCGCTCGCCGAACCCGGCGGCGCTGCGGGCCGCGAATTGAGCGGTCTGCTGCCGCATCTGCTCGCGCTTCAGGAGTTGTACAGACTGCTCGCCCGCGCGCGAACCAGGCGCGGCGCGATCGATTTCGAGACCGTCGAGACGGTGTTCGTGTTCGACGACAAGGACCGCCTCGCGAACATCGTGCCGGTGGTGCGCAACGACGCGCACCGGGTGATCGAGGAGTGCATGCTGGCGGCCAACGTCTGTGCCTCGGACTTCCTGCGCAAGAACGAGCATCCGGCGCTGTATCGCATCCACGAAGGCCCGACGCCGGAGAAGCTCGCCGGACTGCGCGACTTCCTGAAGGGCTTCGGCCTGGATCTGGGCGGCGGAGACGAGCCGCACGCCAAGGACTACGCGCGCCTGCTCGAGTCGGTGAAGCATCGACCCGACGTGCAATTGCTGCAGACGGTGCTGTTGCGCTCCCTGCGCCAGGCTCTCTACAGCCCGGAGAACGTCGGCCACTTCGGCCTCGCCTACGAGCACTACACCCATTTCACCTCCCCGATCCGGCGCTACCCGGACCTGCTGGTGCATCGCGCGATCAAGGCCGTGCTTGCGGGAGAGCGCTACGACCCGGGCAAGTGGGCCGAGCTGGGGAGGCATTGCTCGGAGACCGAGCGGCGCGCGGACGACGCGACGCGCGAAGTCGAGGCGTGGCTCAAGTGCTACTACATGAAGGACCGTGTCGGAGAGGAATTCGACGGTTCGATTTCGGCCGTCACTAATTTCGGCATCTTCGTCGCACTGGATGGCGTTTACGTCGAGGGCCTCGTGCACATTTCCGAGCTGGGGCGCGACTACTTCCAGTTCGACGCCGCGCGCCACGAGTTGCGCGGGGAGCGCCTGAAGAAGCGCTATCGCCTCGCCGACCGCGTGCGGGTGCGCATCGCGCGCGTGGACCTGGAGATGAGCCGCATGGATTTCGTGCTCGCGGAATGAAGGCCGCGCGGGCGCTGTCGGGCTTCCACGCGGTGCTCGCGCGCCTGCGCGCCGATCCGTCGTCGGTCATCGAGATCTTCCTCGACGAGGGCCGGGACGACGCCCGGGCGAGGGAGCTGGCGGCACTGGCCGAGAGCCGCGGGGTGACGGTCATGCGCGTGCCGGTCAAGCGCCTGGACGGCTTCCACGGGGGCGGCCGCCACCAGGGCGTGGTCGCCCGCGTGCAGGACAAGCCTGCGCGCGCGAGCCTGGATGAGCTGCTCGACGCGCTCGCCGGTCCGGCCCTGCTGCTCGTCCTGGACGGCGTGACCGATCCCCACAACCTCGGCGCCTGCCTGCGCGTGGCCGACGCGGCCGGCGCCCACGCCGTCGTCTCTCCCAGGGATCGTGCCGCGGGAATCAACGCCACGGTGTCGAAGGTCGCAAGCGGGGCCGCCGAATCCATGCCCTATTTCATGGTTACCAACCTGGCGCGCACGCTCGACGAGCTGAAGGAGCGCAACGTCTGGATAGTCGGCGCCGACGAGCGTGCGGAGCAGACGCTCTACGCGGCGGAGCTGCCGGAATCGATCGCCTGGGTACTGGGGGCCGAGGGGGAGGGCATGCGGCGCCTGACGCGCGAGCGCTGCGACACGCTCGTGCGTATCCCCATGCTGGGCAGCGTCGCAAGCCTCAACGTGTCGGTGGCGAGCGGAATCTGCCTCTTCGAGTCGCGCCGCCGGCGGCTCGCGACGCACTGAAACCCGGGGAATTCGCCGCCCGTCCTCGATTTGCCTGTGGCAGGCGATGCGCCTATAATTCAGCCCCTTGATCTGCCAGCGCGATTCGCGGGCGGCGTTTCCACAATTCGTCAACCCTTGCCTCACCGGCGTCGCTACCGGGAGGCCACAGACCACGAGGAGTTACATGCGACACTACGAAGTCGTTTTCATCGTCCATCCGGACCAGAGCGAGCAGGTGCCTGCGATGATCGAGCGCTACCGCGCCTCGATCGGATCCAAGGGCGGCAAGATCCACCGGCTCGAGGACTGGGGCCGGCGCCAGCTCGCCTTCCCGATCCAGAAAGTACACAAGGCGCACTACGTGCTCATGAACATCGAGTGTCCGCAGGAGACGCTCACCGAGCTCGAGCACTCCTTCAAGTTCAACGATGCCGTGCTGCGGCACCTGATCGTGAAGATGGAGCGCGCCTGGACCACGCCTTCGCCGATGATGAAGGAAGAAAAGGCCAAGTCGGTGCTCAGTCCCGGCGAAGGCCGGCCGGCCGAGGCCAGGCCCGAAGCCAGGCCCGAAGCCAGGCCCGAGGCGAAGTCGGAGGCTTAGGCGGCTTTGCCCGGGGAAAACCGGATCGTCATGCACGGTCGGCTGCTCGAGCTGGACGTCCTGCGTCACACGCCGGGCGGGGTTCCGATCCTGAAATTCCGCATGGAGCACCAGTCCGAGCAGGCCGAGGCCGGGGGGCAGCGCAAGGTGGGCTGCGAGGTCACGGGCGTGGCCTTCGAGAGGGAAGCGAGGCTGCTTTCCTCCGCGGCGCTCGGCAGCGCGCTGACGGTGACCGGATTCCTCGACCGCAAGGGGCGATCGAAGCACCAACTGGTGCTGCACGCGACGCATATCGAATTCGAGACAGGAAACTAGGAGAAAGACATGGCAACCTATGGTAGAGGCCCGAGCCGCACGGGCGGGAAGGGCAAGGGCAAGTTCGCCAAGGGCGGTCGCGACGCCAAGAAGGGCGGCGCGCTGTTCAAGCGGCGCAAGTTCTGCCGGTTCACCGCGGAGAAGATGGAGTGGATCGACTACAAGGACGTGGACCTGCTCAAGGACTTCGTCAACGAGAACGGCAAGATCATCCCGGCGCGCATCACCGGCACCAAGACCGGGTACCAGCGGATGCTGTCGGATGCGATCAAGCGCGCGCGCTTTCTCGCGCTCCTGCCGTACACCGACCTGCACTGAGGGGGAAGAGCGATGCAGATCATTCTTCTCGAGAAGGTGGTGAACCTGGGCGGGCTGGGCGACGTGGTCAAGGTCAAGGACGGTTACGCCCGCAACTTCCTCATCCCGCACGGCAAGGCGAAGCGGGCCACGCCAGCGAACCTGACGGAGTTCGAGCAGCGCCGCGCCGAGCTGGAGGTGGCGCAATCCGCGGCGCTGACCGCGGCGCAGGAAAAGGGCGCAAAGCTCGACGGCCTCACGGTGCAGGTGACGCAGAAGGCGGGTGTGGACGGGCGGCTGTTCGGCTCGGTGACGACCTACGATATCGCCGAAGCACTGAAGGCACAGGGCTTCGAGGTCGAGCGCGCCATGATCCGCCTGTCGCAGGGACCGCTGAAGCAGGTCGGCGATCACCCGATCGCGATCGCGCTTCACTCCGACGTCGTCGTCCACATCACGGTGTCGGTGCTGGGCGAGCAGGCGGCGCAGTAGCGGTCGAACGACGCAGCAAAGCCCCCCGCGCGCGGGGGTTTTTTTTCCGCCGGGTGCGTCCACGCGCCGGGTGGCCGGTGTAGAATTTTTTGCACGTTCTCCTCACTTCACCGAGATGGCCCTGTCCCAACCCCTGAACGACTCGCAACTGCTCGCCCTCAAGGTGCCGCCGCACTCCATCGAGGCCGAGCAGTCCGTGCTGGGCGGGCTCATGCTCGACAACGCGGCGTTCGAGCGCATCGGCGACCTCCTGACCGAGCGCGACTTCTATCGCGACGACCACCGGCGCATCTGGCGTCATATCGTCGGCCTGATCGAGCGCGGAAGGCCCGCCGATGTGGTCACGGTCGACGAGTCGATCAAGGGGGGCGAGGACCGCGACCGCACCGGGGGGCTCGCCTACCTGGGCGCGCTCGCCCAGAACACGCCCTCGGCGCACAACATCCGGCGCTACGCCGAGATCGTCCGCGAGCGCGCGATCATGCGGAAGCTGGTCGAGGTCGGCGTCGAGATCTCCGATTCGGCGCTCAATCCCGCCGGGCGGGACATAGGGCAGATCCTCGACGAGGCCGAGTCCAAGGTGTTCCAGATCGCCGAGGCCGGCGCGCGCGGACAGCAGGGATTCCACGACATCCAGCAGCTGCTCACGCGCGTCATGGAGCGCGTAGAGATGCTGTACCAGCGCGACAATCCTTCGGACATCACCGGCGTGCCGACCGGATACCGGGACCTGGACGAGCGCACCTCCGGGTTGCAGGGAGGCGATCTCATCATCGTCGCCGGACGGCCGAGCATGGGCAAGACCGCGTTCGCGCTCAACATCGCCGAGCACGTCGCGGTGGAGAACCGGCTGCCGGTCGCGGTGTTCAGCATGGAAATGTCGGGGACCCAGCTCGCGATGCGCATGCTGGGCTCGATCGGCCACCTCGACCAGCACAAGCTTCGCACCGGCCGGCTGACCGACGAGGACTGGAACCGGCTCACCAACGCGGTGGGCA
>Ga0080064_1002040_pt1 | contig 36626 bp, 38 predicted proteins | sample Subgrocontami54m_FD_69260 | JGI IMG/M metagenome (GOLD analysis project Ga0080064, IMG submission 69260) | Subsurface groundwater microbial communities from S. Glens Falls, New York, USA - GMW46 contaminated, 5.4 m (SPADES assembly) (version 2) ...
GCGGCGCGGGCCGCCGAGCCGGCCCCGCCGTGGATTTTCTGTGCTGCCTGCACGAACAGTTGCAGCAGCGCCGGGTGCGTGCCCTCGCGCGCCACCAGCGTGGTCGTGGTGGCGACGAGCGGCAGGTCGTGCGCGGGCAGGTCGCGGGCGAGGTCCACCACGCCGCGCGGCAGCACCACCGCGCTCAGGAACGGAAGCCGGCGCGCATAGGCATCGGCCTGCGCAAACTCGAACAGCTTCACCCCCGGAGTCTGCAGCAGCATCTGCACCATGAGCGACTCGGGCGCCGCGGTCATGACGAGAGCATCGATCTCGCCCGCGAGCAGCGCCATCACCGCCGGCGTCTGCTCCATACGGCTCGCCTGCAGGCTGTCGCGCTCGACGCCGTTGGCGTGCAGCAGCTTGCCCATGAGGCCGATCACGCCGCTGCCGCGCGCGCCCACGTTCACGCGCCAGCCGCGCAGCCCGGCCAGCTGCGTCAGCGCCGCTTCGCGGTTCAGGCGCTTTGCCGCCTCGCCGCGGTAGAACAGCCATACCGGCTCGAGATAGAGACTGCCCAGGGACACCAGCGGCACGCCGCTTTTTTCTTCGTCAGTGGCGCGCGCGGCGTCACTCGATCCGCCGCGCACGAAGGCCAGTTCCACTTTCTGCGCCGGGTCATGCAGCAGGCGCCGGTTCTCCGACGATCCCTGCGTGGGCTTCTGCACCACCTCGATGCCGTAGCGCTTGAGTTCGGCTGCGTAGCGCTTGCCGAACTCGGCGTAATCGCTTTGCTCCGGTCCGGTCGCGAGCACTACGCGCTTGGGCGGGGCCGGGTCGAGCAAAACATAGGCGCCGGCGAGCAACAGCAGGGCGAGCAGCACGAACGGCCCGGCGGTGGCGATCAGGTCGCGGACCGATAGCAGGGTATTGCGGATCAGGCGGGGCATGCGGGCAAGCATAGCTGAAATCTGCGTTGATCTGGCGAATCCGCTGCAGCGGGAGGAGCGTGCGCCGCGCGCGCGAACAGCAGCCGCCCCTTGAGCTTCCGCAGCGTCAGTTTTTGCCCCGGCCCTGGAACACGAGGAAATACTGGTTGGGGAGGAAGCGATGCTCGCGCTGGAGCCGGTATCCCGCCTTGGCCATCTCGGCCACCACACGCTTCCCCGCGATGCGCTGGCTCGGTGGCGGTCCCATCGCGGATTTGGCGTTGAAGTCGATGATGGCGACGCGCCCATCGGGTTTGAGCGACCGCGCGAGCTGGCGAAAGTAAGCCTCGCGCTGCTCGACGTGGTGATAAGTGTCGACCATGAGGACAAGATCGATCTTGCGCGGCAGGCGCGCGTCGTCCGGCGCTCCCGTGACCGCGGTGAGATTGTCGAGGCCTTCGCGCCTGGCGCGGTCGGCAAGGTACTTCACCATGTCCGCTTCGATGTCCACCGCGTACACCCGGCCCTGAGGCACGAAATGCGCCAGGCGCACGGCGAAGTAGCCGGTGCCCGCTCCTATGTCCGCCACCGCGGCATCGGGCTTGAGCGCCAGGGCCTCGATCACCTGATGCGGCTTCTGCCAGGCGTCGCGGCCGGGGTCGTCGAACACCTCGGCCCAGCGCTCGGCGCCGCCGAAGCTGTGCTGGTGGGTGTGGGGCGACTGCGCCTGCGCCGGCCCGGGCACGACGAGGGCGGCGCAGCCGAGTGCGAGCGTCAGAATCGCGCTGGACAGGGTCATGGCCAATGGGGCGCGCATCACCATGTTCTCCTTTGCTGGTTGACCATCAGGTCGGCTATCCTAGACCCTAATCACCGCATATGGGAACCCCGGCGCAGTGCGGCCCGGCCCATGGCCGTCGCCGACAAGGCGATGGACTTCTGCACCCGGAGCCGGTAGACTGCCCGCCTTTTCGCGTACCTGTGCCCATGGCTGCCGCTGTCGAGCTTGTATCTCCCCAAACCGCCGAGGCCGACGCCGCGCGCGCGCCGGCCGAGCGGATTGCGCGCGAGATGGCGCGCCGCCGGACTTTCGGCATCGTCGCCCACCCCGACGCGGGCAAAACCACCCTGACCGAGAAGCTGCTGCTGTTCTCCGGCGCGATCCAGCTCGCCGGCACGGTGAAGGCGCGCAAGAGCCGCCGCCACGCGACCTCGGACTGGATGGAGATCGAGAAGCAGCGCGGCATTTCGGTGGCGAGCTCGGTGATGCAGTTCGAGCACCGCGGCTGCGTGGTCAACCTGCTCGACACCCCGGGGCACCAGGATTTTTCGGAGGACACCTACCGCGTGCTCACCGCGGTCGATTCCGCGCTGATGGTGATCGATGCGGCCAAGGGCGTGGAAGAGCAGACGGTCAAGCTGCTGAACGTGTGCCGCATGCGCAACACGCCGATCCTCACCTTCATGAACAAGATGGACCGCGAAACCCGCGAACCGCTGGCGCTGCTCGATGAAGTGGAGTCGGTGCTCAAGATCCAGTGCGCGCCGGTGACCTGGCCCATCGGCATGGGCAAGTCGTTCCGCGGCGTGTATCACCTGCTGCGCGACGAGATCCTGTTGTTCACTGCGGGCGAGGACCGCGCCGACCAGGAATTCGAGGCGATCGCGGGCATCGACAACCCGCGGCTGGCCGAGATGTTTCCGCGCGAGATCGAGCAGCTCAAGACGGAAGTCGCGCTGGTACGCAGCGCCATGCACCCGTTCGACCTCAGCGCCTTTCTCGACGGCACGCAGACCCCGGTGTTCTTCGGCTCGGCCGTCAACAACTTCGGCGTGCGCGAGATCCTGAACGCGCTGATCGACTGGGCGCCGGCCCCGCGCGAGCGCGATGCGACGCTGCGCATCGTCGCGCCGGGCGAAGCCCGGTTCTCCGGCTTCGTGTTCAAGATCCAGGCCAACATGGACCCGGCGCACCGCGACCGCATCGCCTTTTTGCGCGTGTGCTCGGGGCGCTTCGAGCGCGGCATGAAAATCAGGCACCTGCGCCTCGACCGCGAAATCAAGGTGAACAACGTGGTCACCTTCATGGCCTCGAGCCGCGAGCAGGTGGAACAGGCCTACGCCGGCGACATCATCGGCCTGCCCAACCACGGCCAGATGCAGATCGGCGACAGCTTTTCCGAGGGCGAAGCGCTGCAGTACACCGGTATTCCCTATTTCGCGCCGGATTTTTTCCGCTCGGTGCGCATCCGCAATCCGATCAAGGTCAAGCAGTTGTACAAGGGCCTGCAGCAACTCGGCGAAGAGGGCGCAGTGCAGGTCTACAAACCCGTCCTCGGCGGCGATCTGATCCTGGGCGCGGTGGGCGTGCTGCAGTTCGAGGTGGTCGCGAGCCGGCTGCAGAACGAATACGGTGTCGATGCGGTGTTCGAGGGCACCCCGGTCACCTGCGCGCGCTGGGTGACCGGCGAGGACAAGCGCGTGCTGGCCGAGTTCGAGAGGACGCTGGCGCACAACATTGCGCGCGATGCCGCCGGCAATCTCGCCTACCTCTCGCCCAACAGCGTCAATCTGCAACTGACGCAGGAGCGCTGGCCCAAGCTCACGTTCCACGAAACGCGCGAGCACGCCGTAGCGCCGGATTGAACCGTGGTTCGTGGTTCGTGTCTCGTGGTTCGAACAACGAACAACGACCCACGAGAAAAGGAAGCCCCGCTTGACGCGGGGCTGGTGGCACCCCATTGCGGAAGTGCCGATGCCGTAGTTACGGCGCGTGCGGGGTTGCGCCCCGTTGATAGATGAAATTAAAAGTCATGTATCAGTCGATTTGCCTCCTTCTTAAGCGCAATTTATTTATAGACCCGGCGCTAGCGGAAGTCAAGCTCGGCGAAGACGCGGATCGCGGTTCGGACCGGGTTCGCTCTCCCGCTTCGGTCTGGGCGTGGCGGCCGGGCATTGCCTCGGTCGCGGGCTTGGAGTAGATTGCCCGAGGATAAAAATAATGCTTGTCCGGCGCGCTGGAGTTTGCCCGGCGCGAGAGCAAGATCACGCAGGAGGGAAAACATGAAAACCGCATGGATCGCAGCAATCGCGCTTGCCGTGACCGGGAGCGCGCTGGCGCAAGGCAGCTATCCGACCCGCCCCGTCACCATGGTGGTCGGCTTTGCGCCCGGAGGCGGCACCGATACGGTGGCGCGCATCATCGCCAGGAATCTCAGCGACAGCCTCGGCCAGCAGGTGCTGGTCGAGAACAGGGCGGGCGCGGGCGGCAACATCGCCACCGACTATGTGGCCCACGCGGCGCCCGACGGCTACACCATCCTGCTCGGTAGCGTGGGCTCGCTCGCGGTGGCGCCGCACGTCATCTCCAGTCTGCCCTACGACCCGCTGCGCGACTTCGCGCCGATCACCATGGCGGTGGTGTTCGCCAACGTGCTCGTGGTGCAGCCGTCGTTGCCGGTGCACTCCCTGGCCGATTTCGTCAAGCTCGCGCAGGAGAAGCCGGGAACGGTCACCTTCGGCTCCTCCGGCATCCTCGGCGCCGGCCACCTCGCGGGCGAGCTCCTCAAGATGCGGGCGAACATCGACATGATCCACGTGCCGTACAAGGGCGGCGGTCCGGCGATGCAGGGCATGCTGGGCGGCCAGGTCATGTCGATTTTCGCGACGCCGGTGTCCGCAGGCGGGCAGATAAAGGCGGGCAAAGTCCGCGCCATCGCCACCACCGGGCCGAAGCGCGCGGCGCTCTTGCCCGACGTGCCGACGGTGGTCGAGTCGGGCTACCCAGGCTACGAGGCGATGAACTGGTATGCCTACCTGGCGCCGGCGAAGACGCCGAAGGACATCATCGAGCGGCTGAAGCGCGAGCTGGTCAAGGCGCTCAACAACGCGGAGGTCGTGGCCCTGCTGCACCAGCAGGGGCTTGAGCCCAGCCCCGGCTCGCCCGCGGAGCTTGCGCGTTACATGGAGCGCGAGTTCGAGACTTGGGGCAGGGTGGTGAAGCAGGCCGGCATCAAGGCGCAGTGACGGCGAACCTGCCGCATTCCGACATTCGCGCCACGGGTCGGGCCTACGGCTGAAGCCTGCGCCGCCGCGGTCCGCCCGCGGTAGAATCGCCGCGGGAACTCCTGGTTTCCGCAACGCCATGCGCACCATGCACCTCATCACGCCACAGGCCGCCAAGGTGCTCAAGCACCCGGGCGCGTTCGCGCTGCAGGTGGTGAGGGCGTTTCGCGCCAACCAGGGCCTGCTCCTCGCCGGCGCCGTGGCGTATTACACCCTGCTTTCCCTGGTGCCGCTCCTCATCCTCGTGGTAATCGCGCTGTCGCATGTGATCGACCAGACGCTGCTGCTCGCCAGCCTGCGGCGCGCGCTGGAGTGGGTGGTGCCGGGGCAATCGCAGGCGATGCTGCGGGAGGCAGCGGCGTTTTTCGCTCACCGCGACGTGATCGGCTGGGTGCTGATTGCGACCGTGCTGTTCTTCAGCTCGCTCGCCTTCCGCGTGCTGGAGAACGCGATCTCGGTGATATTTCTGCATCGCGTGGCGGAGCGCAGGCGCCACTTTCTGCTCTCGGCGCTGCTGCCCTTCGGTTACATCGTATTCATCGTCGCTGCGCTGTTCGTGGAAACCTTCGTCTTCGCCAACCTGCTTGTGATCGGCGGAGAAAACATCGCCGTCCTGGGGCACACCTGGTCACTCGGCGGATTCGCGCGCCTGCTGGTCTATCTCGCCGGCGTGGCGGTCGAAATCCTGCTCATTTCCTCGATCTATTATTTCATGCCGGTGGGCCGGATTTCTCCGAGCCATGCCCTGATCGGCGGCGCCACGGCGGGCCTGTTGTGGGAAATCATCCGCCACGCCCTGAAGTGGTATTTCGACACGCTGTCGCAAGTGAGCGTGGTGTACGGATCGCTTGCCACGGTCGTCATCGTGCTGCTCTGCTTCGACATCGCGGCCACGCTGCTGTTGCTCGGCGCGCAGGTGATCGCGGAATACGAAAGCATCGGCCAAGTCGATGCGCACGGTCCGCCGGCGGCGCTGCGCACCAGGGCGGCGGCGGGCAAGCCGGCGGCGCTTACCTGACCAGATTGTCCGGGTCGCGTGCCTCGCCCTGCAGGTGGCGCGCGATGTTGGTCGCGGCGATGAACAGGACGAAATAGTGTTTGAGGCTGTTCATGCCGTGCTTCCTCGCTTGGGTCCCTTCGGGGACGCACGACTGAAACTACAGGGTAACTCTGGTGCCGAGTTCAATCACGCGATCGGGGAGCAGCTTGAAATACTCCGCGGTTGCAGGACTGTTGCGCTGCATCCAGCGGAACAGCTCCCGGCGCCAGGTGAACAACCCCGGCTTCGCAGCGCGCGCGAGGGTGGCTTTGCCGAGGAAGAAGGTCGTCTCCAGCGCCTCGAATTTCAGCCCGTGGCGCTCGATCAGTTTGAGTCCTTTCGGCACGTCGGGTTCCTCCATGAAACCGTAGTGCAGCGTCGCCTGGTAGACATGGCCGCGCTCTATCACGCGCAGTTCGACCCGCTCGCGGTCGGCGATATGCGGCACATCGGCGTTGACTATCGTCAGGAATACGATGCGCTCATGCAGGACCTTGTTGTGCTTGAGGTTATGCAGCAGCACGACCGGTACCGATTCCGCGTCCGGCGACAGGTACACCGCGGTGCCCGCAACGCGTGGAATACTGGCGCTGCACAGCGCGGGGAATGCATCCAGCGGCACGCGCTTGCTTCTCTCGTGCGAAGTGAGGATGGTCTCGGCGCGCTTCCAGGTCGTCAGCATCAGGAACAGTGCCAGGCCGCACGCGAGCGGGAACCAGCCGCCGTCGGCGATCTTGGTGGCGTTCGCGGCGAAGAACACGAGTTCCACCATGCCGATCAGCGCGAGCACCGTAAGGAACAGCGGATTCGGCCGTTTCGGCAGGGACACGGCAACCACCGCGATAAGCGCCGTCGTCAGCACCATGGTTCCCGACACCGCAATGCCATAGGCCGATGCGATTGCGCTCGAGGTCCTGAACCCGAGCACGAGCAGGATGACCAGCACCAGCATGGACCAGTTCACCTGCGGGATGTAGATCTGGCCGCGCTCGGTTTCGGAGGTGTGCCGGGTAGGCACGCGCGGCAGATAGCCAAGGCGCGTGGCCTGTTGCGTAACCGAGAACGCCCCGGAGATCGTCGCCTGCGATGCGATCACGGTCGCTACCGTGGCGAGGAGCACCAGCGGCATCAGCAGCTCCTCCGGCGCGAGCAGATAAAACGGGTTCTTCATCGCCGCCGGATCGCGCAGCGCGAGCGCTCCCTGGCCGAAGTAATTGATCATCAGTGAAGGAAACACCAGGCCGAACCACGCCAGCCGGACGGGCTTTGCGCCAAAGTGGCCCATGTCGGCGTACAGCGCCTCCGCGCCGGTAAGGGCGAGGAACACCGCGCCGAGCACGAGAAAGGTGAGCCCGGGTGACTGCCAGGCGAAGCCAAGCGCATGCCTCGGGTCGAGCGCCGCGAGCACGGCGGGCGTCTGCACGATCGAGACCGCGCCGAGCGCCGCAAGCGCGAGGAACCACATTACCGTAATCGGGCCGAAGAGCTTGCCCAGCGCGCCCGTGCCGCGGCTCTGGATGGCAAACAAGCCGACCAGGATCGCAATCGTGATCGGCACGATCCAGTGCTCGAAGGCGGGCGTGGCCACCGACAATCCTTCGACCGCGGAGAGCACCGAGATCGCGGGCGTGATGATCGCGTCGCCGTAGAACAGCGACGCGCCGAAGATGCCGAGCATCGCCACCGTCCAGGCAAGGCGCGGATGCTCGCGCGTCAGGCGCGAGGCGAGCGCGAGGAGCGCCAGGATGCCGCCTTCGCCGCCGTTGTCGAAGCGCAGGACTATGGTCACGTATTTCAGGGAAACGATCAGCGTGATCGACCAGAACATCATCGACAGCACCGCAAGCACGTTCGCGTCGGTGAGCGGCAGGCCGTGCGGGCCGCTGAACGCTTCCTTGAACGCGTACAGCGGGCTGGTGCCGATGTCGCCGTAGACGACGCCGAGCGCGGCGAGGGTCAGTATCGTCAGCGTGGACTTGCCGCTTGATCCATTGCCGGCGGGGGCGCTTGAAGTCATGGGTAACCTCGGAAAGGCTACGAGAGGAAACGGACTATACCCCCTTTTATGTTGCGATGCAACATTGACGGTCAAGCGGGCAATTCCCGCGCCGTCCAAGCCAGTGGACGAAATGGCTTACAGCGGCAAATTCCTCATGCGCGTGCCGAAGCGCCTGCACGCGCAGATGGCGAAGGCGGCGAAAGCGCAGGGCATGAGCCTCAACCAGTATGTGCTGTACCTGCTTACCGAGCGGCGCGCACAGGGCAAGCAGGGGCTGCCTAGCCCGCGAACCTTGTGCGCCGCTAGCTTCAAGTTTCAATGTCTGTCCAGCAGGTAAAACTGGAATTAGGCTTCGCAAGGCGATGGGGTTGGCATCGTGTCCCACACGCGCCCGCTGTACTTCCGACCGTTTGCCTTTTTCGAGCGCTTCTGACCGTCCACGCCCCAGGTTCCCCATTGTTTGAAGAAAAATGCAACCTCGGCTTGGTCACATTGCCGTTTGACGCCGTCCACCCACTCTTTACGCATGGCACGGGCCTTGGGGCCTGATTCGCCACCAACGATGACCCAATGAATTCCCTCAAGGTCGATAACGCCTAGATCTTCGAGCAGCGGTTCAACGGAAAGAAAACGCACCTTGGCGTCGATCGTTCGTAGCACGTCGATACGAGGAACGCCATGCTTGCGATTTTCAACCGATACGCCAAGCCACGCGTTTGCTGGCACATCGATGCCGCGACAGAATGCTGCCATGCGTTCTGCGCGCTTGGTGAGAATTTGAAACGTGTGCTGCTGAGCATGCGCCATGACGTCGAATATCCGGCGGATGTAATCGAACGGCACCTTCTCATGGAACAGGTCCGACATCGAATTTACGAAATAGACGGTTGGCTTGCGGCGTTCCAACGGCTCCGCCAGGCGCTCCGGCATCAGGGTTAGGCGGAACCCATTCTCATACCCCTGTACGCCCATCGCCTTCAGGCGCCACGCCATTGTTTCCGCGTAGCAGTGCTTGCATCCTGGGGAGACTTTAGTGCAACCCACTGTCGGATTCCACGTCTGCTCGGTCCATTCAATCCGGCTTTGCGTACTCATTGCTCGCCTCCTGTTAGCTGCAATCGTTCTCCATTCTTCTTCTCATAGTGTAGAAAGCGGCTTTTCCGCTTTCCCTCCGCATCGAGATTCACAATCTTTCCTTGTGCAATTAAACGGCCCAATGCTTGCTGTAAATCTCCTTCAAACCAATCTGTTTCTTCGAGGAGATCAGCGAACTCGCTTTGGCCGAACTGCCGCGGCATGTACGAAAGTTTCGTCAACCATAGTTGCTCGACCTCATCAGGGCTCGCATGACCTTCTTCCTCGCTAACAAACTCGTTCGACGCGAATAGCTCGCTTTGTCCGCTTTTCTCAACACGCTTATGTTGTTTCGTTGCGGCGCGCACTTGCTTTTGCACCAGATCGAGCTTTTCCGAAATGTCCATAAATCTGATGACACCAAGAGGATGGCTCGTCAAATAAACGAGGTGATACTTGGTTCTGTCCTTCTCCCGGTCTTGAACGCAAACATACGCCGAGCGTGCGGGCCACTGTCGGCTCGCACGAACGCAGGCCTTCAAATTCTTACGATAGGTCCGGAGCAGTGCTTTTTCTCGGGCAGGAGGAGAAAATCCGCTCACACTTGGTAACTCCCCAAGCAGTTGACTGATTTGAACCTGCCGGTCTTGCATCGATGCGGCGCGGTTCACGAAGTCGTACATAAAATTGATCAGAAACTCGGACTGCGGTCGTTGCAGTAGCGGTTTCAGAACGTCCACACGGACATCAGTCCACCCCTTCGGGTCGATAAAAAAGAACGCGAACGATCCGGTGCCGCACCAATCGAGAATTTGTTGGCGAAGATCAACGAAATCCCCCTTCAAAGGCTTGGCCTCAATACCTTCTGGGGTATGATCTTGCAGATGACGCTCCAGCCGCGCAAAGGCGGTCTTACTTTTCTCGACATACAATGCCCGGAAGCGAAGGTTTTTGCCTCGGTGCAGGAGTTCCTTTCGACATTGCTCCAGGATACCTAATGATATGGCGATCGAAGTCGTGCCAAGGCCTTCGCTTTCGTCACGCCAAGGGCCGGCAAAACAATCCACGTAGCAAAGCTCGCTGACCCCAAGCTTCTCTGAGCCCATACCAATAATCAAAAAGAGTGTCTCCAGATACGCCTTAAGCAAACTGTGCTTAATAAATGCCTGCTCCCGGCCATGATAGGCGTCGAGCACCTCTTTGCTGTTGTCAATTCCCGGCATCTTCTATCCCTTGACTGGCGAACGATCGTTCGGTATCGTAAACCTATGGCGGACGATGGTCAATACTTGGCGAAACTGCAGGACTACTACGCCCGGCACCGGGTGCTGCCCTCATACGCCTCAATTGGAACTTTGGTCAGTCTCAGTTCGAAGGCGTCGGTGGCGGGCATGGTGCTACGGCTCAAGTCCGAAGGGTTTCTGGAAAGCTCCCCCGATCGGCGGCTGAAACCAGGCAAGCGCTTTTTCGAGCGCCCCGTCGCGGAGAGCGTTCGCGCCGGACTTCCCAGCCCGGCAGCAGATTCCGGACCGGAGACGCTGAGGATCGACGAGTATCTGGTCGCCCACCCTTCGCGCACCCTACTCATCACGGTCAAAGGTGACTCGATGATCGATGCCGGCATTCATCCCGGCGACGTGGTCATTGTCGAAAAGCGAGTAGCAGCAGATACCGGCGATATTGTCGTCGTGATCCTGGACAACGATTTCACGCTAAAGCGGCTTGGCCGCGAGAAGGGCCGCGCAGTGCTGCTGCCGGAGAACAAGTTTTATCCGATCATTCGTCCCAAAGGCAACGCCGAGATTTTCGGGGTCGTGGTTGGGCTTTTCAGGAAGTATTGATGGCAGTTAATTGATTCTAGAAAGGAGTCGTACCATGGCTAAGACACCAAGCAATCACGGTAAGCAGTGGACTTCGAATGACGTTTCGCAGCTTGAGCACCTGGCGAATCAAAATACGCCGACACGTGTCATAGGGATCAAGATGGGCAGAACGCCAGATTCTGTGGCACATAAGGCGAGCGAGGAGCACATTTCGCTTAAGCCGACAAATCAGTCGCCGTATAACCGGCGCAAGTGAGAGCGTCTTTAGAAAGCCATCGAACATTTCCGCCGACCAAAGGGTGCAATAGCGCGCTGTCCTGCTTGGCCTGGTACCGTTGTCACCGGCGGCGGCACTAAGGGTCGGTGACGAACTCTTTCGCAAACAATTCGTCTCTGACCCTCATGGCACTCTATTTCCGCGATAGATCTTATCGATCGAGAAGGGTTGAGAACATCGTATCGATGGTCGAATCTTCCGCCCGCTCAAAGCTGTATCGTCCATGTTCATCGCTATCGTCATCCGGCTCATGCTGTTCTTCCTCGCTACGCACTTCATCTATTTTTTCTGCAAGTTGAGCTTGTTCGTCTGCCATATTGATACCTAAATCAGACGCGCAAGTTTCCAGATCTGAGGCGTAGCTCTCGAACTCTTCCGAAGAATAATTCTCGCCGAGCACAGTTTCTACGTCAGATTGCAGCCATCGTTCAGCTCCTTGAGCGATCTGGTCCCTTTGCGCGTCAGAAAGGTTGTCTGCCAAATTTTTGATCGCGGCAGATAGTAGTTGGCAATTTTCTATCGACTTAATATTTTGCGAAAGCCATAGAGAGAGTTTTTTAAGTTGATCAACTATCAGAGACTCCAAATCGCCAACCTGAGTTGGTGTCTTAAGCACTTCATTCATGAGTTCCACGATCGCCTCGACATTAAACCTTTTGTAGTTCGTGTCTTGGATTAGCGACAGCGCACTAATTAATTGTGAGAGCACGGTAACTAAAAATTGATACTCTCCGGTGCCGAGTTCTTGCTGGATTTCGCGTAACGTCCTCAATCTTGTACATAGAATCCTCTGATCTACATGAATACCACCCTCCTCAAGACTAGCGAGTTTCTCGCTCGCAAATTTCTCCGCGGCACTGAACATTTGACTAGAGCAGTTTCTTTGAATTGCCTTTCTATATAGATACTCACCGTTCTCGTCCTCTGCATTCCAAATGTTGACTAGCTGTGCAAAATAAGCCGCGTTCTCGATCAATTTCTTTAGAAGCGATGGAGTGTCCTTTACCTCATTGTTCAAGAAATCTCGGATCGACGGATTGTGAAAGTCCACTTCGATGAATGATGTTTGTGGGTTCGAACTAGAAACATTGGTCTTAACAAAAGTCCCATCTAAGCGATCAATTAGCTCCCGGAATTGGTAATCGTTCACTTGCTTATTTACCGTCGAAAGTATTCTGTTTGTCGCTGCCTCCAGATATTCGAGTTGGGGTTTTCGAGAAAAGGTCAGCAAGACAAGTAGCAACAATTGGCACTCTTCTCCAATCTGATGTCGAAATGGGTGTTGCCATACTTTGCTCGGGTTTTCAAACGCTGAGATAACATGCCGCACATACTCGTCCGGATTGAGTGACGACGAATTGTTAGCTAGGCAAATGTGTTCAATCAAGCGCGGGTTGTAGTTCCTGTGCTGGATCAAACTAAGATACGTTCTGTCGCGCAACAAAGCCTGTAATTTTTCGTCGGATAAATCAGAAAAGAATAGGTGATTATACAGTATACGGGCTTTCGTTTTCGAGCTGAGATCGGCCATTTGTATGGCGCTACGGATTAGGGTGTTGGATACCCTTCCCAATCTCTCGTAACGTTGAAAGGCTTGATTTAGGATGTACTCCCTAGTCGTCATTACAAAACGCAGGTGGTTATTGCGTTTGACTGCGTCGATTAGCGTAAGCAATCGCTGGTCTTCATTTTTTTCTAGTTTTGCTTCTAACGCGAGCTCTCCCAGGAAGTCGTCGTAATAGAAAATGATCCGGCGGCCTTTTTCACCGACGGCTTCGTGAAGGCGTGGGAAGGCTTCGCTTACGTTTTGAGATAGTGATACGACCTCAAAGTTTTTGCTGATATATTCGGCCAAGAGCATGTGAGCGAGGGTCGTTTTTCCAATTCCGGGTAGCCCCGTAATAATGCAATAGTGATTTTCCTCTAGCAATTGCAATGTTCGAGGCAATGTCTCGATTGGTACAAACTTAGAAAAGTGCTGACGAATGCTGTCTATGTCGGCTGCAGTAAAGTTGTAAATGCCTGCATTTAGCAAACGTTCCAACACGGCTGTGCTGGTTAGCCAAAGTTTGTAATGTTGCTGCTGGACTTTGGAGTGTTTTGCCAACAGGCCATTAATGTCGTCTCGTCCATATATGTCCCCAGTTGTCTTGCAAAACGGAGTCAATAGGTCAAGAAGATCGTCCTTGTTGCCGGGGGTCAATCCGACGGAAGTAAAAAGGATGTAGCGTTCGGGTTTTAAGGCCTGAATTTTCTTTAGTTCGGATTTCTTGAACGTAGACACAAGCCTCGACAGCGCCGTCGTTTGAAAGCGTTTGCACTGAACAATAGTTTTGCTATCTTTTGTGGGCGCATATCGAAGATCGACTCCTCCGTCTCGCCCTTCTTTGAACGATTCCAGACGAACGCCCAGTTCCTCCTGCAATAGATCTCGTGCTAGCTCCTCAAAGTCGATCGGAGAAAGGGTTTGGAAGTCGTAGTTGGGCATCTGGATAAACCTAGAGGGGTTGCGGTGAACCATACCTACGGAATGTTGAACGTATGCATCGTTGCCGATTATCTTGCGAAATATTGTGAGGTCAGTGACGAAAATCGTCTCAAGCCGCGATCTTCTCTTTCGCCCCGAACGCGCGCACGATCAAATCCAGCGACACCGAAGGATCGCCCGCTCCGATCTTGGCGACGCGAGACTGGCTGGACCCCATGCGCTGGGCGAGGTCGATTTGCGAGACACCGCGCTTTTGCCGGGATTGCCTGACCGCGTCCGTGAGGGAAAGCTTCAGTTCCATCAGCATCGCCTCTTCATCGTTCAGTTGGAGAAAATCCTTGGCGCTGCCGGTTTTCCAGCCGGCAGCCTGCGGTTTCTTGAGCTTCGCTGACACCATTCTGGTCTACACCCCAGGCTCACGCCGCCTTCAGCATGAAATCCACATGCAGCGCATCGAACGGGAAAATTATCTTCCCGGCATCTGTTTTCTGAAGCACACCCGCATCAAGCAGTGCTTTCACGTCACCATGCACCGCCTTCACGTCGCGCCCGACACGGCGAGCGGCCTCGCGGATGGTCATGGCGCCCGCGCCGGTCATGGCGCGGAGCAGGTCCCAGCGCTTGCCGGAAAGCACCTTGAACAACAGCGTTGGGGTTTCGAAGCTGATTCTGGGCGTGCCGGCCTTGCCGGATTTCCAGGTTTCGGAAAAATCTTTGAGAGATTCCGACAGCGGTCGAACGTCGATGATTGCTGTCTTAGAGGTCATTTTCATTGCGCCACCTCGCAACGTCATTGAAGAAATCTTTCAGCTGCGCGTCAACTGAAGCGAAGGCATAGCTTGTTTGCCTGCCTGAACGATGCCTGTGATCGCCCTTGTGCCCTCGATATTCTATTGTAGATCCCCGGCTTGTCCTTGGAAAACATTCAACCAGCCCGCAGGTAATCCTGCATGTTCATTGCAACATCGGGAATCGCCCGCAGCACGGCCTTGTCTGCGGTGATCAACGCGGCACCGAGCGCCCTTGCGAGCACGACGTATTCGCAATCGTAGGCGCTCAGTTTCGATTGCTGCGCGAGTTCTAGCACCTGCCTGCTGTCGATTTCATGTTCCGCATCGGCGAGTTCCGTTTCCGCCGTGCTCATGATGTGCTGCGCTTGCCTGAGGCCGAATGCCCCGTGCCGCATGTAGCCGGCCAGCACCGAGCGGAATTCCGAGCGCCATAGGATTGGCACATGCCAGTCCGGGTCCCTGGCGCGCACAGCCTGCGCGGCCTCGGTGTGCGGTCCGTTCAGCCAGCAGTAGGCGATCAGGTTGGTATCGACGACGATCACACGCGGCCCTGCCGCTTGAACTTGTCCACCAGGCGATGGTCGACAGGCGGCAGCTTGTCGGTGAAAGCCTTGAGTCCGCGCGCGAGCCTGGCGCGGTCCACTTTCGGGGCGGCGATGTCGCGTTCCAGGCGCGCGAGGATCTCGCTGTTCAGGCTGCGGCGGTTGCGCGTCGCGCTTTCCTTCAGCATGGCGTGCAAGTCCTGCGGAATGTTCTTGAGGGTGAGGCTGGACACCAGGGCACCTGTGTGGAACCATAATGGAACCAAAAGCATAGTCGCTGCGGTATGGCGGCGTCAACCCCGGCTTGTCGCCGGTGCGCCGCCGCTCGTTCAGCGCGCCAGGGGATCAGGGCGAAGCTGGAACTTCACCACCTTGGGCCGGGTGCCCTTGCCGCCTTCGACGTGGACCATGGCCCGCGTCGAGAATGTGGACCAGATTCCCTTGCCCCTCCAGCCGGCGTTCGGATCGTCGATGCGCCCGTCCATCCATTTGGTGTCAATGACGAGCAATTTCTCGCTGTTGTTTCTAGTCTTCATCCTCCTTGAACATGCTGATCACCCGTGTGCGCTTCGAGTCGGCGGCGTAGCGTTCCATCTTCACCAGGATGGGGAATAGCTGCTCCAGTTTGGCGCGGGCCGCGGATTCTTTTTCGAAGGTCAGCAGTTTTCCGTCCGGCCCTTTGACGTCGTGCCAGGCCTGTGGGTCGTTGTCGTCTTCCTGTACTTGCAGTTTGAACATGATCGGGCCTTCCTGGAGTTGCGGCGCTTATGCAGCCTTGAGCACAATATTTGGCCGTTTGCAAACTAAAACGTGATCCGCCAGTTCGGCATTTCGGTCATGATAACTCCTTACCCGACTGCCTCGCCGTTGCGCTCGAGTTTGAATTCCAGATGCCGCTTCACCGCCGGCCATTCGTGCGCGAGGATCGAATAGACGCAGGTGTCGCGCAGGCTGCCGTCGGCATGCCGCTGGTGGCTGCGCAAAACGCCGTCCTGCTTCGCCCCCAGGCGCTCGATCGCGCGGCGGCTGGCATGGTTGAAAAAGCTCGTGCGGAATTCGACCGCGATGCAGCCCAGCGTCTCGAACGCATGCGTAAGCAGCATGAGCTTGCATTCGGTATTGAGCGGCGTGCGCTGCGCCGATCTGGCATACCAGGTGGAACCGATTTCGACGCGGCGGTTCGTCGCGTCGATGTTCATGTAGGTCGTCATGCCGACGATCTTGCCGCTGGCCTGGTTGCGCACCGCAAACGGCAGCATCGTGCCGGCCTGCTGCAGGCCGAGCCTGCGTTCGATTTCGGCGCGCATTCCTTCCGGCGCTGGAATCGAGGTGTACCAAAGTTTCCATAACTCGCCGTCGCGCACGGCTTCGAGCAGATGTTCATGATGCGCGGCTGAGAGCGGTTCGAGCGACGCGTGGCGTCCGCTGAGCGTGACGGATTCGGTGAAAGGATTCATGATGATTTCTTCGGCTTGCTGAACGAATGGATTATGCGCGCCGGAAACGGCTTGTGTTTCCGGATCAAAATTGTTTCCGGCCCCCGGTGTTGCGCGTAATGCGTATCAGCGCGCGTGGGTAACGCCGCCATCGACGATCAGCGTCGAGCCCACCACATAATCGCCCGCGCGGGATGCGAGGTAGATCGCCGCGCCTGCCATGTCCTCGTCGCGTCCGATGCGTCCGGCCGGAATGCGCTTCGCCACTTCGTCGGCCCGGTCGCGCGCGTCGCGGTTCAGCTCCGACGCAAAGGCACCCGGCGCGATCGCGCTGACCACGATGTTGTCCCTGATCAGGCGCAAAGCCATGCGGCGCGTCAGCTGAATCAGGCCCGCCTTGCTTGCCGCGTAGGAATAGGTCTCCTGCATGTTCACCGAAATGCCGTCGACGGAGGCGATGTTGATCACCTTGGCCGGCGCGGTTGCCGCCCCTTTGCGCAACAGTCCGACCAGCGCTTGCGTCAGGAAGAACGGCATCTTCAGATTCAGGTCGACGACCTTGTCCCACCCCTTTTCGGGAAACTCGTCGAACGGCGCGCCCCAGGCCGCGCCCGCGTTGTTCACCAGGATATCGAGTTTCGATTCATGCGCCGCGTACGCCTTGACCAGTTTCCGCGCGCCTTCCACCGTAGACACATCCGCCGGCAGGGAAACACAGGCGCCCGTGTCCGAGAGCTCGGCTGCCGCCTTGTCGCAGGCATCTGCCTTGCGCGACGAGATGTAGACGCGCGCTCCCTGGGCGAGGAAGCCGGCCGCGATCATGCGGCCGATGCCGCGCGAACCGCCGGTGACCAGAGCGGTGCGGCCCTTGAGCGAGAAAAGGTCATTCATCTGGCAGTTCCTTTCAAATTGGGGCTGTGTCCTGCGGGCAGATCAGTCCCGTTGGGCGATCGAAGCCGCCTATTGTCGCGCATTTGCGCGGGATGGCGCTTGGCGCCGCGCCGGTTGTGCCGCAAGACCCGGTCCTCGGGGGACGCTCAGCCGCCGAGATGGAAGGTCGCGGGCAGAAACAGGGTGAACCAGGGCACCAGCGCCACCAGCATCAGGCCGAGGAACAGCACGAGCAGGAACGGAATCATCGCGCGCGATCGCAATGGCTCGGAGGCAGACGCGCCGCGTGCCGCCCCCGTCCCCGGGTCAGACGCATGGCGGTGCAATTCGTTGGTGCTAGCGGCCTGTCTTAGTACGCCCCATGGGATCCGCGCCGGCATCCTGGCGCGTTGCGCCCTGGGCAGGATGGGCGTCCGTGGCCGGTTCGCCTGCTTGCGGCGCCTCATGGCGTGCGCCCGGCTCGGGCCGCGCTGCTTGCCGGTTGCCGCGCGATGCCGGTGCGGGTTGCGCAGCTGGTGCGGGTTGTGCAGGGTGCGCAGTGCCGCGCGTTTCGCGGCGGTGATCGAATCGCGTATCGGCTGGTGCGGGTTGCATGACCGGTGCGGGCCGCACGGCCGGTGCGGGTTGCTGCCGGTTACCGCGCGATGCCGGTGCCGGTTGCGCAACTGGTGCGGGTTGCATGACCGGTGCGGGCCGCACGGCCGGCGCGGGTTGTACGTTTGCGCGCGTCTCCGCGGCAGGTCGGACGTCGGGCCGGCGACCCTCGACGCGTATCTCGGTATGGGCGGGCTGTGCCGGTTGTGGATTGGGGCGCGTTTGCGTGCCGGTGGGCGCATCGGCGCGTGCGTCCATGCCCCTGTCGAAACGGTGCACATCCGCCGCCCGCGCTTGATCGCCGCGGTTCGGCGGCGCGCCCGCCGCGCCAACTCGCTGCTGCGCCTCGACGCTGCGATAGGCCATGCCCCTGCGGTGCTCCGGTTCGTGGTGCCATGCGCCGGGCGCGCGATTTGCGATCACCGCGCGGTTCACGGCTACGCTATGGCTGTAATAGGTGTTGTTGACCTGCACCACCCGGACCTGGCGCTGGCGCCAGTCGATGGTACCGAAGAAAAACCCCACCGAAACGCCGACCGGCGGTCCCCAGTAGAAACCTCGTGCGTAGGCCAGCCGCGCGTAATAGCCGGGCCACGGCCGCCAGTAGACCGGCGGATAGGCCGGCCACCACCACGATCCGTACACGACCAGCGGATCGTAGTAGGGCACATAGACGACTTGGGGGTCGAACAGATGCACCAGCAAGCGCGGCCCGCTCTCGACTACGCTCACGCGATCATCCGAGCGCAGGCTGCCCGCGGCCTGCGCCCTGCGCCGCAGCGCCTGCACCGTATCCATCACGTCCTCCTGCTGATCGAGGAACGCGTCGCCCAGCGCTTGTGTCCAGGCCGGGTTCTCGTCCATGCGCTCGAGCACCTGCGGGAATGCGACCAGCGATTTCACGCTCGGATCCCAGTTCTCGCCCTCGGCCGCGCGCACCGCGTCGTCGCCGGAAAGACCGGGGCGGGTCCTGCACCAGCGCGCGGCTTCGACCACTTCAAGCGGGTAGGTCGATGCCATCAGGATCTGCGACAGCAGCGCGTCGGGGTAGAGCGCGATCGGCGCGAGCATCTGGTCGAGCTCCTGCTGCGAGACTACATAGGCGGGCTGGGCGTGCGCGCCGCTCTGTGCTAACGCCAGCGCGAGCGCGGCGAGCAGCGCGAAAAGCCGGGAGATCCTGTTTCCAGAGAACGTTTTCATGTGCACCACCTGTGTTCACAACGGGCGCCGGCGCAGGAATCCGCGACCCCGGTGCGCTTGTCCCGATACCTGTGAGAACGACTCGGCGGCGCCACGGTTCACGGTAAGAGTGCAAGGAAATGTAACAAACGCGGGAAAAGCGCCGCCGGAGCGCGACGCCGATGCGCGCCGCGCCGCATGGCTCGCCCGGCATTGTGATGCGCGCGCCGGGTGTACTCCGCCGCTGGAGGCGATGCTAGAATCCCCGTGTCGTACACTGCAACAGCAACAGGGAGAAGACCATGCCGGCCTGCGCGGGCAACGACGACACGAGCCGCGGATCGTGAAAGCCGATGCAATGATCGACAAAGTGCGCGGCTGGGTGGCGCAGGCGCAGCGCGTGGTGGTCCTCACCGGCGCAGGCATCTCGACCGAGTCGGGCATTCCGGATTTCCGCGGGCCGCAGGGCGTGTGGACGCGGGATCCGGCGGCGGAGAAGCTGTCCGACATCCGTTACTACATGGCCGATGCCGAAATCCGCAAGAAAGCCTGGCAGGCGCGGCTGGTGCATCCGGCGTGGGAGGCGCGGCCGAACGCGGGCCATGAGGCCATCGCCGGGCTCGAGCGGCGCGGCAAGCTGCATGCGCTCATCACCCAGAACATCGACGGCCTGCACCAGAAGGCGGGCAACTCGCCCGAGCGCGTGATCGAGGTGCATGGCACGGTGCTGAAAGTGGTGTGCATGAGCTGCGGCTGGAAGGGGCCGATGCAGGAGACGCTGATACGCCTGCTCACCGGCGAGGACGATCCGCCGTGCACGCTCTGCGGCGGCATCCTGAAGAGCGACACCATCTCCTTCGGCCAGAACCTGGTGCCCGAGGTGATCGAGCGCGCGATGCGCTCGGCGGCCGAGGCCGACTGTTTCATCTCGGTCGGCACCAGCCTGCAGGTCTATCCGGTCGCGGGCGCGGTGTCCGAGGCCAAGGCGGCCGGCGCGCGCGTGGTGATCGTCAACGCCGAGCCGACGCCGTTCGACGACATCGCCGACGCGGTGTTGCGCGAATCCATCGGCAAGACGCTGCCGCTGATTCTCTAGTTGGGGGAGCGCCCCGGCACGGCCTGCGCAACTTTAGCTGCGCTGCGGTCCGGGCTTGCCGTCCTCGACGACGAAGCGCGCCAGCACGCTCGCTTTGGAGTCCTGCCGCTTCACCGTGTCGAGCGCGATCAGGTCGGCGCTGAACTTGCCGCCGGCGATGGCGGCGCGCATGTAGCCGCGGTGGTCGCTGCGCGCGAGCTTGATGTGCGGATTCTCCGGCAGCAGGGCGTCCACGCTTTTCTGTGAGGCGGCCTGCGAAGTGATCGAGGTGCCGCAGAACTCGCTCGCCACCACGGGCGATTTTTCATCGTCGAAGTCCGGCTTCAGGTCGGCGACGAAATTCATGTGAACGTCGCCGCCGATCACCACCGGATTGGCGAGCCGGCGCGCAACCATCGATTCGAGCAGCCGTCTGCGCGCGGCCGGGTAGCCGTCCCAGCCGTCGGTCCAGAAGCGCCGCCCGTCGCCGGCCTTGCGATCGAACTGCGCCATCAGCGTCTGCTGCGCGAGGATGTTCCACTGCGCGCGCGAAGCGGCGAAGCCGCGATCGAGCCAGGTCTCCTGCCCGGCGCCCAGCAGCGAGCGCGATGAATCGCGGATTTCCTCGCACGCCTCCGGATCGACCACGTTCGATCCGCCCGGTTTCGCCGGGCATGCCTGCCAGGCGCGGTACTGCCGGTCGTCGATGATGTGAAATTTCGCCAGCGCGCCCCAGGCGAGGCTGGTGTGGATGCGCATGTTCGGGCCCTCGGGCCGCATGCCCGAGGGCAGGGGCATGTGCTCGTAGTACGCCTTGTACGCGCCCGCCCGGCGCGCGAGGAACTGCGCGGCCGGCATGCCGTCCTCGGGGTGGTCGTTGGCATAGTCGTTGTCGACCTCGTGATCGTCCCAGGTGACGATCCATGGAAACGCCTGGTGTGCAGCCTGCAGGTCCGGATCGCTCTTGTACTGCGCATAGCGCGTGCGGTAGTCGTCGAGCGTGTAGGCCTCGGGGCGGTTGTGCTTGCGCACGTGCTCCCGCCCCCAGGACGTTTCGTAGATGTAATCGCCGAGAAATACCACCAGGTCGAGGTCGTCGCCCGCCATGTGGCGGTAGGCGCTGAACCAGCCCTGTTCGTATTGCTGGCAGGAAGCAAACGCGAAGCGCAGGCGCGCGGGGCTGGCGCCGGCAGCGGGCGCGGTGCGCATGCGCCCGACCGGGCTCGCCGCGCCGCCCGCGATAAAACGGTACCAGTACCAGCGGTCCGCTTCGAGGCCGGCCGGCTCGACGTGCACCGCGTGCGCCCAGTCAGGCACGGCGTCGACTTTGCCTGAGGCTGCGATCGAAGCGAATTTCTCGTCGCGCGCCACTTCCCAGCGCACCGGGATCGCCACCGGGTCGATCCCGCCGTTTGCCTGCGCGATGTCGGGCGCGAGCCGCGTCCAGATCACCGCGCCGTCGGGCCGCGGATAGCCCGAGGCTACGCCGAGCCTGAACGGGTCATCGGCAAAGCGCACTGGTCCCTGCGCGCGCAGCGCAGGCGACGCGCACGCCGCACCCACGGCGGCGAGCGCTTGCAGGAACTCCCGGCGTGAAAAATCTTGCGTCACATGGATTTGGCTATCGAACTACGCGCACGGTCAGACCGCATTGTCCCGCATGGGGAGCAACTTGGGTAGGTATGCGGCAGAGCCACCTCGCTATACGTGGCGACTTAAATCGCCCCTCCCCCCGGTTGTTGCAGGGTTGCGATGTTGCGCGGACGAGAAGCCGTCCGCGCGGATCGCCGATTGCGCACGGATGATGAACCCATCCGTGCGCAATCGGCGATCTTGCATAAAAACTACCCCAAGCCGTCGTTGCTTTTAACCATAACCGTGTTCTTGGTACGGATGGTTTCTATCCGTACCAAAAACACGGTTGGCGCGCGCAGCGCGCAATGGCCGCGCGGCGCATACGACATTACTTGAGACGCCCAACGGTCTCGATCCCCCTTGAGGGGGAAAGTCCTCTTGGAGGACGCCGTATATGGAAGCGTTCAAACGCGGCGTGCCGGGAGTACACTTGCAATGGATGCAGGCGCCGGGCTTGCCAGGGAATCCGGATGATGCCGGCGGGCAAGTGCCTGAGCCGGAAGCTCAGGCACTCTTGGATCAGTAGTGCGCGCAGCCGGTGCGCTCGAAATGACGCTGGCGTTGTTCCAGGTCGGCCAGGTCCGATGATGACGCGAAAAAACGATCGCGTTCATAGTTTTCATTGCGTTCGAGCCAGTCCACCACGGCGGTGTAGGCGGCTTTCAGCAAGCGCCCGACCTCGGCACTGCGCGTGGCGCGCGCGGTGCGTTCGATCGCATGCAGATCGAACGCCGTTTCGTTCGCGCCTTCCACTTGGATAGTGCTGCGCACAAAATCGGCCGCCGGAGCAGGCGTTTTTAAAACCGTGACAGCGGGTTCGCCAAAGGCGGCGTCGGGGCGCAGAAAGCTGTCACCTTCGTACAGGGGAGCATAAAGTCTCATGGCAATTTCCTTCAAAATCCACTTGATTCAGCACAGGTATCGTGCTTTATGATTAGCATAATATGGACCTTGGACCGGGTAATCCAATCGCATGTTCGGATAGCCGCTATCGCTTTGGGTTATACTGTGCGTAATCGTATGACGCAACGCAACAATTGCGGCCGGACTCTGGCCATGGTTAGACTAAAAAGACGGTTCTGATATGGAGATCTACCAGTTACGCAGCTTTGTCGCCGTCGCCGAGGCCGGTCATCTGACCCGTGCCGCGGAGAAACTGCACGTCAGCCAGCCGGCCGTCAGCGCGCAGATCAAGGCGCTCGAGGACGAACTCGAACTCGCCTTGTTCGAGCGCACTTCCAGGGGCATGGTGCTGACCTCGGCCGGTGAGCGGCTGCTGGCGGACGCGGAGAAGGTCCTGGCCGCGGCCCAGGCGATGCGCAACGAGGCGAAGGCGCTCAAAGGCGAGGTGGCCGGCAAGGTGCGCGTGGGCACGATGTCGGATCCGGTCTTCATCCGCATCGGCGAATTTCTGAGCGCCACGGTCGAGCGCTATCCCTTGCTGCAGGTGGAACTGCACCACGAGATCACCGGCGCGGCGTTCGCGAAAGTGCTCAGCGGGGAACTCGACGCAAGCTTTTACTATGGCGATCTCGAGCACCCGGGCGTGGGCAAACTGCTGCTGCGCGGAAGCATCTATCGCGTCGCCGCGCCGGCGGCCTGGTCCAGCCGCGTCGTCGATGCCGACTGGAGCGAGATCGCGCTGCAACCGTGGATCATCACGCCGTCGATCAGCACCCACCACAAGCTGGTGCGCGCGCTGTTCGACAAGCACGGCATCGAGCCGACCAAGGTGGTCGAGGCCGACCAGGAATCGGTGATCGCGAATCTGGTCGTATCCGGGGTCGGCCTGTCGTTGATCCGCGAAGAACTGGCGCTGGAGAAGGAGGCCGCGGGCGAAGTGTGCCTGTGGCACGACGTGCGGCTCGAGACCACGCTGTGGTTCATTTACCTGCTCGCGCGCGAGAACGATCCCGTGATCCGCGCGCTGCTCGGCGTGCTGCGCGACACCTGGAAACTGGCCGAGCAAGCGGCGCGCACGATCGGCCGGCACGGCTGAGCGACGCGACCCGGGGCCGGCCCCGATCTATCCCGCGAGCGCGGCGCACAGCCGCGCCCAGGCGTAGCGCGACTCGACCAGGGTTTCAGTCGCGCTCAAAACCCCTCGAGCACGATCTTGCCCAGCGTGTGTCCTCCCTCGATCAGCTTGTGCGCGCGCTTCAGGTTGGAGGCGTTGATTTTTCCGAGATTGGTCGTGAGCGTCGTCTTCAGCGTGCCCGCTTCGATCAGCGCCGCAGTCTCGTCAAGCAGATTATGCTGCTCGATCATGTCCGGTGTCTTGAAAGTGGAGCGGGTGAACATGAATTCCGCGGCGAGGCTCGCGCTCTTGCCCATGAGCGGTGTCAGGTCGACCGGTTTCAGCGCCGGGACGATGATGCAAATTTTTCCCAGCGGCTTGATGATGGGCACGAACGCGGGGAACCAGCGATCGGTGTTGTTGAGGCAGAAGATGTAATCGACTTCCTTCATGCCTAGCGCCTCCAGTTGCGGCGCCAGGTCATTGCTGTGATCGATGACCTGATCCGCGCCCAGGCCGCGCGCCCAGGCCACCGATTCCGGCCGCGAAGCGGTGGCGATGACGGTGAGGCCGGCGAGTTTCTTCGCCAGCTGGATCGCGATCGAGCCCACGCCGCCCGCCCCGGCAATGACGAGAAGCGTCTTGCCCGCATGCGCGCCGGATCTGGAGATGCCCATGCGGTCGAACATGCCTTCCCAGGCGGTGATCGTGGTGAGCGGCAGCGCCGCGGCCTCGGCGAAACCGAGGTTCGCCGGCTTCCGGCCCACGATGCGCTCGTCGACCAGGTGGAATTCGCTGTTGCCGCCCGGCCGTATGATGCTGCCGGCGTAATACACCGCGTCCCCGGGCTTGAACAGCGAAACCTCCGGCCCGACTGCATTGACCACGCCGGCGACATCCCAGCCGAGCACCCGCGGAGTTTTTTCGACCAGGTCCTTGGGCGCGCGCCGCTTGGCGTCGACCGGATTCACGGATATGGCCTTCACTTCGACCAGCAGATCATGTCCGCTGGCGCGGGGCGTGTCGAGCTCGAGATCGAGGAAGGACTCGGGATCGTCGATGGGGAGATAGCGGTAGAGTCCGACGGCTTTCATGTGTCTCTCCTGTGTCAACTGTTGTTGGAGGCTGATTCAGACTGACTGGAACAGCCTCTGAATTAGGGGAGCATGATGGGACGTTTCCCCTCATGTTGCAATAGGTTCCTACCCCGTCACTTTTGCCAGGCGTCCTTCAACGTCACCGCGCGGTTGAACACCGGCGCGCCGGCTTTGGAGTCCTTCATGTCCGCCACGAAGTACCCGTGCCGCTCGAACTGGAAGCGCTCCTCGGGCCGGGCCTGCTTCAGCGCGGGCTCGAGTTGCGCGCTGATCACTTTCTTCGCCTCCGGGTTGAGGTCGAGCAGGAAATCGCGCTCCCCCGCGCCCGGATGCGGTTCGCGGAACAAGCGGTCGTAGAGCCGCACCTCGCACTGGCAGGCGTGCCTGGCTGAGACCCAGTGGATGTTGCCTTTGACCTTGTAGGCGTCCGCGCCGGGGGTGCCCGATTTGCTGTCGGCGAAGTAGTTGCAATGCACGGCGGTGATCCTGCCCGAAGCGTCCTTGTCGCAGCCGGTGCATTCGATCACGAAGCCGTAGCGCAGCCGCACCTTGTTTCCGGGACGGGGGTCCCCGGCGGGTGTTACGCCGGGGGGATATAGCCGGAAATAACCCTTGGCCGGGTTCTCCATGAAATCCTCGCGCTCGATCCACAACTCGCGCGAGAACGGCAGCGCTCGCTTCCCGAGTTCCGGCTTCTGCGGGTGGTTGGGCGCAAGGCATTCCTGTTCCGCGCCCGCGGGGTAATTGTCAATGATGAGCTTGATCGGATCGAGCACGGCGATGCGCCGCGGCGCGACCTGGTTCAGGTGCTCGCGCATGCATTCCTCGAGCACGCCGTAGTCGATCCAGGAGTCGGATTTGGACACGCCGATGCGCTCGGCGAACAGGCGCAAGCCCTCGGGCGTGTAGCCGCGCCGGCGTGCGCCGACCAGTGTCGGCAGGCGCGGATCGTCCCAGCCCTCGACGTGCCCTTCGTCGACCAACTGGATCAGCGTGCGTTTCGAGAGCACCACATAGCTCAGGTTGAGCCGCGCGAATTCGAGCTGCTGCGGCAGCGGCCGCGCGAGCAGCCCGCCCTCGGCCAGGCGCTCGAGCAGCCAGTCGTAGAACGGGCGCTGGTCCTCGAACTCCAGGGTGCAGATGGAATGGGTGATCTGCTCCAGCGCATCCTCGATCGGGTGGGCAAAGGTATACATCGGGTAGATGCACCACTTGTCGCCGGTGCGGTGGTGCGTGGCTTTCTTGATGCGGTAGATCGCCGGATCGCGCAGGTTGATGTTGGGCGAGGCCATGTCGATTCTCGCGCGCAGCACCATGCTGCCGTCGGCGTGCTTGCCCGCGCGCATTTCGCGCAGGCGCGCGAGCGACTCGGCGGCCGGGCGCTCGCGCCAGGGGCTGCTGCGGCCGTGCTCGGTCAGCGTGCCGCGCGTGGCGCGCATTTCCTCGGCGCTCTGTTCGTCGACGTAGGCATGGCCGGAAGTGACCAGATACTCCGCCGCCAGGTACATGGAATCGAAGTAGTCGCTGGCGTGGTACAGGTGCGCGGTGCCGTTGGCGATCCAGCCGAAGCCGAGCCAGCGCACCGCGTCGAGCATCGAATCGACGTACTCCTGCTCTTCCCTTTCCGGATTGGTGTCGTCGAAGCGCATGTGGCAGACGCCGCCGTAATCGCGCGCGAGGCCGAAGTTGAGGCAGATGGACTTGGCGTGGCCGAAGTGCAGGTAGCCGTTGGGCTCGGGCGGAAAGCGCGTGCGGATTTTCGCCGGATCGCCCGGCGCGCCCGCGTGCGTCGCGGCTGGGCCGGGTCTGCCGCCCCAGGTGCGCGACGCATACTTGCCGCCGGCCAAGTCCGCGTCGATGACGTTGCGGATGAAGTTGGTGACGTGCGCAGCGGCCGCGTCGGCAGGCTTATTCATGGTGTTCGAAGCGCGGAGCGATATGCATGCGCGATTTTACCGCACAAGTGTCACGTTTAAAAAGAAAGCCGCAGGTCGGCAAGCCTTTGGCGACGCCCCGAAGCGAGCTCTCTTATGTCGGGCGGCATGGGGATATCGCCCTACTTATTGTATTATCGGACCTCGTTCGCTCCCGCCTATTCACGGAACCCAGATGAAAAAAACGCCGAATTCGCCTGGCCTGATGAGGTGCATGCGCTGTTCAAGGCTGCCGGCGTGCGCCAGATCGCAATCGTCCCCGACGCGGGTCATGCGCGCCTGATCAAGCTGTGCGAGAAAGACAAATCTGAAGAAGCGCATCTATTCGGGCGCAGGCGCGCTGTTCGCGCAGGTCAAAGTGGATCCGGAGAGATTGCCGCTGGTGCTGCCGCCGCGGGAAGGCTCCCATCTGAAGAACCGCTTTCGCGCCGCGCTCCTGGGCCCGGACGCGTTGCAGCAATAGTCCGGCCGAACGCCGCAGCGGCGCCCGCGCGCGGGGCGATCGGGCGTCGAAGCAGGGCGCAGATTGCGCAACACCTGGCAAGCAACACCTGATAACCGTCCCAATAAGCAAAGGAGCAAGACCATGGACAAGAAAACTTACGACGCAGGACTGGCGGTCAGAAGGGCCGTTTTGGGGGCCGAATATGTCGACAAGTCGGTCCGCGCGCCCGACGAATTCAGCAAACCGATGCAGGACCTGGTGACAGAGTATTGCTGGGGCGCGGTCTGGACCCGGCCGGAGCTGGACCGCAGGACCCGCAGCTTCCTCAACCTCGCCATGCTCACCGCGCTCAACCGCCCGCACGAAATCAAGCTGCATGTGCTCGGCGCACTGAACAACGGCCTCACCCGGGTCGAAATCCGCGAGGTGTTCCTGCAGTCGGCGATCTATTGCGGCGTGCCCGCGGCGATCGACGCCATGCGCGTCGCGAAAGAAGTCTTCGCCGAAGTCGACAGCAAGAAATGAGCCCCGGCGAGCGCAAATACGCAGTCGGCTTCATCGGCATCGGCAAGATGGGCTTGCCGATGGCGACGCGGATCGCCACGCACGGCTATCCCGTGCACGCCTGCGACGCTTCGGCCGCCGCGCTCAAGGCGATCGGCGCCGTCAGCGGCGTCAAGGCGTCGGCGAGCCTGGCCGATATCGGACGCAATTGCGAGGTCGTGATCCTGATGCTCCCGGATAGCGCGGTGGTAAAACAGGTGCTGTTCGGCGACAACGACGGGCTGGCCGCGCACTTGAAGAAGGGCGCGGTCATCATCGACATGAGTTCGTCCGATCCGTCCGTGACGCGCAAACTCGGGCCGCGGCTCCAGCTATCGGGCGTGGACTTCATCGATGCGCCGGTCTCGGGCGGGGTGAAACGCGCCGTCGACGGATCGCTCGCTATCATGGCCGGGGGCGAGCCCGCGGTCATCGCCCGGGTGAAGCCGCTGTTCCTGACCATGGGCAAGTCGATCGTCGAGACCGGGATGCTGGGATCCGGGCATGCGATGAAGGCGCTCAACAACTATGTCTCGGCGGCGGGCCTGCTTGCGGCCTGCGAGGCGCTGAAGGTCGGCGCCGATTTCGGCATCGCCCCGGACAAGATCGTCGCCGTCCTGAACGCCTCGACCGGCAAGAATAACAGCACCGAGAACAAGCTGATGCAATTCATCGTTTCGGGGTTGTTCAATTCAGGGTTCAGCCTGGGGCTGATGAAGAAGGACATCAATATCGCCACCGACCTGGCGAAGCGCCTGGGCTCGGACACGCTGCTGGGCGAAGTGTTGCTCAAATCCTGGGCGGATGCGGAGGCGAAACTGACCGGCGCGGCGGACCACACCGAGATCTACCGCATGCTGGAACGCAACGCCGGCGGCGCGAAAAAAACTCCGGCGAAGTAAGCGGCCAACCGGGAAGCGCGCCCGGGCCGGGTTCAGGGCGCGACCGGCGTGAGTTTCGGCAGCGGCAGGTTTTTTCCCGCCATCACCTCGCGCAGGAAATCGGGCCGATCGGTGATCAGGCCGTCCACGCCCCAGTCGATGAGGCGCGCCATGTCCGCGGTATTGTTAGCCGTCCAGGGGATCACCTTGAGGCCGAGCGCGTGCGCTTCCTTCACCAGGTCAGCGCTCAGTTCCGGGTAATAGGGCGACCAGATCGCCCCGCCGGCGGCTTTCACCATTTTCGGAATCGAGCCGTGATCGCGGAATTGAACGCCGGCGGTCCAGGCCGAGCCTTCCGCCTTGCCGGCGGCGATGTTGTCCAGAGAGCGCTGCTGCGAGCTCAGGTAGCTGGTCGGAATCGCCGGCGCCAGCGCCTGCACCGCCTTGAGCGCGCGCCAGTCGAAGGACTGGATGATCACGCGCGAACTCATGCCTTCGCGCTCTATCGTCGCCAGCAGCGTCTTGGCGAACGCCTCCGGTGCGAGCGCGTCCGTGGGTTTTTCCGGCGAGGTCTTGATCTCGATGTTGAAGCGCACGTCGGCGTTGCCGGCGCTGCGCGCGAGCGCGAACACCTGGGCCAGCGTCGGCATATACACCCTGTCGATGCGCTTCTGATCGGGGAAACGGTAGCTGTACTCGCTGCCGGGCTTGATCCGGCCGACGTCGTAGTGTCCGAGGGCGTCCAGCGTCAACTCGCGCACGGCGCGCGTGGGCGGGTTGAGCCAGCGGCCGTCGGGGCCGCGGGTGATGTCGGGATCGAGGCGCGCGTCGTGGCTCACCACCACCACGCCGTCCTTGGTGATCGAGGTGTCGAGCTCGAGCGCGCTGACGCCGAGCGACAGCGCCGCGGCAAAGGCGGGAAGGGTGTTCTCGGGCGCCAATCCCCGCGCGCCGCGATGGCCGTGCAAATCGAATGCGCATGCCAGAAGCGGTGTCAGCGCCAAGGCGGCGGCAGCGAGCAGGCGAGCGGCGCGGCGTAAAAGCAAATCGCCGCGATGGCCCGGCAGATCGAATGCGCGGGCGCTTGCGCAAAGCAAAGCAAGAACAAAGAACAACGGTATGAGCATGGGTCGCTATTGTTCACTACCTGGCCTGCGCGCGCCAGCCCTGAATCTCGGGGGCGACTCGCAGGGGCACGGCCAAAACTCCCTGGTCTGTACCCAAGCGGCGAAGCTTGCCCGCTTCGCTTAGAATCGGGCGGTGTCTTCCCTAGATCAACCGCGCACCGACCGGTCGCTTCCGCCGCGGCTTCTCGCCCTTGTGTTCGCGCCGTTTGCGGCGGGCTTCTTCCTATCCTACGTCTTTCGCAATGTCAACGCGGTCATCGCCAGGGACCTCGCGGCCGAGTTCTCGCTCTCGCCCGCCGATGTCGGCCTGCTCACCAGCATGTACCTGCTCAGCTTCGCCGCGATGCAGGTTCCGGTGGGCGTGTTTCTCGACCGCTACGGGCCGCGCCGCGTGGTGGCGTCGCTGTTGTGCATCGCCGGACTGGGCGCGCTGGGATTCGCTCTGGCCGGCAGCTTCGGCGAGCTGGCGCTCGGCCGCGCGCTGATCGGCTTGGGTGTTTCGGCCTGCCTGATGGGCAGCATCAAGGCGTTCACGCTGTGGTTTCCGCTCGCGCGGCTGGCAACCCTGAATGGATGGATGATCGCCTTCGGCGGCCTTGGCGGTCTCGCCGCGACCTCGCCGCTCGAGGCGCTGCTCACGCCACTCGGCTGGCGCGCAGTATTTGTCGGGATGGCGGCAGGCTGCGCTCTGGCCGCCGCGGCGATTTTCTTCATCGTGCCGGAAAAACCGTTGCCCGGCGCAGGCGAGGGCTGGGGTGTGGCATTCGCGCGCATGGGCCGGATCTTCGGCGCGCTGTCGTTCTGGCGCATCGGACTGCCGTTGATGGTCTGCCACGGCGCCTACCAGGCGATGCAGGGACTGTGGCTCGCGCCGTGGCTCACCGATGTCGGCGGCCTTGCGCGCGCCGCGATGGCCGCGCACCTGTTCGCCACCGCGCTCGCGTATGCGATCGGCGCGCTGTTCTACGGCTGGTTCGCCGACTTCCTGGCCGACCGCGGCGTGTCGCGGCTGGGCGTCTATAAACTGGGTACCGCGATCGCCGTCGCCGCGTTCATTGCGATCGCCTTCGACCTCGTGCCGGCGAAGATGCCCTTGCTGATGGTGTACGGTTTCTCCAGTATTTCGGGCGCGCTCGCTTACACGCTGCTCACCCGGCATTTCCCGCCGGAGATGACCGGCCGCGTGAATACCGCGGCCAACGTGGTGATGTTTTTCGTCTCGTTCCTGTGCCAGTTCGGCGTCGGCGTGGTGCTGCGCATGTTTCCGGTGGTCGACGCTCGCTACTCGCCCGACGGCTACATGCTCGCGTTCGGGCTGATCGCTGTGGCGCAGTGCGCGGTGCTTGCGTGGTTGCTGCCGATGAAGGAGAGCGAGGCCTGAGAGGCGGGGTGCACCTAAAGGGCTCAGCGCGCGCTCTCCCAATCCTCGACCCGCAGCCCCACCACCCGGCTGAATTCTCCGGTGTTGTGCGTGACCAGTATCAGGTCATGCGCACGCGCGATCGCGCCAATCGCTCATCAAAAGCCGGATTCAGCGGCGGGTCGAAGCGGACTACGTTCTTGCGTTTTGCGGACATCGATGCCTTATTGTAATTGCGCCGCTGCGGGACAGACAGGAAGCGGCGCGTGGATAATGGGAGTCAGCGCATTATACCGACGCGTGCCGCGCTCAGGCCTCCGGTTCCTCTCGGAGAGCGTCTTCATCCAGGTTTTCCCCGCTTCACGTGGCCAAAGATGGTTGCATGCGATGGATGACGCGGTTCCTGTTTTTTTGTTCTCAGATATAGGTGTGTAGAATCCTCACGCTCCATGACCTAGGTCAAATGCGCAGCCAGTCGCGGATGTTATTCTAAAAATCAAATCGGCTCGTGAAAATTTTGCGAAAATTGAAAAAACTTCGCAGCCAAACGAATAAATAAAGGTTTCCCGATGTTCCTGCGTCACCGCCTGTCCATCCGCGCCCAGCTGCTGCTGCTGGTGCTGGCGGTGGTGCTGCCCGGCGCGGGGATTTTTGCCTATTACGTCGCCGACGAGTCGCAGGAAGCGGGCGAGGCAGCCTATGCCAAGGTGAAGATCCTCGCCGACAATACGGTAGCGAGTCTGGATCTCATCCTGCGCGACCACGAGGCCGTGCTCAGCCGGCTCGCCGAGCGGCCCCTGGTCAGGGCGCTCGATGCGCGCAATTTCGATCCCGTGGTTGGCGAATTCATGCGCCTGCATCCGGAATTCAACAACCTCGGCGTGCGTGACCTGCACGCGAATAATATCTACTCGAACCAACCCAATCCGCCCAGCCCGCAGGCGGCGAGGAAATTCCCCTGGTTTCAGGAAGGAATACGCAGCGGAAAATTCACTCCCGGCAATGCTTTTCTCGGGCACGTGCTCGGGCGCTGGGTGTCGGTGCTGACCATTCCCGTTCGCGATGACGAGGGCAAGGCGTCCGGCTTGCTCTACATGGCCCTCGATTTGCCGAAGCTTAACGAGCGGGTGTTTCAGCACTCCCCCGCGCATGCCCTGCAGACGGTTCTTGATCGCAACGACAAATTTCTGCTGCGTTCGATCGATCCCTCGGAGTGGATAGGTAAACCGCTTCCCGGTCCACAGGCCGACGTGATCCGCGGCAGGAGCGCGGGCTTCTTCTCCACGCGTGACGTGGATGGAGTGCAGCGGCTGTACGCCGTCGAGACCCTCCCGGGCACGGGCTGGCGCGTGTTCGCCGGCCTGCGCCTCGCCGGCTATGTGCACGACATCGGCAAGATCAGCGTGCCGGCGGAGTTACTGAGCAAGCCGTCGCGGCTGACGCCGATGGAGTTCGAGTTGATCAAGAGCCACAGCCAAAGCGGCCACGACGTGCTCAAGGGCGTGGATTTCCCCTGGCCGGTGGCCGAGGTCATCCTGCAGCACCACGAACGGCTGGACGGCAGCGGTTATCCAAGGCAGTTGAAGGACGGCGAGATCATCCTCGAGGCGCGCATCATGGCCGTGGCCGACGTGGTCGAAGCGATGTCCTCGCACCGGCCGTATCGCCCCGGCCTGGGCATGGATGCGGCGCTGGAAGAAATCCGCAGGAACAGCGGCAAGTTCTACGACCCGCAGGTCGTAGTGGCCTGCCTGCGCCTGTTCCGCGACAAGGGTTACACGCTGCCCGCTTAGGCGAGGGCACGCGCCTGTCCTGGCGCAGGCTGGTTTTCGCTAGCGTTGGTTCAGCTCCGTCACTTCACCCTTGATCTGGGTCGACTTGCCGCGAAACAGCGCCACCAATTCGCCCTTCTGGTTTTCGACGCGGATGTCGTACACGCCGTTGCGGCCTTCCAGCCCCTGCTCGCGGCCGGCGGCCGTGAGCACGTCGCCGACGTAAGCCGGGCGCATATACTCGATCATGCAGGTGACCGCGACCGCGTTCCTGTTGTGGCTGTTGCAGGCGTAGGCGAAGGTCGAGTCGGCGAGCGTGAAGATGAGCCCGCCATGACAGGTGTTGTGGACGTTCGCCATGTCCTCGCGAATCGCCATCTGCATACTCGCCGAACCGGGGCCCACCTGGAGCAGCTTCATCCCCAGGGCGAGCGATGCGCGGTCGCGCGCGTACATCACCGCGGCGGCGGCCTCGGCCAGTTGTTGCGCTGTCTGGTGCATAGAAGAGTCAAAAAATGAGGTTTCAGAGCATACACCAACCGCAGTAAAATGAACGCTTTGCCGGGCGCTACCCTCATGGTCAAAGTCTATTCCATCGACGGCCTCACCCCCGTCGTTCATCCCGATGCCTATGTTCATCCGAGCGCCGTGCTGATCGGCGACGTGCACGTCGGCGCCGGCGTGTACATTGGGCCTTCGGCCAGCCTGCGCGGCGACTTCGGGCGCCTGGTGATCGAGGCCGGCGCCAATATCCAGGACTGCTGCATCGTGCACGGCTTTCCCGAGTCGGACACGGTGATCGAGCAGGACGGCCACATCGGTCACGGCGCCATCATTCACAGCGCGCGCGTCTGCCGCAATGCCCTGGTCGGCATGAACGCGGTGGTCAACGACAATGCGGTAATCGGCGAATCGGCTTTCGTCGCCGCGATGGCTTTCGTCAAGGCGGGAATGCAGGTGCCGCCGCGCACGCTGGTGGCAGGCATCCCCGCCAAGGTAATGCGCGAGCTGAGCGCCGACGAAATGGCATGGAAGGTGGATGCCACGCGCACCTACCAGAACCTCGCGCGGAGGTGCGTGGCGAGCCTGCGCGAAACGGTCGCGCTGACCGAGGAGGAGCCCGGCCGCAAACGGCTCTTGCTATCGGAGGTGCTGCCGTTGTCGGCGTGGAAGAAGAGGAAGGCCGGCGCCTGAAAACGCCGCGAAGGAACAGCAAGTACGTGTTGCTTCCCTATGTGTCCTGCGTGTTTCGCGGTTAACGCTTTTATCGTCCGCTTCGAGGAGTGCAAATGTCATACGCGAATATCCTGGTGGAAACCCGCGGCCGCGTCGGCCTGATCACGCTGAACCGCCCCAAGGCAATGAATGCGCTCAACGACGCCCTGATGGACCAGCTGGGCGATGCGCTGGCGAAATTCGACGGCGACGAGAACATCGGCTGCATCGTGATCACTGGCAGTGACAAGGCCTTTGCCGCCGGCGCCGACATCGGCGCCATGAAGGACTGGAGCTACATGGATGTGTACAAGAGCGGGTACATCTCGCGCAACTGGGAGCGCATCCGCTCGGTGAGGAAACCGGTGATCGCCGCCGTGGCGGGCTATGCGCTCGGCGGCGGCTGCGAGCTATCCATGATGTGCGATTTCATCATCGCCGCCGAGTCCGCGAAATTCGGCCAGCCCGAAATCAAGATCGGCGTCATCCCCGGCGCCGGCGGCACGCAGCGGCTGCCGCGCGCGGTGGGGAAAGCCAAGGCCATGGATCTGATTCTCACCGGGCGCATGATGGATGCCGCCGAAGCCGAGCGCGCCGGCCTGGTGTCGCGCGTGGTGCCGGCGGACAAACTGCTCGACGAAGCGCTGGCTGCCGCCAACCAGATCTGCGAGTACTCGCTGCCGATCGTGATGGCGGCCAAGGAAGCGGTCAACCGCGCCTACGAGACCCCGCTTGGCGAGGGCATCCTGTTCGAGCGGCGCGCGTTCCATGCACTGTTCGCCACCGAGGACCAGAAGGAAGGCATGGCGGCGTTTATGGAAAAACGCAAGCCGAAGTTCAGGAACAAGTGAACCGGCTTGCCTTTTTTACGGGCCCTTTTTGGGAATCAAAAAACTAACAGACGCCACCCCCGGCCTCATCGCCTGGGTGTGCCTCGCGCATGTGGCGAGCATGTTGTGCTACGCCATCTATCCGACGCTGCTGCCGCAACTGCAACGCGAATGGGGCGCGAGCAACTCCGCCGCCGGCCTCATTTCCGGCATGTTCTTCGCTGGCTACATGGCGGCGGTGCCGGTGCTGAGTGGCCTCACCGACCGTATCGACGCGCGCCCGAGGAGAATATCGCCATGGAAAGAATCTGGCTCAAGCACTATCCCGCCGGTGTTCCCGCCGACATCGACCCCGACAAGTACCGGTCGATCCGCGACCTGTTCGAGGAGAGTGTCGCGAGCTTTCGCGAGCGCCCGGCCTACCATTGCATGGGCAAGGAACTCACCTTCGGCGACATCGATCGCATGTCGAAGGCGTTCGGCGCATGGCTGCAGGCGCAGGGCCTGCAAAAGGGCGAGCGCGTGGCGCTGATGATGCCCAACGTGCTGCAGTATCCGGTGGCGCTGTTCGGCATCCTGCGCGCGGGCATGGTGGTGGTGAACGTCAACCCGCTGTATACGCCGCGCGAACTCGAGCACCAGCTCAAGGATTCGGGCGCGAAGGCGATCGTGATTCTGGAGAACTTCGCGCATACGCTGGAACAGGTGATTGCGCGCACGCCGGTGAAGCATGTCGTGGTGGCGGCAATGGGCGACCTGCTGGGCGCGGTGAAGGGCACGCTGGTCAACTTCGCGGTGCGCAACGTGAAGAAAATGGTGCCGGCGTTCCAGTTCGACAACGCGGTGCGCTTCAACGACATGCTCGGCGTGGCTTCGCGTCTGGTGCTGGCGCGGGTGGAAATCAGGCCCGAGGACATCGCCTTCCTGCAGTACACCGGCGGCACCACGGGCGTATCGAAGGGGGCAATGCTGCTCAACCGCAATATCACCGCCAACCTGACCCAGGTCGAAGCCTGGCTCGACCCGTTCCTGACCGAAGAGGATCGCAGGAATTACATTATCATCACCGCGCTGCCGCTGTATCACATTTTTTCGCTGACGGTGAACTGCCTGATGATGCTGAAAATCGGCGGCAAGAACGTGCTGATAGTGAATCCGCGCGACATATCCGGATTCGTCAAGGAACTCGCCAGGCACAAGTACACCACCATCACCGGGGTCAACACGCTGTTCAACGGCTTGATGAGCCATCCGGATTTCGAAAAACTGGACTTCAGCGCGCTGCGCATTTCCAACGGCGGCGGCATGGCGGTGCAAAAAGCGGTGGCGGAAAAGTGGAAAAAAATAACCGGCGTGACCCTGACCGAAGGCTACGGGCTCACCGAGACCTCGCCCGTCGCCACCACCAACCCGCCGGACGCGAAGGAATTCTCCGGCACTATCGGACTGCCGCTGCCTTCCACCGAAATCTCGATCCGCGACGACGCCGGCGACGAGCTGCCGCTGGGTCAGCCGGGAGAGATCTGCATCCGCGGGCCGCCGGTCATGGCGGGCTTCTGGCAGGGGGCGGGAGGGGAGGCCCAAGGCAA
>Ga0080064_1002041_pt1 | contig 36624 bp, 38 predicted proteins | sample Subgrocontami54m_FD_69260 | JGI IMG/M metagenome (GOLD analysis project Ga0080064, IMG submission 69260) | Subsurface groundwater microbial communities from S. Glens Falls, New York, USA - GMW46 contaminated, 5.4 m (SPADES assembly) (version 2) ...
GGGGGCCCCCACGACAGACCCCGGGCGCGCCCACAGGGGAGGATCGTGGGCCCTCCGCACAACGGGAGGGGGGCCACCGTCATCGCCGCTGGGGAGGGGGGGCGGGCGAACCCGTCCGCCTGCCAGTATCGCCACGCCGCAAACGCGAACAGTCCGGTAGCGGTTGCGGCGACGGCGTACTGGAGGTTGCGATCGGTGACCGGCAGCGAATTCAGCCAGGTTTCCACCGTGACGCTGAGCGCGATGTAGGTGCCGATGCCTATGACCGCCCAGGCGAAGATGGCGCCGCCGGCGTTGTGCACGAGGCGCTCGACGCTTGCCGGCATGCGGGCCGCGCTGAGCGCCGCGAAGATTGCACCTGCGATCACGCTCAGCCACGCGGAGACGGACACCGACGCGTAGAACTGATGGACGACGACCCCCGGGGTCATGATGCCATGGACGGAGAAGATGCCGGCGATCGCCGCGAAGGCCAGGGTCAGGAAGAGCAGGCGCGTCTCGCGAAGCGTCCGTGCCGACGCGACCATGACCGCACACGCGGCAACCGCCGCAAGCGACGTGGCGCCGACGCTCCAGAAATGCAGGTGGAAGCGCATGAGCAGCGGGTCGAGGTCCGGGAACTGCCAGATCACGCCGAATGCGGCGATCGGGGCTGCTATCGCTACCAACGCCGCAGCCGGGCCGCTCCATGTTCGCAACATCGTGGCCTCCAAAAACGTACTGGAGAGATATCGGCCCGACGTGAGGCTGGGTGAAGTATCCGAAACGTGGACGGCGCGATCGCAGCGAATTCAAGTATGCGCGTATGCGGTCAAATTAGGGGACGCCAGGGGCTCGGTCCGCCGGGTTACGGCCGGCTGGGCGGCGCGCCCGAGCTGCCGTCGGTCGGCGTGGTTCCGTTCCGGTTGCTTGCCAGCAGCTGCGCGATGAATGCCGAGAAGATGTTGCCGCCGCCACCGCCATCGCCGGAGACCTGGATTTCGGGCGTGATCTTCAACCCGGCGGCCGAGATCGCTTTCGTCACCTCGATGCCCGCCAGGTTCGCCTGACCGACCGCCGCCACCTGCTTCTCGTACGCCTCCGCCGTGGCTGTGCCGATCGCCAGGATCTTCGAACCCTCGGCTGCGCCCTCGACTTCGATCGCGCGGGCGCGGCCCTCCGCCTCGAGGATCGTGCGCTGCTTCGTCTGCTCCGCCACCTGCACCGAGATCTGCGCCGATACCAGCTCCGGCTGCTTGTCCGCCTTCGCGCGCGTGTTCTCCGTATCGACGCGCTTTGCTTCGGACCGCTGCTGCTCGACGAACATATCCTGCTGCTGGGCGGCGATGACGCGGCGGGTGTGGATCTCCATCAACTCCTGCGGCAGGATGATCTGCGAGATCAGCACCGACACGCACTCGACGTGGTACTTCTCCAGCTCCTCGCGGGTGCGCGCTTCCGCCTTCACCTGCTCGTCGGCGCGGTCCTGCATGAAGTTCATCGCCTCGGAGGACGATGCCTGGTTGCGGAACGACGAGTCGATCATCGGGTGCACGACGTGGTCGATCAGGTTCTCGATCGAGCCGATCTTCGCCACCATCAGCGGCGCCTGCTCCGGGCGGACGCGGATCACGACCTTGACGCCGACGCGCATCTCGAACCCTTCGCGACTGATCACGGCAAGCGGGTTAAAGAGCTGCGCTCGTCGCGAACTGCCGCTGCCGCTCGTTGCTGCTCCGTCGGCGTCGTTGTCGGCCGCCACGCCGCCCTCGTCGGCCCAGTCGATGGTCAGGTTGGTGGTGGGGATGATGTAGGCGATGTAGGCCCAGCGGTTCAGATAGTAGACGCCCGGCCCCGCCACCTCGGCCTGGATGCCCCGGTACCCCGCCGGCACCACATAGCGCTCCTTGCCGGCGAGCCGGTCCGCCTGCGGGATGTCCTCCGGCTCCTTGCCGACGTTCGAGACGAGTACCGCCACCTCGCCGCGCTGCACGGTGATCACGTTGTCGAGCTTCACGTCGAACATCAGCGGGTTGATGTAGTACGTGCCCGGCTTCAGCAGGTCGTACTGCGGCCCGCGCTGCCCGTTGTTCACGAGGAACGCTGACGCGTCCTGGAAATCGCCATGCCCGGTGACGCTCGCGGCCACCAACTCGCCCGCGGGTAGCGGCGACCCGTCCTTCGCCGTGACCAACCCGACCTGGTTGGCCTGGACGATCGTCGCCGGCTGCACTTCGACGCTAAACAGATCCGTGTTGATGCGGTACCGGCCGGGCAGGATCACTTCGATCTGCGGCCCGCGTTGCCCGGTGTTCGCGACGAAGGCTTCGCCGTCCTGGAACGCCTGGTGCCCATCGACGTGCTGCGCCAGCAACCGTCCCGGCCGGATCGGATCGCCGTCGCGAGCGCTCACCAGCCCCACCTGCCCCTGCGCGACGATCAGCGCCGGCTGCGTCCGGACACGGAATAGATACGTGTTGATGCGGTACTTGCCCGGCGCCAGGATGTCAACCTGCGGGCCTTTCTGGCCGCCGTTTCGCAAGAACCCTTCACCGTCCTGGAAGCTATCATGCCCGCTCACGCGGCGCCCGAAGATGTGCCCCGGATCCAGCGGCCGCCCGTCGATCGACTCGATCAGCCCGACCTCGTCCTCGGCGATGACGAGCATGTCGTCCTTCGACACTTTGTAGAGGAACGGCGGCAGGAAGTGCAGCCCCGGCTGCAGGACGCGCGCCTGCACGCCGATCTCGCCGCGCATGGCGACGACGCGGCTTTCCGGAAGGGGCTTGCCGAAGTACCGCCGCTCGATCAGCCCCACCTGCTGCCCGCCGACGTTGGCGAGCATCCCGGCGAAGAAGAACAGGAACAGGAACACGAGCAGCACGGACCCGGCAACGATGAGAATCACGAGTGGCATGAGAGATTCCTTTCACACGCGCGCAGCGCACGCCGCGCACTGCGCGTCCGCCCGACTATAGCGCCGTATGCGATGTGGCACAGCCGCCCCGGTGGATTCACCGCAAAGCCGCAGAGAACGCCGCGGCTACCGGGGGAACAAGGATTTCACGGATTACACGGAGGGGCGGCGGATTCACCCCCTCTACCTGCGAAATCTGCGCAATCCCTCACGGGCCGTAGGCTGCGGTTCCGTCCAACATCGCCGCTCGCTATCCTCCAATATGCCCATCAAAGCTGTCCTCTTCGACCTTGGCGACACGCTCTGGCACTTCCCGAAGCTGCCGCCCGCCATGGAGATCCGCACCGAGACGATGCGGCGCATCAGCGGCGCCCTCAAGACATGGGACATCCCGCTCGAGGGCGAGCTTCGCTTCCTCGGCCGCGAGATTCGTCTCGGCGTCGAGCGCGCCGACCGCGCCGCCTACGAGTCCGACTGCGTCAGCCCCGACTTCAACGAGGTCGTGCGCGGCGTCGCCAACGGCATGGGCCTGAACCTCGACTACGAGCAGGCGGCGGCGCTGTGGGACGCCTGGAACATCGGCGGCATCACGCTGGGCCGCACGATGTTCGACGACGCCTACCAGACGCTCGACTGGCTGCGCGACCACGGCTACCGGATCGGTTGCGTCACCAACCGCGTGTTCGGCGGCCCGCGCTTCGTCGAAGAGATGCGCGAACTCCGGCTCGATACCTACTTCGAGTCGACGGCCGTCTCGTGCGACATGGGCTACATGAAGCCTCACCCGCAGATCTACCAGTACGTCCTCGACGAGATGAAGGTCGCGCCGCAAGAGGCCGCCATGGTCGGCGACTCGCTGCGGGCCGACGTCGAGGCGTCGCAGGCGCTGGGCATAACGGCGATCTGGCGACGCGTCCGCAAGCCGGACCCGCCGCACGAAGACGAGCAGGTCGGCGAGGGCCCCCACGGCGATGGCAACATCGCCAGGCCCGCCACCCGTGCCCAGACCGGCCGCGCGCTGGGCGATTTCGCGGGCGGCGAAGGCGTCACGCCCGACTACACCATCCACACGCTCTGGGAGCTCACCGAGCTGCCGATTTTCCAGTAGACTTCGCGTACGAGCCGAAAGGTTGTGTCTGGTGAACGCGAGCGACCTCGATCCCGCGCAAGACTACATCTTCACGATCGGCCACTCGAACATCTCGTTCGAAGACCTCCTCGAAGATCTCCAGACGTACGGCATCGAAGCGCTCGCCGATGTGCGCTCGCAACCCGTCTCGAAGTACACGCCGCACTTCAACCGCAACGAGCTGCTCTGGCGCCTGCAGGAAGCCGGCATCAAGTACGCGTTCATGGGCGACCAGCTTGGCGGCCGCCCAGCCGGTACCGAGTTCTACGACGACGAGGGCTACGTCCGCTACGACCTCTGGAGCGCCAGCGAGACCTTCCAGGACGGCATCGCGAAGCTCGAACACGCCGCCGCGCGCCGCCGTGTCGCCGTCCTCTGCTCCGAGGAGAACCCCGCCGAATGCCATCGGCACCTCCTGATCGCGCGCGTGCTCGAAGGCCGCGGCTGGGCTCGCTCGCGCATCATCCACATCAGGTCAGACGGCAGCTGCCTGCCCGATGACGCGATCCCTGTGCAGCAGGACTTGTTCGGAGGCACGGTAGGTTGGAGATCGCCACAATCGGTTTTACACAAAGTTCAGCGCAGCACTTCTTCGAGCGCCTCAAGGGAGCTGGAGTCCGCCGACTCGTGGACGTCCGGCTGAACAACGTCTCGCAGCTCGCGGGCTTCGCCAAGTCCGCCGACCTCGCCTATTTCCTCGAAGTGATCTGCGGCGCCACCTACGAGCACGACGTTCGCCTCGCGCCCACATCGGCGATGCTCGACGCTTACCGCAAGAAGGAGATCGCCTGGCCCGAGTACGAGTCGGCGTTCCGCGAGCTCATGTTGGAGCGTGGCGTGCCAGGTATCCTCGGCCGGCAATCGTTCAGGGCGAAGACGGTGCTGTTGTGCAGTGAAGCGACGCCGGAGAAGTGCCATCGCCGCGTCGTAGCTGAACTCATGCAGGGAGCGTGGTCAGCGAGGGTCGAGCACCTGTAGTGAAGGCGCTGATTACCGACCTCACACGGATGTACGACTATCATGCGTGCGCAGCCGGCATAGACATGGACACCGGCAAGCGCGTCAGGCCGGTACAACTCGGCCGGCTGAGCAGCCGTCTACTATCGAGTCGCGGCGGAGCGTTGGATATTGGCAACGTGGTCGATTTCGGTCGGTGTCGCCCCCACGGCAAGCCGCCCGAGGTCGAAGATGTCCTCTTCGACCAGCGGGGCGTCCGCCTCCTCAACTCGGTTCCGTCGGCAGACTTCTTTGCTGCGCTGCGGCGTGCGGCCGAAGACTCGCTCGATGTCATTGGACCCGCGCTCGTACGGTTCGGCAATGCGCTCACCACGGAGAGCGGCAAGGGACTACGGTCACTCGTGCTCCTTCGTGCAACGGAGACGCCGCTGATCGCAATCTCCAACGGGCGGCTGCGATTCAAATGGTTGGACGGCGTTTGGCTGTCTGTCACCGACGTGCGTCTCTACAGGCATGACCTCGCCACTCCCGACGAGGCGAAATTGGCATCGCTCAAGCGCGCGATGCAATCGGCTGACGAGATCTTCCTCTCGTTCGGCCTGGGCCGCGCGTGGCAGCAACCCGGCGACGATCAGGAGCGCCACTACCTCCAACTCAACAACATCCACGTGCCAGACTGGCCCGATTGGCGATTGAGTCCAGAACGTTGATCCCAGCATGAACTTCCCGTGGCTCGTCCTCGGCGTGCTCGGCACGGCTGCCATCGCCGGAGGCGCGGCGCGGGTGACGCGCCAGTACGCCGCTGCCGCGATCGCCGGTTCGGCGGCGATCCTCCTGCTCCACAGCACCTTCTACTTCCATTACACCAGCGACGACGCCTACATCTCGTACCGTTACGCGCGCAACCTCAGCGAGGGTTTCGGACTCGTCTGGAACCCCGGCCAGCATGTCGAGGGCTACTCGAACCTCCTCTGGGTCGAGATCATCGCCGGGCTCCACTATCTCGGCGCCGATATCGTCCTCAGCGGCCGCTGGCTCGGCTTCGCGCTCGCCATCGTCGCGGCGGGAGGCACGTACGGGCTCACGCGCCACCTCGCCGGCGGCCCGGCCGGGCGAGTCGCCGGTCTCGTCGCCGCATTGCTGCTGGCGTCGTCCGGCACATGGGCGCTCTGGGCCTCGGCCGGCCTCGAGCCGCCGTTGTTCGCGACGCTCATCCTTGCCGCCGTCGCCCTCCATCTGCGCGAGCGCGATCATCCGCTGACGCCGGCGTCCGGCATCGTCTGGGGGCTCGCCGCCATGGCCCGGCCCGACGCGGCCGTGCTCGTCGCCGTGTCGGGCGCGTTCAAGCTCGGCGACTCCGCCTTGCGCGCGCGCGCCGCGGACGGCGGCGTGCGCGGCATCGCACGAGAGATCGCGACGCTGCTGCTCTGGGTCGCCGCGTTCGCGATCGTCTTCGCGCCGTACTTCGCCTGGCGCTACACCACGTACGGATGGCTCTACCCCAACACCTACTATGCGAAGGTCGGCGTCGGCCTCGACCAGTACGATCGCGGCCTGCGTTACCTCGCGGCGTTCCTCGAGCAGTCGGGCGGCTGGCTGCTACTCGCCACTCCGCTCGCCATCGCGCTGACGTCGATCCGGCGCGGGCCCGCGCTCTACGTCTTCGCGCTGCTCGCGGCGTGGATGGCGTACGTCGCGTACGTCGGCGGCGACTCGCTCCTCCGCTTCCGCTTCTTCGCGCCGCTGATGCCGCTTTTCTACGCGCTCGCCGTCGCGTCCGCCGCCGCGCTCGTCGCCGCGATCGACGCCGGGCGCGCGCCGACGCGCCGGCTCGCGCAGGCGACGTTCGTGCTCGTCGCAGCGGGGGCGATCGCGTTCACGCTGCAGCCGTCGTCCGCCGACTCCAGCCTCATCGTCGGCGAGCGGCGCGCCGTGAGCGATCGCGTCGAGATCGGGCGCTGGCTTCGCGGCAGCGTCCCGGAGCGCACGACCGTTGCGGCCGTGCCGGTCGGCGCCATCGCGTACGAATCGCGCCTCACCGTCATCGATATGCTCGGTATCAACGACGAACACATCGCCCATCGCGACGTTGCGCTGGGCGATTTCCCCGCCGGCCATGAGAAATACGACTCGGAGTACGTCCTTGACCGACAGCCTGATATCATCATCCTGTCCGATGGCCTGTCCGCGTGGCCGTGGACATCCGCCGACTACGCGACGCTGAATGGCGCGTTCATTCCGGCGATCGTCGATATGCTCAACAGCCAGCGCCTCGCTCGCGAATACGAGCGGCGCGCGGTGGAGATTCGGGAGGGTGCGTGGCTAAACCTGTACGTCCGCCGCGGAGCAGTGGCGGTGCTCGAAAAGACGCAAGCGGCGCCGAAGTAGGAGCCGGGGCGCCGTCCGCGTCCGCCGCGAAGCCGTGGGCAGGCCGCTTCGACGAAGCCACACACGAACTCGTCGAGTCGTACACGTCGTCGGTGCACACCGACGTCATGTTCATCGCGGAAGATATCGAGGCGTCCGTCGCGCACGTGCGCATGCTGGCGCGCCAGAACATCATCACGAGCGCCGAAGCGAAGAAGATCGAGCGCGGCCTCAACGAGATCTTCGAAGAGTTCCAGAGCGGCGAGTTTGTGCTGCTGCCCGAGTTCGAAGACGTCCACATGAACGTTGAGACGCGCCTCGCCGAAAAGATCGGCGATGTCGCCGGCAAGCTCCACACGGCGCGCTCGCGCAACGACCAGGTCGCGACCGACTTCCGCCTGTACGTGCTGGAGTCGACGCGCCGCGCGTCGGTGCTCCTCGTGATGCTCCAGTCGTCGCTGATCGACCTCGCCGAGCAGAACACCGACGTGATCATGCCCGGCTACACGCACATGCAGCGCGCGCAGCCGGTGCTGTTTGCGCACCACATGCTGGCGTACGTCCAGATGTTCGACCGCGATCTGCACCGCTTCCTCAACGCCATGTCGCTGATGGACGAGCTGCCGCTCGGCAGCGGCGCGCTCGGCGGCGTGCCGTACCCCATCGACCGCCAGTCCGTCGCCGACGAGCTGGGGTTTCCGCGCGTCACCGCCAATAGCATCGACGCCGTCTCCGACCGCGACTTCGTGGTCGACTACCTCGCCGCGGCCGCGCTGACGATGGTGCACGTCTCGCGCCTCGCCGAGGAGCTCGTACTTTGGGCCAGCGCCGAGTTCGGCTTCATCACCCTGCCCGACGCGTTCGCCACCGGCTCGAGCATCATGCCGCAGAAGAAGAACCCCGATGTAGCAGAACTCGCCCGCGGCCGCACCGGCCGGGCGATCGGCGCGCTGGTCAGTATGCTCGTCACGCTCAAGGGGCTGCCGCTCGCGTACAACCGCGACCTGCAGGAGGACAAGCCCGCGCTGCTCGATGCCGAGTCGACGCTGCTCCCGACGATCGAGATCATGGCCGTCATGCTGCCCAAGATCACGGTCAATGGCGATCGCACCGCCGCCGCGGCTACGGAGAACTACTCGCTGGCCACCGACTTCGCGGACTACCTGGCCCGCAAGGGTCTGCCGTTTCGCCAGGCGCACGAAGCGGTCGGCAAGCTCGTCCGTCACGCGGAGGAGAAGCGCGTCGAGCTCAGCGAACTCTCGCTCGCCGATCTCCGCACGTTCAGCCCGCTCTTCGCCGAGGACGCGCTCAAGATCGACGCCGTGTCGTCGCTCAGCGCGCGCGACGTCGTCGGCGGTACGGCGCCGGAACGCGTCAAAGCCGCGCTACAGGCGGCGCGGATTCGCGTCGATACGATGATGGCGGAAGCCGAAGCCGACGCGGCCGGCGACGATGACTAACGCGAAAGGGACGGCGCCGTGGTCGCGGTAACGCTCGCCCCGTCGATCCTCACCGCCGACTTCGGCCAGCTCGCCGACCAGATCCGCGCGGCCGAGGCCGGCGGCGCCGACTACATCCATCTCGATGTCATGGATGGCCGCTTCGTCCCGCCGATCACGTTCGGCCCGCTCGTCGTCGAGGCCATCCGCCGCGTCACAACGCTTCCGCTCGATATCCACCTGATGATCGAACGGCCGGAAGCGCAGTTCGAAGCGTTCATCGAAGCCGGCGGCGATATCATCAACTTTCACATCGAGGCCGCGGCGCACGTCGACCGCCTCCTCCGCGGCATTCACGCGAAGAACAAGCGAGCCGGCATCTGCCTGAACCCCGGCACGCCAATCAGCGCCATCGAAGAAGTGCTCGACGTCGCCGACCAGGTGATGGTGATGCTGATCAACCCCGGCTGGGGCGGGCAGAAGATGCTGCCAACGGCGCTGAACAAGGTGCGCCGCCTCAAGGCGCTCCTCGACGCACGCGGCCTCAAGCCCGACATCGAGGTCGATGGCGGCGTCAAAGCCACCAACGCCGCCCAGTGCGTCGAGGCCGGCGCCAACATCCTCGTCTGCGGCTCCTCGGTCTACAACGGCGACGCCTCGCCCCAGTCGAATCTCCGCACACTCCGCCAGGCGATCGGCAATGCGCCGAGCAGCTAATCCTCCTCTCCGCCCGGCGGAGAGGACCAGCGCGCAGCGCGGAGGTGAGGTCTTTGCGGTGGATCCGTCGCCCCTCTGTGAAATCTGTGGTTCCGGCTCCGCTATCTCGTCAGCGCAGCATCCAAATCGCCCTCCGACGAGAAACGGCGCACCACCGACACGAACTGCCGCAGCGACGGTGACTTCTTCCGCAGATCGTCGAGCTTCGGCCCGATCGGATCGATCGAGCCTGCGCTGTCGGCATACGATCCGTGGAACGCGAAGTACGCCTGGTTCAGGCGCCGGATGTAGTAGCCGTTCGCCGCGAAGAACTGTCGCTTCTCCTCCATCGCCCGCTCCGCCTCGGCGATCTTCCCGTCCGTCAACAGCGACTCCACCTGCCGCCTCAGATCGCGCATCTCCTTCGTGAAGTCGATGCCGGGCGCCGCGGCAACGGCGCGCTGTGCAGCGAGCGGAGCAATCGTTACGAGCGACGGCGGCTGATCGAGCGGATACTCCGCGAACAGCATGTCGCCCAGCTCGCGACCGACGATGTTCGCGACGGTCTCGTTCAGCGTCGTGAGCTTCGCGCTGTCGAAGTAGCCCCGGCCCAGCGGCGCGAAGTACAGGTAGTGGTGCATCCACTCGTGCGCAAGGTCCTGCAAGATGAAGTGGTAGTCGGCGTCGAACGGGATGATCGCCGGATACATCGCGATGCCGCCAATCTCCTCCACAAGCGCCGACGTCTTGCCGTCGCGCTCGGCGGCGGCCTCGATCTCCTGCACGCGCGCGATTGGGAGGTCGCCCTGGAGCAGCGACTCGCTCTGCTTCTTGATCTCGGCCCGCGGCGACGTGACGAGCACGGCCGGCGGCTCCTGGAACTCGATGTTCACCGGCGGCCAGACGATGTCGGCGCCGACATGCCGCGTGAGCCCCGCCTGCTTGATCACGCGCGTCAGCCGTCCATCCAGGATCAGCGCCACGGTGTTCTTGAGGTCTCGTCGCTCGGACCGGAGTGCGGCCGATGCGGCGCGCGCGTCGGCCGCGAAGGCGGGCGCGCTGCCCGGGTCGCCGGCGATCCGCTCCTGTTGCGCGATCAGCGCGTTCAGCGCGAAGAACCGCGATACGTGCGCGTCCTCCTCGCTGCGTGCCATCTCGCCTCGTAGCGGCCTCGTCGCCAGCAGCGCAAACTTCACCCAGGCGTGCCGGACGACGAATCCCGGTGCGTTGAAGTCGTTCTGCCCGTCCGGCAACGGCGCGAGCGCGGCGACCGCGAGCGATGATGCCAGTGCGGCGAAGACCAGCGCTCCAAATACCGCGACCGGAAGCCTGAGGCGTGCGCTTGCCGTCATCCTGGAATGGTAGCGCCCGCGACGGCGGCGGGCAGTGCGCATCGCGGGGGTGGCGGCGCGGGTGATATGCTGGCGTCGCGACAGTCAGCCGCCGGAGTGATCATCGTGCGCACCGCGATCATCCGAACGATGGTACTGCTCTGCGCCGTCGCGTTTGTCGCGCTGGCGCCTGTACCGGCGCGTGCCAGCGCGCCCGACACGGACGGCGACGGCTGCTCGGATGCGCAAGAGCTGGCGTCGGTCAAGGCGCTCGGCGGCCAGCGCAACCCGCTCAACCCCCTCGACTTCGCGGACCTCGACGGCGATCGCGTCATCTCGATTCTCGACCTCGCGCGCGAGGCGCAGTCGTTCGGCCGCGCTCCCGTCGCGCCGGCGAAGGACTTCGATGGCGATGGGGTGGTTTCGATCCTCGACCTCGTCCGGATGGCGGGGCAGTTCGGCGATTCGTGCGCCGTCACGCCTCGGACCTATGCGATGGGCTGGGGGCCAACCCCGCCGGTCTTCACCACCGCCTCGATACTCGCCACCGTGCAGGCGATGTCCTCCGTGTCGGAGTACGCGCTGATCCAGCGGGAAGTGCCATGGGCTCAACTACTCGCCGGAGCGACGATGCAGCAGCTCCTCGATACCGATCGGCCGTTTATCGACCTCCTGCGCACGCTCGGCATGAAGATCGTCTATCTCGTGGATCCCCTCGACGGCCTGGACCGCAGGAAGGAGCCACCACCGCTCGTCGCGGCCGGCCGCTCGTTGCTCGAACCGCAGATCCTCGCCATCCACGAGGCGTGGGTCCGCGCCGTCGCCCAGCGTTTCCGTCCGGAGTACTTCGGCCTCGCGTCGGAGATTAACTCGCTTGCCGCCCACGGCAATCCGGCGCTCTACAGCGCGATCGTCGGCATGGTCAACACGCTCACGCCCGATATCCACACGCTCGATCCCGGCGCGAAGGTGTTCGTGTCGTTCCAGATGGAGGACGCCTGGCAACTCCCCGGCTTCCCGGCCTCGCCGGTCGACCAGTTCAAACTGATCGGCGACTTCAACATCGACGCGCTGGGGCTCTCGTCGTACCCATCGTTCCAGTTCGCGCACCCGTCCGCGATTCCGGCGAACTATTACCAGCGGTTCGCGCAGGCTACGTCGCTGCCGCTGATCCAGGTCGAAGGTGGCTGGAGCAGCGCCGTCTCGGCGTGGGGCGGCGGGACGCCCGTGGACCAGGCGATGTACTTCGCGCGCATCGGCGCTCTGCTCGATGGTGTCCGGGCGAAGCTCTGGGTGATGCTGTTCTACGCGGACCTCAACCTTGCGGACCCGTCGTGGAACGTGCCGCCCGATCGCCAGGCGATCCTCCAGAACTTCGCGACCATGGGCATCACCAACACGGCCCTCGCCCCGAAGCCTGCCTACTGGGATTGGAAGCGCCTGTTCGAACGCCCGCTACTCCCGTAGTTCATGAGGCCGCTCCGTTCGCGACCGCCTCCAACCTCTAGCTTCCAACATCCAACTTCCAGCAGCTACCCCTCCGCACCGAGGTGGCGGCCGCCGATCACGTGCATGTGCAGATGCGGTACCGTCATCCCGGCGTCCTCGCCCACGTTGACCGCGAGGCGATATCCGCGCACCCCTAACCCGTCGGCCTCGGCGAGCGTTTGTGCCACGGAGAACATTCGCGCAAGCGCCGCGCCATGGCCCTCGCCAACATGCCGCGCGTCCGCGATGTGCTCCTTTGGGATCACAAGGATGTGCACGGGCGCGCGGGGATTGATATCCCGGATCGCGAATACCAGCTCATCATCGTGGAGCTTCGGCACATCTATCGCCCCCGACGCCATCGAACAAAACAAGCACCCATCGCTCACAACAACACCCTCCAGTCACGCCGTGGTCCCCGCCTCAGCCTCACCCCACCACAGCATCCGCCTCGATCTCGATCAGCATCGCCGCGTCGATGAGGCGCGATACCTCGACCATCGTCGTCGCCGGACGGATCGCGCCGAACACCTCGCCGTGCGCCCGGCCCGCCTCCTCCCAGCGGGAGATGTCCGTGACGAACATGCGCGTGCGCACGACATCCGACAGAGACGCGCCCGCTTCCTTCAGCGCCGCCTCGATGATCGCGAGCGCACGCTTCGTCTGCGCGTACAGATCACCCGGCCCCACCACCGCGCCGTCGGGCCCTACGGCAGTCGTTCCCGCTACGAACACCTGCGAGCCTATCCGCACCGCCCGCGAATATCCCACGACCGGCTCCCACGTCGAGCCACTCGAAATATTCCGCCGCTCCATTATCCCTCCTTACCGTGAGCCGCCCCACCGGACGGCGACGGGCCAACTACGAACTACGAACTACGAACTGTAAACTACCAACCGTGAACTCTACCCCGACCGTCCTCCTCGACAACCTCACCTTCCCCGAATGCCCGCGCTGGCACGATGGCTCGCTCTGGTTTTCCGACGTCCACGCTCACAGGATCATGCGCGTCGATGCGCAGGGCAATGCGCGGGTCGCCCTCGCGGACGCGCACCAGCCCGCCGGACTCGGATGGGCGCCCGACGGCTCGTTGCTCTTCGTCCGCATGGCCGAGCGCACGCTGATGCGCGTCGCCGATGGCGTCGCGGGCACCGTCGCTGACCTCAGCTTGCTCGAGCAGGTGCAACTCAACGACATGACGGTTGACGCACGTGGCCGCGCCTACATCGGAGCGTTCGGCTTCGACATCAACGCGGGCGAGAAGGCCGTCACGGCGAACATCTTTCTCGTCCAGCCCGATGGCGCCGTCCGCGTCGCGGCGGACAACCTGCGCTTCCCGAACGGCATGGTGATCACGCCGGACGGCCGCACGCTGATCGTCGCCGAGACGGTTGGCCGCTGTCTCACGGCGTTCGACATCGCCGCCGATGGCTCCCTCTCGAATCGCCGCGCGTGGGCGCCGCTGGCGATCTTTCCGGATGGCATCTGCCTCGATGCCGAAGGCGCCGTATGGGCCGCGGCGCCCGTGACCGGCGTATGCGTCCGGGTCCGTGAAGGCGGCGAGGTGACGGATACGGTCAGCGTGGAGAACAAGGGCGTCTACGCGTGCATGCTCGGCGGCGAGGATGGCCGCACGCTGTACCTGTGTACCGCCAGGACGACGGGCCCCGATCTCGCCAAGGGTGTCTCCACCGGCTGGATAGAGACGGTGTGCGTCGAGATCGCCCACGCCGGGCTCCCGTAGTGCGCGCCGATCGCACAGCGGGTGACACTCTATCGACGTGACTCAGGCGATCATGGGCTCGTGCGTGATGATGCCCGACATCGGGAAGTCCACGAGCGTTTTCGTATCGCCGTCGCAGGCGAAGTGCGGGTGGGTGTCCGGCGTGCCGCCGAGGATGTGCAGCGATACGCCTGTGCTGGCGCCGGCCGCGCGGACGCGGTGAAAGCCTTCGAGCGGGGGCCGCAGGTAGGTGATCGTGCCGGGCGGCGAGTAGATCTTCTCGACGGGGGTCAGTTGGCAGTCCTGGCCCACCCGCACGTCGTCAGGCGACTCGTCGCGGCGATACTTCGTCTCCTCGTCGGTGCCGGCCAGGATGCCGATGACGCCCCATTGCCCGTGGTAGTGGACGCCGCTGCTCGTGCCGCTCGGAAAGACGACGGAGATCACGAAGAACTCGCCGGCAGGATCCGTGTAGAGCAGGTGCCCGCACGCCCTGCCGTCGCAGGGGACGGCGTACTGCTCCGGCAGCGGGTCGTGCTGATCCATCCAGCGGCGCAGGAACGGCGTGATCTGGTCGCAGCGCGCGCCGTCGTCCTTTGTCGCGCGCACCACGCGCGTTACGGCATCGACGAGCGCCCGCAGATCGAAGGCTGCTTCCGTCACTTGTTCGCCCAGGCGATGCGCTCGTCGACGCGGCGGCGCAGGCCGTACTCGATCGGCACGAAGCCGCTGCTCTTCCAGAAGCGCGCGCCCTGCAGGTTCGGTGCGGCGAAATGCAGAGTGATGTACTCGTAGCCCTGCTCGCGTGCCCACTCCGCGCCGCGCGAAAGGATTGCGGTGCCGACGCCTCCCGTACGCGCCTCGGACGTGACGATGCCCTGGAAGAGGTACACGGTCTTCGGCGGCACGAGCAGGGGTGAGAGAAACGCCGGCGGCATGAAGGTGTTCATGCCGATCGGCTTGCCGCCCTCGTAGGCGACCCAGTGCGCGTTCGCCTGCGGGTCGGTGAGGAGCCCCTTCTGCATCTCGTGGCTGGATTCGTCGGTCTCTCGCAGGAACGGCCAGAAGATCGGCGACTTCGCGTGATGCAGCGTCAGCTCTTCGGACAGCTTGAAGATGACCTCGGCGTCTTCTGCGCTCGCCTGGTGCATCTCGACCTTCGCCTGTGACTTCTCGGTCGGATCGACGCCGCGCATCGCCGCGACCGCATTGCGGCCGAAGCCGAGCGATGCCCAGGCCTCGGCGGCGCCCGTATCGGACGGCGAGACGGCCACGAGGTGGTCAAAGTAGCCGAGATCGACGAAGTGCTGCGCGAGCACGGCGTACATCTCGCGGTAGACATCGTACTCCATGCCGCCTTCCGCCGCGTGCTGCTGATAGTTCGACGCGGCGGAGTGCGGCGGGAAGAACGACGCCAGGAAGTGCGTCGGCGCGAAGAGCTGCGGCGTCATGACCATGAAGCCGACCGGGTCCGCACCCTCGTGGGCGATGACGCCGTGCCAGCCGGCCTGCGCGAGCGAATGTTCGATGACCGGGCGGCACGCTTCCGCCATCACGAATGCGGCGGGCAGGCGCGGATCGCGCTTCCGGTCGCGCTGGTGGCGGGCGGCGAGCAGCGCTGCTGCCGCGTCGAGGTGCTGCTGGGGGTCGAACGGTGTGACGGTGATGCTCATCGTGGGGCGATCATAGCATCGCCGCACGGTTGGGACACGTGGCTGTGGGGACGTAGCGGGCGTGTAGCCCGGTGAGCGAAAAGTTGTCATCCTTGGGTGAGAACGTTGTCATCCTGAAGCGCGAGAGTAAGTCGGGTACTAACACGGGACGTTTATCATCCTGAACGAAGTGAAGGATCCCGCACGGGCAAGGCCCTTCGCTTTGCTCAGGACGACAATGACGGCGCGCCCGCATCCAGTGGAGGCCAGCAATGCACGACGAGATCGCCTGGATGCCCGCGACCGAGATGGCCGCCGCCATCCGCTCGAAGAAGCTCTCTCCGGTGGAGGTCACGCGCGCCCTGCTCGACCGCATCGATGCGATCAACCCCGCGCTCAACGCCTACTGCCTCGTGACGCCGGAGATGGCGATGGCGGCGGCGAAGGAGGCCGAGGCGGCGGTGATGCGCGGCGACGCGCTGGGGCCGCTGCACGGCGTGCCCGTCTCGATCAAGGATCTGTTCGACGTCAAGGGGTTGCCTACGACGAAAGGCTCGCTGCTGTACAAGGACCACATCGCGGACGGATGGGAGTTCTGCGCGAAACGGTTGATCGATGCGGGCGGCGTGCACCTCGGCAAGACGAACACGCCGGAGTTCGGCTTCATCCCGATGACCGAGAACCGGCTCTTCGGGCCGACGAACAATCCGTGGGACCTGGCGCGCACGCCGGGCGGCTCGAGCGGAGGCGCCGCGGCGGCCGTCGCCGCCGGCCTCGGGCCGATCGCGTTGAGCAGCGACGGCGGCGGTTCGATCCGCATCCCGGCGTCGTTCTGCGGCGTCTTCGGCATCAAGCCGACGTACGGCCGCATCCCGCGCAAGCCGGGCGGCTGGACGACGATGACGCATCGCGGCCCGACGACGCGCACCGTCACCGACGCGGCGCTCGCGCTCGAAGTGATGTCCGGTCACGAGCCGGAAGATCCGTTCTCGATCGTCGACTATCCGGGTTCATTTCTCGACGAGGTCAATCTCGGTGTGAAGGGTCTGCGCGTCGCCTGGTCGCCGGACCTCGGCTACGCGCCGGTGGAGCCGGAGGTGCGCGCGATCTGCGAGGCGGCGGCGAAGCGCTTCGCCGATCTTGGCTGCATCGTCGAGGAGGCATCGCCCGGCTTCCCGAGCCCGACGGCCGATCTGACGTTCTTCACCTCCGCAGCGACAGCCGACGCGGTGTGGTTGGGCGAACTGAGCCCGGAACAGCTGGAGCTGCTCGACAAGCCGGCGCGTGTGTTCCTGGCGTTCGGCAAGAAGACCACGGGCATGCAGTTGATCCAGGCCGAGCGCCGCCGCATGTCGATCTGGCAGACGATGCAGCGCTTCCACGAGACGTACGATCTGCTGCTGACGCCTGCGGTGTCCTGTACTGCATTCCCTACCGGCCATCCGCCGACCATGATCGCGGGCACAGAGATCGCGGAGTTCGGCTGGATGACGTACACGAACCCGTTCAACCTCACGGGGCAACCGGCGGCGTCCGTGCCGTGCGGCTTCGACGCGCGCGGCCTGCCGGTCGGCCTGCACGTCATCGGCCGCGCGTACGAGGACTCGCTCGTGCTGCGTGCCTGCCGTGCGTTCGAGCAGATGCAGCCGTGGGCCGCGAAGCGGCCGGCGGTGGCAGTGTAGCTCGCCAGACTATCCCGGCTCTCAAAGATCGAGCGAGCGAGGCCAGACTGTCGAATGATCGAGGACAGCGTGCCGACTTGCACTTGACGGTGAGCGGGGACTGGAACGGTGCAGGTGTCGGCGCCAATGCGCTTCTGCATGATGACGTGGCTGCCGCGCTGACGAATCCGAGAGAAACCGTCGAGAATCTGACAGATCTCCGCGCCGGAAAGGACGCGGAGCTTACCCAATTGCTACCTCGACGCGCGTTACGTAGAACTCGCCGCCGAGCCGGCGCTCAATCTCCGGCGGGGACGCGCACTCAAAGAAGAGTTCAAGCGCTTCGATGAGGTTCACACGAGCCTCTTCAACGGTGCCTCCCTGGCTGGCAATATCGAGCTCCGGACACAGCGAGACATAGCCATCGCCTTCGCGCTCGATCAGGGCCGTGAGCTGCTCTTTCCTTGGCATTGACGCACCTCCGTCGGTGGTATTGTACGGGTTTCGTGCCTGCGCGCGCCGATTTCCGCGGCCCGGCCCGGCCCGGTACAATGCGGGGTCTATGCTTGAAGCTCTGTCCGATAAGCTTTCTGGGGTCTTTCAGAAGCTCGGCTCCCACGGCACGATCACCGAAAAGGACCTCGACGAAGCGATGCGCGAGGTCCGCATTGCGTTGCTCGAGGCCGACGTCAACTTTAAGGTCGTGCGCACGTTCATCGCGTCCGTGCGCGAGCGGGCGCTCGGCGCGGAGGTGCTGAAGAGCCTGACGGGGCCGCAGCAGGTCATCGGCATCGTCAACGAAGAGCTGGTGAACATCCTCGGCGGCAGCCAGGCGACGCTGCAACTGGCGTCGAAGCCGCCGACGGTGATCATGCTCGTCGGCCTCAAGGGTTCCGGCAAGACCACGACCGCCGCGAAGCTGGGGTTGCACCTGCGCAAGAGCGGCGCCAAGCCGATGCTGGTTGCCGCGGACCCGTATCGCATGGCGGCGGGTGAGCAGCTGAAGTCGCTGGGCAAGCAGCTAGGCATGCCGGTGTTCGCGGGCGAGGAAGGGCAGAAGCTCACCGACCTCTGCGCGGCATCGCTGAAAGAAGCGCAGCGGCAGGGCGCGACCGTCGTCATCGTCGACACCGCCGGCCGCTCGACGATCGACGGCGAGATGATGACCGAGATCACGGAGATGAGGACGGCGCTGAATCCGAACGAAGTGATCCTCGTGCTCGACGCGATGACCGGTCAGGAGGCCGTGAACGTCGCGCAGGAGTTTCACAACCAGCTCAACGTCACCGGCATCGTCGCCTCGAAGATGGACGGCGACGCGCGCGGCGGCGCCGTGCTCTCGATCCGCGCCGTGACCGGGCTGCCGGTGAAGTTCATCGGCACGGGCGAGAAGGCGGACGCGCTGGAGCCGTTCTTCCCGGACCGCTTCGCCTCGCGCATCCTCGGCATGGGCGACCTCGTCAGCCTGATCGAGAAGGCGAAGGACTCGATCAGCGATCAAGATGTCAAGGCGATCGAGAAGAAGATGAAGTCGAAGAGCCTCGACCTCGAGGACTTCATGCAGCAATTTCAGCGCATCAAGAAGATGGGGCCGATGAACCAACTGGTGGATATGCTGCCCGGCATGGGGCAGATCAAGCGCCAGATGAAGGTTGACAGCTTCGACGAGGGATTCTGGAACAAGGCTGAGGCCGTCGTATACTCTATGACGCCGCAGGAGCGTAAGCACCCGGAGATCATCAACGGCAGCCGCCGCCGCCGGATCGCCACCGGGAGCGGCACAACGCCGCAAGAAGTGAACCAGCTGTTGAACCAGTGGAAGGAGGCGAAGAAGATCATGCAAGGCTTCGCCAACAACCGCTCGGGATTCTTGAATATGTTTGGAGGACGGTAGAACATGCTACGAATTCGACTGCGCCGCGTCGGCAAGAAGAAGCAGCCCCAGTATCGATTGGTCGTGGCCGACTCGGCGGCGCCGCGCGATGGCGCCTTCATCGAGACGATCGGCACGTACAACCCGCTGACCAATCCGGCGACGATCACCGTGAACGAGCCGAAGGCGCGCGAGTGGCTCTCGAAGGGCGCGATCCCGTCGGAGCGCGCGCAGAAGATCCTCTTCGGCCAGGGCATCGGTGAGCCGCCGGTGTTTACGCCGAAGGAGAAGAAGCCGAAGGAAGCCGCCGCCGAGGCGTAAGCCGCATCGCTGAGATCGAGGAACATCCATGAAGGAGCTGATCGAGTACATCGCCAAAGCGCTCGTCGACAAGCCTGATGAGGTGAAAGTCGTCGAAGAGGAGGAGCGCGGCCGCGTGATCGTCCGGCTGGAGGTGGCCGAGGACGACTATGGCAAGGTGATCGGCAAAGGCGGCCGTATCGCGCAATCGATGCGCGCGCTGCTCAAAGTGACCGCGATCCGCCGCGACGAGTACGCCTCGCTCGAGATCGGCGAATAACACCGCTTGGCCCGCAAGTCGTTCGCAGCGCGCGTGAAGTCGTCCGCGCGGAAGCGCGCCGCGCCGCGCCGCACGCCGGATCGTGTCGAGCGAGGCGCGGCTCCGCCGGGGCCGCCGCCGCAACGAACGCCACCCGGTATTGCGACACCGGCGAAGCGTGCCGCGCGACCGTCCATCGCTAAGAATCTACCCCCCACCGCGAGCGCCGGAGAGATGCCAGGCGCGCCGATTTCCGCCCTCCGCCCTCCGCCCGCCCGGCCGCAGGCCGAGCCCGATCCGGGGTATGTCGCCGTCGGTCGCGTGTTGGGCCCGTTCGGGCTGAAGGGCGAGCTGAAGGTGCAGGCGCTCTCCGACAACGCCGATCGATTCAAGGCGAAGGCGAAGCTCTGGGCCGGGCGGCAGCCCGTCAGCGTGGCGAAGGCGCGCGAGGCGCAGGGGCACCTCTACCTCACGTTCAAGGGCTTCCCGGATCGTGAGAGCGTCGATACGTTCCGGCACGCGCTGCTGCAGATCCCGGAAGCTGAACTGCCGCCCCTGCCCGAGGGCGAGTATTATCGCTTCCAGCTGATCGGTCTCACGGTGGTCGATCGCAAGGGCGACGTACTCGGCACGCTCGACGAGATCATCGAGACCGGCGCGAACGACGTCTACCGCGTCCATCCTGCGGAAGGCGCCGATCTGCTCCTGCCGGCGCTGGTGGATGTCATCGTGTCGGTCGACCTCGCCGAGAAGCGCATGGTCGTCGACCCGCCGGCGTGGCGGTAGTCCGGTATCACGTCGTGATGTTCGCGGAGACGAACGAGGCGCTCGGCGCCTTCTGTGTGCTCGAACGCAAGGATCGCACCGCGATCGCGCTTAGCACGAACGAAGTCGAGCGCACGTACCTGCGACGGCGGCTTGCCGAAGCGATCGCTGCCGTTTGAGCCTCAGCCGGGCGGCCCGATATACTGGCGCGTCACGGGGATATAGCTCAATTGGGAGAGCGCTGCGTTCGCAATGCAGAGGTTGGGGGTTCGAGTCCCCCTATCTCCACCACTGATATCAAGAAGCGCCCCCGCATCCATGCGGGGGCGCTTCTGTTGTCGCTCAAAGCCCAGCTCTATCGCGCGCCAGTGCCTCGTGCTCCGCACTCCACTTGCGCGTTGATGCAGTTGTGTACTAGCTTCGTCAGCTCGGCCTGATCCCACGCGTTGAAGAAGTCCGCGTGCGCCGTGTATGGCGCGCCCGACGACAGGCTGACGCCGGGGCCGCCGGCGATGGCGTACTTCACGTGGACGGTGAGCGCCGGCACCGGCACGGGGTACCCGGCCGGGCAGACGCCGCGCACGCTGTACGCCATGTGGCTCTGGTGATCGGCGCTGTCCAGATCGTGGCCGTTCCAGCAGTCCGGGAAGTGGATGCTCATCGCCAGCCCGAGGCCGCGTCCGGTCCTGCACGTCGGCACAATGCTCGAAGACGCCTGCTTCGGCTCCGTCATGCCGCGGCATGAGAACGTGACGACGCGAGGACTCTGCGGCCCGGTCGCCTTCGAGTTGCCGGCGACGATCTTCAGCCCGGACGGGAACGGCTGGATCGATGCGGGGTCGCGGCGGCCCGTGCGGTAGTACGCGTTGATGCCGATCGGCGTCACTGTCTGGCCATCCAGCATCATCGTCGGCACCCAGTACGCCGCGGTATCGAGCGGCCGGCTGCACGTGGTGCCGCCATGGCGCAGGCTGTCGAAGGTCGAGTTCGCCGCCGTCGTGATGTTGCCGAAGAAGTCGTGACTGTGCGAGGCGCCCGGCTGGCCCGGCTTGACGATCGGGTCATCGGGCCCGCGATGGCTGAACGCGCATGCGCTGAGGAATGGGATCGGCACGGCGGGCGGCGGCGGGATCGGTGGCTTCGCTGCCCTTGTGCCGGTCTTCGCGGCTGGCGCTGCCGACACGGCGCGCTGCGTCACGGGCAGCACCATGGCGAATGCCAGCAGTCCTAGGCCGCCGGCGATGTAGAGTAGTCGTTTCATCAAGTCCTCCAGTACGGCCGGAGCTTCTTGCGGTCAACACGCCCGCACCGGCCTACGCCCACTATCGGCGATTGGGAGGCGGTTGTGCTCCCATTTTGACGGATCCGAGAAGGAGTTTACGGAGACATTACGAAGGAGTGCGAGCCGTGCGATTGCGCTACGCTATGGTGCGAATCCGCCACCGATCCGCATTGCAGAGGAGTCCACATCGTGCCTATATCTCGCGCCATCGAGCCGATCACTGCCGACGACGCGACGATTCGTGCGGCGCTCGAAGACGCGTTTCTGCCGGCGCTGATCCCGGCGCTGGCGCAGGCGACCGGCGACCTCTCGCTGCTGCGCGACGATCTGCGCCCGCCCGGCGTCGCACCCGGCGTGCTGCAAGGCGGCATGACGCCGGAGCAGCAGGAAGCGGCGAAGGCCGTCGCGTTCGACGCGCTGCGGTCGCTGCGCGATGGCGGCGCGACGCCCGCACCGCACCGCATCGAAGACGACGTGCGCGCGATCACCGGCTGGATGACCGGATCACCCGCGGCGGACGAGTACATCCCGCTGCTGCTCGAGGAGTTGGCGCCGTTCGACGAGGACCCGCGCGCGCCGTCGTGGCGCTACGACGGCCGCGTGCCGTTCTCGGTGGCGGTCATCGGCGCCGGCATGTCGGGCATCCTCGCCGGGATCCGGCTGAAGCAGGCGGGCGTGCCGTTCGTGATCATCGAGAAGAACGATGACGTCGGCGGCACATGGCTGGAGAACACGTATCCCGGCGCGCGCGTCGACGTCTCGAACGCGTTCTACAGCTACTCCTTCGCGCAGAAGGTCGATTGGCCGAAACACTTCTCGCCGCAGGGCGTGCTGCTCGACTACTTCCGCGATTGCGCCGACGAGTACGGCGTGCGCGAGCACATCCGCTTCCGTACCGAGGTGACCTCCGCCGCGTTCAACGAGCAGTCGTGCGCGTGGACAATCAGTGTGCGTACGGCGGACGGGCACGAAGAGACGATCGAAGCGCAGGCGGTGATCAGCGCCGTTGGGCAGCTCAACCGCCCGAAGATGCCGGACATCGCCGGCATCGGCAGTTTCGAAGGGCCATCGTTCCACTCCGCGCGCTGGGACCACAGCGTCGACCTGAAGGGAAAGCGCGTCGCGGTCATCGGCACGGGCGCCAGTGCGGCGCAGTTCATTCCGTTGATCGCGAACGAGGTCGCGGAGCTGGACATCTATCAGCGCACGGCCAACTGGTTCTTCCCCGCGCCGACGTATCACGATGACGTGCCGGCGGGGCTGAGCTGGCTGTTCCTGCACGTGCCGCACTATATGCACTGGTACCGGTTCTGGCTCTTCTGGAACTCGACGGACGGGCTGCTGCCGGCGGCGATCGTCGATCCGGCGTGGGAGCACCCGGATCGATCGGTGAGCGAGGCGAACGACCAGATCCGCGGGTTGCTGACGATGTACCTGCAATCGCAGTACGCCGGCCGCCCCGATCTGCTCGAGAAGATCATGCCATCGTATCCGCCGACGGCGAAGCGCGTGCTCATCGACAACGGCGCGTGGGCGGAGACGGTGAAGCGCGATCACGTGCATCTGATCACCGACAAGATCAAGGAGATCACGCCGCGCGGCGTCGTGTCCGCGGACGGCGAGGAGCGCGCGGCCGACGTGATCATCTACGGCACGGGCTTCCAGGCGTCGCGCTTTCTGACGCCGATGAAGGTGACGGGGCGTGGCGGCGTCGATATCAACGAGCAGTGGGACGGCGATGCGCGCGCGTACATGGGGATCGCGGTGCCGAATTTCCCGAACTTCTTCCTGCTGTACGGGCCGAACACGAATATCGTGGTCAACGGCAGCATCATCTTCTTCTCGGAGTGCGAGGTGAACTACGTGATGGGCTGCCTGCGCCTGCTCCTCGAAGAGGGACACCGGGCGATGGACTGCAAGCGGGAGGTCCACGATGCCTACAACGAACGCATCGACAGCGCGAACCGCCTGCGGACGTGGGGTGCGTCGAGCGTGAACAGCTGGTACAAGAACGACAAGGGCCGCGTCGCGCAGAACTGGCCAGGCAACCTCATCGAGTACTGGCAGCAGACCCGCGAGCCCAACCCCGCGGACTACGCGTTTTTGTAGGGCCCCTCGATATCGTGCATTGGCTGCGCCCGGCGGGATCCAACGAACCGGATGCGCCACGCGGTTTGCGGACGCATCCGGCCGTTGGAGTTTCGCTGCTACTGAAGTTTGAGGGTCGTCACCACCTGGTCGAGGAGCGCCGGAACTGCCTGCGCATCCTTGATGATCACCGCCAGATCCGTGGTGCTGGCATCTGCCTGTTTTTCGATGTCCAACTCAAGCTTCTCGATGGCATCCGCGAGCGCCGGGTCGACGGCTCGCGTTGCCTTGACGATCGCTTCCATGGCTTTGTCCATCGTCGCTTCGGTGGTCCTCGTGCCCGCAACGTCGCCAGCCTGCGCCTTGGCGATGATCTGCAGCATGATCCCCTTGAGCGTCGTGACATCCTGCGCGAGTTCCGCCTTCGTAGGTGTGGCGGTAACCGTGGTTGACGTCGGAGCGGCCGTGCTCGCGGCCGTGGTCGCGGCGGTGGTCGCCGCGGCCGCGACCGTCGCTGCACTGGTCGGTTTCGCAGCGGCTGCCGCGGTGGCGGTCTTGTCAGTGCTACTGGTGCTTCCTCCACATGCAACCGCGAACGCCGCCAACCCTGCTGCCGCACCTAGGATGAATAGCTTCTTCATGACAGTTCCTTCTCCCTCCTGAATAATTCCAACTCTTACCGATGGTTCAGTCCGCCCGCACACGCGGGCTAGCTCCCCTATTTACTCGCCTGGAGAAACGCGATGAGCTTCTCCATATCCGCGTCCGAAAGCGAATTGCTCGAGTACGCCGGCATACCCTTCGATGGATCGCGTACTTTCGTCCTGATTTTCAGCGGACTGTCTCCGCGCAGATCCTTGCCGACGGCGCCGCCCTGACCGTTGATGCCGTGACAACTCGCGCATCCGTATTGGAAGAACAGCAATCCACCATCGCCAACAACGTTGCCGGTCTGCGCGGCCTCCGGGTTCTTCAGAAGCATGCCGCCGAACAGGTACGTCTCGCCGATGTAGGCGACGTTTGTCCTGGTATAGCCGGCGGCGCTCGCCAGGTTGTCGTGCGTGTAGGGGCTTCGCGCGACAACGACGCCGATGATCGTGATGGCGAGGATGGCCATTCCTATCGTCAGCACGCTCGGCACAGCAAATCTCCTCATCGCCCACCTCCCTGTTGTCGCGCACTATCCATGCGAGGGCCGGCGGCGGGGGCTGCATCCACGGGACCATCAGCCCATCCTGCGGCCGCGATGCGAATCACGGTGACCGCGATGAACAGCAGCGTCCCCCAGACGACGGCGAGCAATCCCATGATCAGCCACGAATTCACGCCCGGGATCCTGATCCCCGCCGTCTGCACGTATTGCTGCTCCAGCGATCCCTCAACCGTGATGGATGCGCTCGCCTTGGTGACCGTGCCATCCTTCGCCGTCGCATCGGCTCTGATGTTGCGGGGTCCGGTTTCGCGCGGCTCATACGTTACGGTTGCGACGCCGCTTGCGTCCGTGACCGCGCGGCCAATCTCGGCATCGCCCGTCACGCGAGCGAAGGTCTCGGTGGTGTAGAACGTCACGCTGATACCTGGGGCGGGCACGCCGGCGTCCGTCACGGTGGCAGTCAGTTCGGTTGGCTGCCCCGCCTGTACCGGCGCTACCGGCACCAGGCGGACTTCCAGCTGCGCCGCCTGCGCGCTGGAGGCGATGGCGCCGATCGCCGCGACTGCGAAGAGAAGGGTAGCTGCCGCGGCCATGGTGAAACGTCTCATGACTGTCCTCCATGCTCAATCGCGAGCCCGTGCTTCGCGGTCGCCGGCGCCGGCAACGCTGCGGGTGATTCCATGGCCGCTTCGCGTTGCTCGGTGATCTCCCATATTGCGAGTAGCGGGAAGACCTTCACGAAGATGGTGATCAGGAGCCCGAAGAGCGCGAACGACGCCGCGATGATCGACCACTCGACCCAGGTGGGGCCGTAGTTGCGCGGCTCGTACGGCATCAGGGGCACGCGCAGCGTCGCGACGACGATAAAGTAACGCTCGATCCACATCGCGACGTCGATGAGAAACGCTGCTACTACGACGCCCCAGATGTTCCGCGTCCACGGCATGAGGATGAGCAGCGGTGGGATCACGAGCCCGCCGATGAAGTAGTACCAGTAGTAGCCGGCAAACTGGCCGAGGAACAACTCGCGGAAATGGAACTCTTCTCCCGCCTCCAGCTTGTAGCCGGTCGTGATGTATTCCGACAGGTTGCCGTAGATCATGATCAGCGCCATCGCCGCCAGGAGATATCCCAGGTAGATGAAGTGCTTTTCGAGGATGTACTCCTCAAGGTGGTAGATCTTCCGCAAGATCGCCATGACGATGACCAGCGTCGCGACGCCCGAGAAGATCGCTCCTGCTACGAAGAACGCTCCGAAGATCGTGCTGTTCCAGCCGACGCGGAGGTTCATCGCGAAGATCCACGAGACGACGGTGTGCACTGACACGGCGATCGGGATGATGAGGATCATCATCGTCGCGATAATCGTCGCGAGCATGCTGCGCTGCCGTGTGTTGCCAATCCATCCGACGGCCAGCACGCTGTAGAGCCACTTGCGCCAGCCCGTCGTGCGGTCGCGAAAGATCGCCAGGTCCGGGATCATCGGCAGGCCCAGGTAGGTGATGCTGGCGGTGAGGTACGTCGTGATAGCGACGACGTCCCAGATGATCGGTGACTGCCAGCGGCCGTACAGGATCACGTTCTGCAAGCGATCGGGTCGGCCGAGGTCGATAATTGGGAAGATGGCGCCACAGCACAGCGCGACGACCGTGATGAACTCCGCCATCCGTGTCACCGGCGTCCGCCACCCTGCCTTCGACACCCGCAAGATCGCCGAGATGAGCGTCCCCGCGTGGCTAATGCCGATGAAGAACACGAAGTTGGAGATGTAGAAGCCCCAAGAGATCCGGTCGCGCATGCCGGTGACGATCAGGCCGTCACGCAATTGCACGTAGTACGCGTAGCCTCCCCAGGATATGACGGCAAGCAGGAAGGCGAGCCACGCCCAATAGACTTTGCTCGTGTGTTCGATCGGTGCGTAGGTCGTGTCTTCGAGGCGCTGGCGCCAAGGGCCTATCGCTTCCATATCTTCGCCCCCTTTGCGCGCTGCACCCACGGCCACACCGTGGCCATCCGTCCCTTCTTCGATGAGTCACGTCCGACGAGCTCGCCATGTCCGGGGATGTAGAAGACGCGAGGCTTGGTGCCCAGCTCTTCCTTGAGGTTGTAGGCCTGGTGCTCGGACAGGAACCGGCTGACCTTCACGACCTGTTCGCCGTTCGTGGCGGCGTCCTGCTCCAGGTCGCCGTAGTAGATCGCCTTCTGCGGGCACCCCTGCGCGCAATACGGCAGGACGCCGGCCCGCGCCATGTCCGGGCAGAAGTCGCACTTCATCACGGTGCCCTTCCTGGCGGGCGTCTGATGTTCGATGTCGTAGTGCGCGAGCATCGCCTCTGGCGGGATTGGCGCATCGCCCCAGTTGAAGAAGCGCCGGTCGTACGGACACGCTGCCATGCAGATCCGGCAGCCGATGCATCGATCCTGGTCGATCAGGATCGTGCCCTCTGGAGCGGCGAAGGTCGCTCCGACGGGGCAAACGTTCGTACACGGGGGGTTTTGGCACTGCTGGCATGGCGCCGGGATGAACTGCGTGCCGCCTCCGGGGAGTTTCCCCTCAAACACCTCGATCCATTGCATCGGCTCCGGCGCGAAGTGCCCTTCGATGCAGGCGGTGGTGCACTGCGGAGGCTTGCCGATGCTCTGGCACCCGTCGCAGTTGCGGAGGTCGATGATCATCGTCCAACGACGCACCCGGCCGTTCGGCGCGAGTGCCGGATCGTACGCGCTCCTGGTGGGACCTCTACCGCGGCTGAGTATCGAACTGAGGATCGTTGGAATTACCGGCAAGGGCGCCAGGCCGACCGCACCGATGCCCAAGAATTTCAACAGTCCGCGACGGGGAATCCGCTGGTCGCTTAGCGCCGCGTTCTGCACGCCACCAGGCTGATTGTTGTCGGCAACCATCTCGAACTCTCCGTCGCTGCGGCGGTTGTGCCGGACGCGTTCGTTCGTTGCCTCTAGAATTGCTCCGTGGGCGTGCGCACGGCCCTGCCGAAGCGCCCTTGTTTGCCGGACAAATGGCCGTTAGGAAGTAGCCGGAGTCTGGCGGTGGAGGCTGCCCGTTCGGCGGAGATGAGTTGCCGCTGCATTACATCGAACCTGTCCCGGCGCGCTTGTCGGACGCGGAACCGTTCGAACAGACCGCCGACGCGAGGATATTGCGCGCCTCACCGTCGTTCAAGGCGCAGACGAAGGTCAATTAGGGTTCGTGTGGGTTCGACGCTCGCCGTCTTTGGCGGCGCGACCTCCGACGTGCTCGCAAGCAGTGTTGCCGCCGAAAGCGCCGGCAGCCGGGCGCGCGCTTCAGACGCTTGAACCCTCTTCCAGACCGACGATGGCGTCGAGCAGATCAGCCGCTTCCCACGCTTTGTTCTTCCCAGAGTCAGACAGAGGCACGAGAATGCCTGCGCCGGTCAGCTGCTGGACGGCGTTGACGATCGCCGGCCGCGTCCGGCTCGTCGCCGCCATCGCGATCTTTACGGTGATCACCGGGTGGGCGGGCAATACGTCGATGATCGCCCACGCGGCCGCATCGGATCGCGGTGGCGAGTCGGCCGCGCGCAATTGGTTCCGCCAGCTTTCCTGCAAATCGGCGACGTGCCGCACATAGCGCTGCGCCAATTGGGCGGCAGAGGCCGTGGCGGCGGCGAAGATTTCCAGCCAGCCGTCCACGTCGCCGTCGCGAAACAAAGTCAGTCCCCGGATGTACGTCTCTTTGTGTTTGGCCAGCATCACACTGATGGGCGGTACGTACGACGGTGCGAGACCCGTGCGGCGCAAGATCACCTGGACGAGCGCGCGGCCCGTACGCCCGTTGCCGTCCTCGAATGGGTGCATCGTCTCGAACTGAGCGTGCGCGATCGCAGCCTGCACGAGTGGCGAGAGCGCATCGTCGTTGCAGAATGTGCACAGGTCCACGAGCAGGTCATCCAACGACTCGGGCGGAGGGGGGACGAAATCGGCGCCGCACGGGTTGTAGTTGTTGCCGCCGATCCAGTTCTGCACCGTCCGAATATTGCCCGCGATCTTCGGAGCAGCGACTTTCAAGAGGGCTGCCCTGAAAATAGACTCAGGCTGCCGACGTTAGTGTGACTTCATAGCCCATGCCCTTGAGTCGCTGCACGAGACGGTTCGTCGTTCGCTGTTGACGTCGCGTGTCGAAGTACTGCGCGCCGAGATCCTCATAGACCGCTTCATCGTTCAGCAGCAGATGGTAGGCAATGATCAAGATCGTGTGCGCGCCGGCGATGGCCGCCCGCTTCGTACCGCGCCGCGCGGCCAGGCGGTGGTAGTACTCGCCGAGGTATCCTTTGGCCCGTCCGCTCGCGCGTGCCGCTTCTACCAGCGACGCACGTAGCCACGGGCTGCCGTGCCGGGTCTTGCCGGACCGCCGCTTCCCGGCACTCTCGTGGTGTCCTGGGCAGACACCGGCCCAAGACGCGAGGTGACCGGCGCTCGGAAAGCGCGTCATGTCCGGACCCACTTCAACGAGGATCGTCTGCGCCGTCCGCAGCCCCACTCCCGGGATCGTCTGCAACCGGTTCAGGGCTGATGCGAAAGGGCGCAGGCGCTCGGCGATCGCATCGCTCACCCGCTGGAGCGCGGCATCGAGTTCGTCCACGTGCCGCAGTTGCACATCGAGCATGAAGCGCTGATGCTCGCGCAGATGCCCGCGCAACGCGGCTTCGAGCACGTGGCGTTTCTCGCGCAGGCGGCCCCGCGCGAACTCGGCCAGCACGCCCGGATCGCGCACGCCCTCAATCATCGCCTGCAGCATCGCCCGGCCGGAGACGCCCAGGACATCGGTCGCGACCGAAGCAAGCTTGATGTTCGCGCCTTCCAGGACCTTCTGGATGCGGTTGATCTCCGCGGCGCGTTCTCGTGTCAGCGATGTGCGATACCGGTTCAGTTCCCGCAGCTCGCGTTCCGCACGTCCCGGGATAAAGCTGCCCCGCAGCAGGCCGTGCTGCAGCAGCTCGGCGATCCATTCGGCGTCCTTCACATCCGTCTTCCGGCCCGGCACGAGCTTCAGATGCTGGGCGTTCACCACGACGAGTTCGACCGCGCCCTCAAGGATGTTGTACACCGGTTTCCAGTAGGAGCCGGTGCTCTCCATGGCGACCGCCGTGCATCCAGCCTGCTGCAGCCACGCCGCCATCTCCTCCAGTTCCCCTGTCATCGTGCCAAACGTGCGGATCTCACGCTGCGGCCGACCTCGCTCACCGGGTGTGAGCAGACAGGCGACGAGCATCCGCTTATGCACATCGATCCCGCAGCAACGCTCATGTAGTACCTCCATCTCGTCTGCGCTCCTCTCACATGACACGTCAGGAGGACGCCATCACTGGCAGAGACTGCCCTGCGTGCTCGCCCCGTAGGCGGCAACAGACGGAGGTGCTTGCAGGCGTCCGGGCCAAACTCTGTCGCGGGCTCGCGGCACCAGGCACAAACCCGGCCTCTTGCTACTGACGTGCCTGTCGACGAGCATACGGCAACGCCCCGTTATTTTCATCGGCGGGGGTGAGGCACCGCCTCATGAAAACTCTGTGGTGAAAAAGGAGGTCACACAGCCCGATGCTCGATCGCGTACGTCGCCGCCTCGCCCAGTTCGTCAGCGACCTCGGCCGAGACGCCATCGCCCAGAAAGCTCTCTTCCAGCAGCGCCATCGATTTTTCGCACCAGTCGATGTACGCGCGCCGGTAGGCATTGGCCATCTCCAGCGTCAGCGTCCAGAAGAGCCCCTGCCGGGGTGAGTTGTGGCGCGCGACGCTTTCGCGAATCCGCTCCCGCAGCACCGTCTCGGAAAACGCAAGCACCTTCTGCTGCTCCTCCATCTGGCGGCGCAACAGCACGAGCATGTCCTCGAGCGGCAGCTCCGAGCCGAAGAACAGCTTGATCATGAAGGGGTCGCGCAGGTCGGCGGGTGCCTGCGGCGCTCGCACCCAACGCGCGAACTCGTCGCGGCCACTCGCGGTGATCTCGTAAATCTTGCGGTTCGGGCGGCTCTCCTGCACCTGCACGTGCTTGTCGACGTAGCGCAGCTCTTCGAGGGACTTCAGCGTCGGGTAGATCTGGCTCAGCTCGGCGTTCCAGAAGTGCTGGACAGACGAGTCGAAGAACTGCTTCAACTCATAGCCGGTCATCGGATGGATCGTGAGAATGCCCAACAGTGCGTGCTTTAGTGACATCTCAGAACTCCGTCTCTCACGCCGGCGAGCGACACGCTACTTCGCCGGGAAGCCCGCGGACGCTTCGATCTGACCGATCTGTGGCGTGTGATCGTCATCATGAATGCGCTGGAACACGGCCCATTCGCGCGCGTTCAATGCTCCGAACAGAAAGTGCTTGAACCGGACCTCTGTGTTCGTCGATGCACCGATGCCGCGCACGAAGGTGAGAAGCGCCGCGTGCGCGTCCTCCGCGGCTGCACGAGCGTCGGCGAGCGTTTCGAAGCGCGCCACCGTTACGCCGTCCTGCGCGCGCTGCTCCTCGAATTGGGCGGTGAACCCGGGCGGCAGACGTCCTTCGCCGAGGTTGCGGCAGAGCGTCACGACGATCTGCTTGGTGGTCACGACGTGCGCCATCAACTCAAGTACAGACCAACCGTCGCCGGACGGCTTGAACGCCGCCTGTGCCTCGGTCAGGGGCGCCAGCGCGACCATGAGCGCATCGTGCCCCTGCTGGATGGTCGCCTCGATCTCGCCCGGCGGCCTCGCGCCACCGTCCTGCACGAACGACACGACGCGGGCGCGGACGTCATCAGGGATCGCGACGGCCCGTGACCCGTCAGGTGCGGTGGTGTAGCTGAGTGCGAGGTTGATCGGCGGCTGGTTCGCGTCCGGCATCACGCTGCGTCGTTCAGGCCCGCCCAGTCCGCACGCTCGTTCAGTGCCGGATCGGTGCCAGCTGCGTCGCGCTCAGCGATCACGCGCGAGCCCCGGGCCATGTACGCGTCGATGGTCATGCCGGCGGCGTGCGCCGCGTCCAGCGCCGAAACGAAGTCACGGCGCAACTCCTCGCGGCGGCGCGGCGTAGCGACGAACCCGCCCGCCTCGCGGCGAAGCTCACGCAGCACGCGGTGCCACTTGCGGGAGTCGCGCTTCTCTTTCCACTCCGCCTCAACGGCGTGTGACAGCTCAATAGTGCCTGCGGTAGTGAAGTCCAGCATCCTGGTACCTCCTCATTTCCGTCGACATGCGTGACGGGGACTGCCTTTGCATATATCGACAGTTATATATACCTCTTGAGCCATCGCCTGCGCAAGATTGTGAAAGGCAATACTGGTTAAATCGGGGTTAACGCTCGTCCCGTTAGCTTCGCGCCCAAACCAGGCTTGACTTCCTCCCGCCCGGTGCTAGCATCGCCTTATAGCTACAGGAGGCTCCGATGACGTCCACAGCCACCCAGCCGGCCCTCATGCGCAAGGATCAGATCGATGACTCCGCCGCCGTGCTCGCGCGAGCCTTCTTCGACGATCCACTGATGCGGTGGATTATGCCGGACGACGCAAAGCGCAAGAAAGACTTCCCCTGGTTCTTTCGCGCCGCCACCGTCCTCGGTGACCGCTACGGCGAGGTCTACACCACCGCCGGCGTGGTCGCAGGCGCCGCCGTTTGGCTGCCGCCAGGCGGCACAAAGATCTCGATGGGCCGCATGGCGCGCGTCGGCATGCTGAAAGCGCCGTTCAAGGTGGGCTTCGGCCCGTTCATGCGGTTCCTGAAGATGATGAACACCTTCGAACACCTGCACGACCGCGACATGCCCGAACCGCACTGGTACCTCATGCTGCTCGGCGTAGACCCGCCGCGGCAGGGGCAGGGCGTCGGCGGCGCCCTCATCGCGCCGATCCTCGCGCGCGCCGACGCGGACAAGGTCCCGTGTTACCTGGAGACGCAGAAGCAGATCAACGTCCCCTTCTACCAGCGGCATGGCTTCGAGGTCGTCGTCGAAGACGACATCCCCGGCAACGGCCCCCACTACTGGACCATGAAGCGCGCAGCGCGCTAACCGCGACTTGACGATGTCCATCATCTTCCACCGCGTGGAGCGTCACCGGAGAGTGGCACAGCCGTCCCCGGCTGTGAGTCCACCAGACAGCATCTCGGTCGAACAAGGATCGCGGGTGCCTCAGCGGGCTATCTTCCAACCAGAGGCCCATGTTCCAGCTTGAAACGCCTCGCCTCGTATTGCGCGACTGGACCGAATCCGACCTGGCCCTCATCGAGGCGCTCGCGAGCGAACCGAGCGTGACCCGTTACCAAACGCGGCTCCGCGTGGCCGGCGCGGACGGCTGCCGCCGCTGGCTCGGTACCGCCATCTTCCACAACCGACAAAACCCGCGATTCGCCTACAGCACGGCCGTCGTGTCGAAACACACGGGCAGCGCCATCGGCTGGCTGGGATGGGGTGAAGCCGAGGATCCCGCACACGGCGAGGTCAGTTTCGGCTACGCGCTGCTCCCGGCGGAGTGGGGCTGCGGCTACATCAGCGAGGCCGTGGTCGCCATGCTGGGATTCGTCTTCGAGACTCTCAGGCGCGGATCCGTGTATGCGACGTGTGCCGCCAGCAACCCCGGATCCGCGGGCGTACTAAATCACGCAGGTCTGACGCTTGTGCATCGATGGATGCGACGCGACGACGATCTGAACCTCGAAGAGGAGCACCTGCGTTACCGGATGGAGCGGAACGACTGGATGAATCGCACCACCCGGAACGACGTGTCGTAGAGGCGCGCGAGGCTGTGCGCCCCGCCACCACCAACACAACACATCCATCCCATCGCGAAGCGCCCAACTCCCTCTCCGCCGGGCGGAGAGGGTCGGGGTGAGGTCATCCGTAACCCACGACGCCTTGCCCACCTCCGATTCGTCGCCACAATCCCCAGCGACGCCAACACCAACTGACGACTGACGACCAGAGACCGGAGACTGATCCCCACAATCGCGCGCTTCCCACTTCCCGCAGCGCCGCGCATCACACCAAAAGCAGCACCACCGGCACGACGAAGAGCGCTCCCAGGAACACAGCGAATCCGCGTCTGTCTCGCGTTGCCAGGTGTGCGACGTGCAGGATCATCCGTTTGTACGGTTCGTAGAACAGCACCAGCACGGCCAGCGACACGGTCGCGCCCGTCACCATCTCGACAAAAACGATCGTGAACGCGCGCGGCTGGCCGAGCAGCAGTGCCGCGAACAGCGTATCGATCCACGTCGCGATGTTGGCGCCCATCACATACGGGATGATGCTGTCGCGCTTTACGTAGCCCTTGAGTGTGAGCGGCACCAGGATCGTGAGCGAGAGTGAAACCGAGAGCGTCATACCCGTGACGATGAGCCCGAAGATGAACATGGCGTATCGCTGGTGCAGGAACTCCGACGCACGCTCGAACCGCGGCCCCGGCTGATCAAGGTTCGGAAGCACCCGATCGAAAATGCTGAAACTCAACAACAGCACGCCGATCCCGATGAAGAACATGGCGAGGCGAGGCAGGTGGTCGGCCATGCGCTTCACCATCGGGTCATAAACGATGCTTACGAGCGACGTGACAGCGCTGGGGCTCTCAAAGCGCACGTTGTCAAACCAGCCCTCCCGCAAGATCAGCTGTCCCAGCGGGATCACGGGGCCCCAGAGCGTGAACGCCGTCAGCAACGACACGACGCCGATGTACAGGCCGTCGGGGTTTCGCTTGCCTCGGACCCAGTAGAGAAACCCGACGAACAGCACGATGAACGACGCGCCCATGCGCGAACCGTTGATCATCGCGAACGTCTCGGTATCGCTCAGCACGCCCTTCGAGAAGAGCGAGAGCGCGATCGCCGCAACCGGCGAGCCGCTCAGCACGACGTAAGAGCCGAGCCAGCCGAAGCCGACGATATTCGCCGTGCCGTGCGCATTGATCCCGTTCAGGATCGGCTTGATACCGCCTGCTCCGGCCTTCAGCACCTGTAGTGCGAAGATGAAGACGGCGAGCGCCACTACGACGTACGCGGCACGCAGTACTGCTGCGCGGACGATGTGTAGCGCGGGACGAACGTCCTCCGTATTCGCGCCGTCCGCGACGGAGTCCGTGTGCGGCGCCGGCAGCGCCCGTCCCTGCACGTGGTCGGTCACGCGCTCGCCTTCGCCCTCTCCGCGGCGATGAGCACGCGCGCGACCTCGGGGCGCGAAAACTCGTGCGGCGGCTCGATCCCCTGCGTCAGGAACTCCCGCACCTGCGTGCCGCTCAGCGCGATCCGCTCTTCCGGCGCATGCGGGCACGTCTTTGTCGACGCCATGCCCTCGCACCGCTTGCAGAAGAACGTGTGCTCGAAGAACAGCGGCGTAATGCCGAGCGCCCGCGGGTCGAACTCGTCGAAGATCAGCTGTGCGTCGTACGTGCCGTAGTAGCTGCCGACGCCCGCGTGGTCGCGCCCGACGATGAAGTGCGAGCACCCGTAGTTCTTCCGCATGATCGCGTGGAAGATCGCCTCGCGCGGCCCCGCGTAGCGCATCGCCGCGGGCAGCACCGAAAGCAGCACGCGGTCCGTCGGGTAGTAGTTCTCCAACAGGACCCTGTAGCACTCCATGCGCACGTCCGCCGGGATGTCGTCCGACTTTGTGTCGCCGACGAGCGGGTGCAGCAGCAGGCCGTCCGTGATCTCCAGCGCCGCCTTCTGAATGTACTCGTGCGCGCGATGCACCGGGTTGCGCGTCTGGAACCCCACAACCCGCTTCCACTTCCGCTCGACGAACGCCGCCCGCGTCTGCGCCGGGTCGAGCCGGTACTCGGGGAATGTCGGGTTCTCCGGGCGCCGGAAGATCTGGACCGGCCCGCCGACGAGGATGTCGTCCTGCGCGTAGACGGCGGCCACGCCCGGGTGCTTGTCCTCCGTGGTGCGATAGACGTTCTGCGCCTCGTGCGCCTTGTCGTAGTCGAAGTCCTCTTCGACCGTCATGATCGCCAGCGGCGTGCCGTCGTCGTCCGTCAGCGCGATCTCGCCCTGGAAGCGGTTCGCCTGCTCCTTCGACGCGCTGAGCGTGATCGGGATCGACCACGGCAGCCCGTCGGGCAGATGCATCGTGTCGACGACGCTCTTGTACTGGGCCGAGGTCATGAAGCCGTCCAGCGGGCTGAAGCCACCGTTCGCCAGCAGCTCCAGATCAGCCAGCTCGCGCGAGTTCAGCCGGCGCTTCGGCAGTTCTTCCGCCTGCGCGGCCAGCGCCGCCGCCTCATCGCCGTACACCTGTCGTGGGTTCAGCTTGCCGCCATGCGGCGCGATCAGCCCCTGCTCCGTTCCGTCTGCCATCGTTTCGGTGTCCCTCCGTGCGCGGCTATGCGCCCTGTTCGGCTCGAATGAATTCCGGCCCTCCGCCGTTCCCCAGTACGGGGCGATCGGCGCCTGCGCTTCCATGTAGGGGCAGGGCGAGCCCTGCCCGGTGCTTGTGTCAGCACGAACGGCGGGCGGGGGGAGCCCCCCCCCACGCGGCCCCCCACCCCCTTTCTCGAGTGGTGAGCCCGCCTCTCGCCGCCCCCCTCCCACCTCCCCCCCCCCCCCCCCCCCCCCCGGCCACGCCCCCGCGCCCC
>Ga0080064_1002042_pt1 | contig 36584 bp, 27 predicted proteins | sample Subgrocontami54m_FD_69260 | JGI IMG/M metagenome (GOLD analysis project Ga0080064, IMG submission 69260) | Subsurface groundwater microbial communities from S. Glens Falls, New York, USA - GMW46 contaminated, 5.4 m (SPADES assembly) (version 2) ...
GCGGCGGGCGGGGGGGGGGGGGGGGGGGGGGGGGGGGGGGCGGGGGGCGAAGGGGAAATCAGGACTCTCGGGAGATAAAACCCCCTCACCCGCCCTCGCTCGCAATGCTCGCTCGGGCACCCTCTCCCCCGGTGGGGAGAGGGTGCAGAGATGTGCGCAGTTTCCCCGCCCCCCATGGGGAGAGGCAAGTGTGTCTGTCAGCTTCAATGAATTGAACGGGCGCGGAGGTGCTAGGCGAATGCCTGGGGCAGGCCGTTGGCGGGAGCCTCGGAGGCCTGGGTCCGGCTGTGCTTGGCGTGCCATTTGGGGCCGGGACCGCGCATATAATGCAGCTCCGGACGGTACGGGTCGAACAGGGTTTTGAGGGTCTTCACCGCGTCGGCGACATCGCTGCCGAGGCCGCCGGCGGCGTGGCGGCGAGAGCGTCTTCCACCCTGACTGTACGAAACCATCGCCAACTCCCTGCGGGCTACTGCCGACCCCGCTGTGCTCATTGGTAGCGACACAGCGCGCCCAGGTTCACGGGCGATGGTCGGACCAAATTCGTTAAAAACTGGTAGTTAATTGCTGGCGAAATCCCCCGATTGCGATCAGCGTTGCCGAATGGTTACGGCGCGCGCCGAAGGCACGTTCCCGCCACCCGTGCGGCGGTCGTTGGCGACCGTGGCCGGTCGATCCGTCGTGCAAACCGCACGCTCGCGCGCGCGATCCTCACGCCGCCTCGCCCGGATTTTTCAGGATCTTTCGCACCTCCCCGGCGGAAATGTCCTGGCTAGGTTATCGCCGCCAATCGGGATTTCCCAGGGCGGGATATTTCTCCCTTTGGGGTCTTGTCGGGGCGGGACTGGGGCGCGGGAACTTAGGCAAAGGAACTTGCCCCGGCGCGCCCGCCTCGCTACATCAGCGTCAACTCCCCGACAGCGGCAGTGGGATAAAGTGAGCGCAGCCGGCGTTTGTGCCTGCTGTGTCCCCTGACAACGAAAGCGATCGCGGCATGGCCCGTCAGTTCATCTATCACATGCAGGGTCTGACCAAGACCTATCCGGGCAACCGCAAGGTGCTCGAGAACATCCATCTGCAGTTCTATCCGGACGCCAAGATCGGCGTGCTCGGCGTCAACGGCTCCGGCAAGTCGACGCTGCTGCGCATCATGGCCGGCATCGACAAGGAATATAACGGTGAGGCCTGGGCCGCCGAGGGTGCCCGCGTCGGCTATCTGGAACAGGAGCCGCAGCTCGACGCCGCCAAGACCGTGCGCGAGAACGTCATGCTGGGCGTGGCGCCGCAGAAGGCGGTACTGGACCGCTATAACGAGATCGCGGCGAATTATTCCGACGAGACCGCCGACGAGATGACCAAGTTGCAGGACGAGATCGAGACGAAAGGTCTCTGGGATCTCGACAGCAAGGTCGATCAGGCGATGGACGCGCTGCGCTGTCCGCCCGACGACGCCGACGTCACCAAGCTGTCCGGCGGCGAGCGCCGCCGCGTCGCGCTTTGCCGCCTGCTGCTGGAGCAGCCCGACCTGCTGCTGCTCGACGAGCCCACCAACCATCTCGACGCCGAGTCCGTGCATTGGCTGGAAGGCCATCTGCGCGACTATCCCGGCGCCATATTGATCGTCACCCACGACCGCTACTTTCTCGACAATGTCACCAGCTGGATTCTGGAGCTCGACCGCGGCCGCGGCGTACCCTACCAGGGCAACTACTCCTCGTGGCTCGGGCAGAAGCGCAAACGGCTGGAGCAGGAGGGCCGCGAGGATGAGGCGCATCAGCGCACGCTGGCGCGCGAGCAGGAATGGATCGCGGCCTCGCCCAAGGCGCGGCAGGCGAAATCCAAGGCGCGCTACCAGCGCTATGAAGACCTCTTGAAGAAGGCCGCCGAGAAGCAGACACAGACCGCGCAGATCGTCATTCCGGTGACCGAGCGGCTCGGCCAGCATGTGGTGGACTTCGAAGGCCTGGCCAAAGCCTTCGGCGACAATCTTCTGATCGACGATCTCACCTTCAAGCTGCCGCCCGGCGGCATCGTCGGCGTGATCGGCCCGAACGGCGCCGGCAAGACCACGCTGTTCCGCATGATCACCGGGCAGGAGAAGCCGGACAAGGGCAGCATCACCATCGGCGAGTCGGTCAAGCTCGGCTATGTCGATCAGTCGCGCGATTCACTCGACGGCAAGAAGAACGTTTGGGAGGAAGTCTCCAACGGCCAGGACATCATCCTGCTCGGCAAGCGCGAGGTGAATTCGCGCGCCTATTGCTCCTCGTTCAACTTCAAGGGCGCCGACCAGCAGAAGAAGGTCGGCGCGCTTTCCGGCGGCGAAAGAAACCGCGTGCATCTCGCCAAGATGCTGCGCTCGGGCGCCAATCTGTTGCTGCTCGACGAGCCGACCAACGATCTCGACGTCGATACGCTGCGCGCGCTGGAAGAGGCGCTGGAGGATTTCGCCGGCTGCGCGGTGATCATCAGCCATGACCGCTGGTTCCTCGACCGCATCGCCACCCATATTCTGGCGTTCGAAGGCGACAGCCACGTGGAATGGTTCGAGGGCAATTTCCAGGATTACGAGGCCGACAAGATGCGGCGGCTGGGAACGGATTCCACGATCCCGCACCGGATCAAATATAAGAAGTTTTCGCGCTGATGTTGCTTCGCGGTCTGCGCTGCTGACGCGCGCATCCGTCTCGTCATGCCCGGCTTTAGGCCGGGCATCCAACACGTCTTGCTTACCTCATATCTGCGGCGAAGACGTGGATGGCCGGGACAAGCCCGGCCATGACGAAGGAGGGCGCGTGTAGCCTCAATCCGCCGCGCCGTTGCCGGCCGACGCCTTCTGCTTCACCCGCACTTTGGTGGCGATCGGGCCGGTGTCGCCGACGTCGTCGTTGTAATGCACCTCGTCGCCGCGCTTGAGCTGGTCGAAATCGCCGGAGAGCAGCGCGTTGCGGTGGAAATATAAAAGCCCGCCTTCCTTGGTCAGCAGGAAACCGAAATCGTCGGCCGGATTGATCTCGGCCACCTGGCCGAGCGACTGTTCGCTTACGTCATGATGCGGGTGCTTGGTGCGGTCGATTTGCTGCTCCTTCAGGTCGAGCAGCTGGCGCGCGGCCTTGCGGAACGCCTCGACGATCGCATTATGCAGATCGGGATGCTGGTATTTACGTAGCAGATGATCGGGCTCGTGACTGACCGCGAGATCGGGCCGCCCCGGAATGCCCAGTTCGATGCGCACCACCGGTGGAATGGTGCCGCTCTCGTTGGTGGCCCGCTGATCGACCCGCACCCGGCAGGACACCAGCCGATCATACAGGCGTTCCAGATCGGCCACGCGGGCGCGGATCTCGGTCTCGGCTTCGGGGGACTTTTCGATATTGTGGAAGGAAATTTCCAGCGGAACCTGCATATTGGACTCCTTCGTGCATCATTTCGCACGCGTCATTTGGCATTCGCAACCCATTATTCCAGCGAATGCGGCGTTTCTGTCGACGCTGATAAAGACAACGCCTGGCAGCCATGATCGTTGCCTGCGACAGAGAGGCTCTGTTCCCGGCAGAAGCGTGTAAATTGTGCCCCGATTCTCCGCCCAGATACCGGCGCCAAGCAATGACAACCAAGCATAACAACCAAGCATAACAACCAAGCATAACAACCAAGCATAACAACCAAGTATGACAACCAAGCATGACAACCAAGCATGACAACCAAGCATGACAACCAGACATGACAATATGAGACAGTTATAATGAGCGCGTTTCCCGCCCGCCTTGCCAGGCGCCAATTTGCCGTTGTGTGCGCGGCCGGCCTCGCGCTCCTCTTCGCCATCCCGGCGCCGGCGCATGCCGATCCGGCGTTTCAGAAATGGCTGGAAGGCACCTGGCCGCAGGCCCAGAAGCTCGGGGTCTCGCGCGCCACGTTCAGCGCCGCCACCCATGGGCTCACCCCCGATCTGTCGCTGCCCGACCTGGTGATCCCCGGTAAGCCGGATCGGCCGTCAGGCGCGCAGGCGGAATTCGTGCAAACGCCGGCGGCCTATGTTTCGGAGACGACGATTTCGCGCCTCGCCGAACGCGGCAAGCAGCTCGCCGCCGACCACCGCGCGACGCTGGCCCGCATCGAGAAGCAATTCGGCGTGCCGCCCAATGTGATCCTGGCGATTTGGGGGCGCGAGACCGCCTATGGCGGTTATCGGCTGCCGCACAATGCGGTGCGCGTGCTGGCGACCCAGGCCTATACCGGCCGCCGCAAGGACATGTTCCGCGAGGAATTCCTGCTGGCGCTGAAGATTCTGCAGGAAGGCCATATCAAGCTTGCCGACATGCGTTCGTCCTGGGCCGGCGCCATGGGGCTGACGCAATTCCTGCCGTCGGAATTCTACAAATATGCTGTCGATTTCGACGGCGACGGCCGCCGCGACATCTGGACCTCGGTGCCGGACGCGCTTGCCTCCGCCGCCCAGCAACTTGCGGGCAAGGGTTGGCAGCGCGGCAGCCGCTGGGCCTATGAGGTGCGTGTGCCGAAAGGCGTCGATTGCACCATTGCCGAGCCGACAGTGACGCTGCCGCTGGAGGAATGGTTGCGGCGCGGCTATGTGCTGGCGCATGGCCGCCGCGTCAGCCCGAACGAATTGCAAACGCCGGCGTCGCTGCTGCTGCCCGAGGGCGCCTCTGGCCCGGCCTTTCTCACGCTGCCGAATTACTATGTGATCAAGGCCTATAATTTTTCCGATCTCTATGTGCTGTTCGTCGGGCATCTCAGCGAGCGCATCGGCGATCCGCGCGGCTTCGAGACGCGCTGGAGCAAGACCGGGCAATTGCGCAGCGCCGACGTGGAGAAGATGCAGCAGGTCCTCACCCAGCGCGGGCTGTACAAGGACAAGATCGACGGCAAGGCCGGGATGCAGACGCGTTCCGCGCTCGGCGCCTATCAGAAGGCCAACCGCCTGACGGTGGATTGCTGGCCGAGCGCGCCGGTGCTCGAACACATGCAGCGCGGCGCACGCAATTGATTTTGAATCCCTCCCCTGAAAGGGGAGGGTGGCCGGCGAAGCCGGCCGGGTGGGGTCATCTAACGTGACCCCCACCCGCTTCGCTTCGCGAAGCGACCTCCCCCTTGCAGGGGGAGGCAAAGGTGAGCGGCATCGTCGATTCGATTCCTGATCTACCGATCTAATGAAAAACAAAAGCCCGGCGGAGCTGCGGCGCCGCCGGGCTTGATGGTTTGGAATGCGGCGTGCTGCTTATTCGCAGACTTGTTACTCGCAGACTTGTTACTCGCAGACTTGTTACTCGCAGACTTGCACGCGCGGGCGGATCCAGCGATAGCCGTTCCACACCGGCTCACCGGGCGCCCAGTAACAGTACGGTCCGGGCTGCTCTACATAGACCGGTTCGCCATAATAGCCCGGTCCGTAATAGTGCGGGCGGGCGAGGGTGCTGCCGATAATGGCGCCGCCGATGATCCCGCCGACGATCGCGGGGCCGACCCAGCGGCCGCGGCGCTGCGCGTCGGCATCGGTGGTGGACACCATCAGCGTTCCGGCGACGGTGGCACCCGCAAGCAGCATAGTCAGGGCCTTTTTCATCGAAGTCTCCTTCAGGCAACGCGCCGGCACAGGCCAAGCGCGGACAGGCAATCTCGGGACGACCCAAAGTGAACGGTGATGATTAAGCGGTGCCTAATTTGGCGGAATTGGGGTGCATCCCAAGGCTCTCAACGGCAATGCCGCCGAGGGTGGGAAGGTTCCTCTTTTGGCCGTGAACAGGCACTGAACGCACCTGCCCGAATACCGCCATGATTGAACCGGGCAGAGCAGCCCGCCGGCAGGCGTTTTCCGCGCCGTGCCCATCTGACAAGTGTGCAGCAGCCTTTTGGCTTGATCGCCACCCAACGTTCGGGCCACATCGCGGCCGGGGGAGATCACCATGCAAGACAAGGCACAATCCGCCGGCGCCAAGCAGAATGACGACGGCGGCATGCTGTCGGCGCTCGATCTTGCCCGCCGCATCGAAGCGGGCGAGCTGTCGCCGGCGGCGGTCATCGAGCGATGCGCCGAAGCCATTGCCGCGCGCGAGGCCGAGATCGGCGCCTTTGTCGTGCATGACCTCGACGCCGCGCGCCGCGGCGCAGAATTGGCCGACCGGCACGCGCCGCTGCATGGGCTGCCGGTCGGGGTGAAGGATATTTTTGATACCTTCGATTTCCCGACCGAATACGGCTCGCCGATCTATGCCGGGCACCGGCCGAAATCCGATGCGTCGGTTGTGGCGCTGACGCGCCGCGCCGGTGGCGTCGTGCTGGGCAAGACCGTTACCACCGAATTTGCCATCCTCAATCCGGCCGGCACCCGCAACCCGCATAATCCAGCGCATACGCCAGGCGGCTCGTCGTCGGGCTCCGCCGCCGCGGTCGCCGCCGGCATGCTGCCGATCGCCTTCGGTACTCAGACCGCCGGCTCGACCATCCGCCCGGCGGCCTTTTGCGGCGTCGCCGGCTTCAAGCCGTCGTTCCGGCTGTTGCCGACGGTCGGGGTGAAATGCGTGTCCTGGTCGCTCGACACGGTCGGGTTGTTCGCGGCCGGCGTCGCCGATGTGGCCTTCGCCGCCGCGGCGATTTCCGGCCGCGATCTGCGCGTGGAGCCGAAGCCGGACGGCGCGCCGGCGATTGCGCTGGTGCGCACCCATCTGTGGCCGGAGGCAAGCGACGACATGCAGGCGGCGGTGGAGTGGGCGGCGCGCGCGGCCGCTGCCGCCGGCGCGCGCGTAACGGAGATCAACCTGCCGTCGATCTTCGAGGATGCGTTCCAAGCCCAGATCACGATTCAGGAATACGAGGCCTTCCGCGCGCTGGCCTATGAGTTCGACCATCATCGCGACCGGCTGAGTGCGCTGCTGCGCGGCAATATGGAGAAGGCCGCCGCCATCGACGCCGCCGCCTACGACGAGGCCCGCCGCACCACGCGGCGCGCGCGCCAGGCCTTCGTCGAACTGATGGCGGACACCGACGCCATTCTCACGCCGTCGGCGCCGGGGGCCGCGCCGCCTGGATTGGGCACCACCGGCAATCCGATGTTCAACCGGCTGTGGACGCTGCTCGGCGCGCCCTGCATCAACGTGCCGGGGCTGACCGATCCGGCCGGCTTGCCGCTCGGCGTGCAGATCGTCGGCCGCTTCGCGCGCGACAAAGCGGCGCTACAGGCGGCGGCCTTCCTGCAAGACGCCCTCGCGCGCGGCTAAACCCATCTGCGCGCATGTATTATTTTGTCTGGCGGCGCGGATTGCAGGCCAAAACGCACGCGCAACCGCATCGCAAGGAGTATCGGAATAACTCATTGCGCGTTGTTATGGCTTCCCAAATAGAAAATTATTAGCTCGAAATTTCAGCACCTTGGCAACGCAGATCTGACCATCAAGCCGAGCCGGTGCGGCATTTTCGGCAGCGCAATAGATTTGTCGTTTTGGGCGCACCGCAGACTCTGCTAGGATTGCCTCACTTCAACAAGGAGGGAGCACTTTAGTGGACCTTGCCTTGAAGCTGAATGCGCTGGCGGTGTTCGCGGTATTTGTATTCGTTAGTGCGGTTTTGTTGGGCGTGTTTTGAGTAGCGTATAACAGCGCCGGCCAAGCAAAAACCGTCTCGCAAGAGCGGCCAGTTTCAGCACCGGAGCGGAAACGCTCCGGTGTTTTATTTTGCTTCTCCTTACATCCCGTCTCTCTAGTCATTCCGGGGCGCACGCGCAGCGTGCGAGCCCGGAATCCATATTCATGGTGGTGGTTATGGATTCCGGCTCTCGCCGCTAACGCGTCTCGGCCGGAATGACGGAGGAGAGTCGTGTGCAGTGTGTAACCCCCGAATCATGCTTTCATCGAAGCCGGTCATGCTGTTTTGTCCAATTCCCGCCGGTGTATGCCCATGTCCGAACAGTTGGTAAATCCTCTGCCGCCGTCCGAGCGGATCGAGCCGCTCGATATTTTGCGTGGCCTCGCTTTGTTCGGCGTGATGGCGGTCAATCTGGTTTATGGATTTCGTGTTTCGCCGTTCCGAATATATACGCTTGAGCCGCTGCCTGACCCTCTGCCGGCGTCTTTCTTTGACCAGACGCTCGATGGCTTGCTGCAGCTCTTCATTGCCGGAAAGGCCGTCACCATCTTCTCGCTGCTGTTCGGCGTGGGCCTGGCGATACAAGCCGAGCGGCTGCGCCGCACCGGGCGGCCGGTGGCGCTGCTGCTGCGCCGGCTGCTGATGCTGCTGGCCATCGGGCTCGCGCATCTGCTGCTGATTTGGAATGGCGATATCCTGACCCTGTATGCGCTCGCGGGTCTCATCGCGCTGCCGTTCCTGTTCGCGTCCCGTTGGCTGCTGGCAGGCGGCGCACTATTTTTTCTGGCGGTCAATTTCACCATCGCGCTGCTGCAGCTCCAGCCGTTGCCGGATGCGGAATGGCTCAAGACCCACCTCGTCGAGGCGGACCGGATCTACGGATCCGGCGGCTTCCTGGAGGTGCTGGCCTTGCGCGTGCGTGAGCTGCCGTATTTCATGCCGTCGCAGCTTGTCGGCCTGCCGCGGACCCTGGCGCTGTTTCTCTTCGGCGCCTTGGTCTGGCGTCTGGGCATTCTGCAGCAGCCGCTGAGCAACAAAAGACTCTTCATAGGCGCGGCGTGGATGGCCATTGTCGGCGGTTTTGGGCTCACCGTTGCGATGGCAGCGGCTGGTGACCTGGGGGAGGTTCCGATGTCAGGCATCATGCTGGCGACAGACCTGTCGATGCTTGCTTTGGCGCTTGGCTACAGCGCCGCGATCATCGCTATCGCCACCGGATCGCGCGGACGAAAGGCGTTGGCCTGGGCGGCGCCGGTCGGGCGCATGGCCTTCAGCAACTATCTCACACAGTCGGTAATCTTCTCCTTGGTCTTTTACGGCTACGGCCTTGGGCTGTTCAATCGCATGGGCGTTGCGGCGGCATTGGCACTCGGGATTGCCGTTTACGCGCTGCAGGCCGTGGTGAGCGCCTGGTGGCTGCGCCGCCATCGCTTCGGGCCGGTCGAATGGCTCTGGCGCGCGGTGATGTATGGCGCGCGCCAGCCGTGGAAATCGGCCGCGTCGGCGCCTTAAGTCGGATTTACCGGACCGCCGCCTACGAGCCACCACAACCTCGGACTTTCAGAGCACGCAGCGTACCGCCACGGCCGTCTCGATTCCGCTGGGCCCCCGGGAACCCTGTCGAACGCCGGGCCTACGGCAGTACGATCTTCCAGGCGCCGCTCTCTTGCACCAGCTGCAGCTCGGCCGGGAAAATCTCGGTGCGGGTCGGAAAGAAGCCGGGCAAGCGGAAGCCGGCGCCCTCGTGGCGATCGAGCGCGACGACGGCATTGGCGCCGTCCTTGGCGTGCAGGCGCGCGCTCTTGGGATCGTAGCCGTGGAAGCGGTGCACCGAGGTGGGCTTGCAGTAGAGATTGCGCGGGGAAAAGCTATCGGCGTAATAGGGCGCCGAACGGATCATCTCCTGCGATTTCTGCTCGATATAGATTTGCGTTGCGGCGGAAAAATAACTCCAGGCCTTGTTGCAATCGCCGCGCCGCACGGCCGCAAGAAAATTCTGGGCGGCGGCAACGGCCGCGTCGGGCCTTTGCGGCTGGCCGGCCGCCGGGGGCGCGAATGCCGTCAGCGCGACGAGCAGGGCGGCAGGGAACGATCGCATCGCGGCAATAAACGCACTGGCCGCTAACGGCGGGTTAAAACGTTTATTGAGTGCTACTCCGCCGCGGTGCGTGCCGCCGCCAGCGGATCGTAGTTGAGAACCGGCGCCAGCCATTTCTCGGCTTCCGCCACGCTCCAGCCCTTGCGCCGCGCATAGTCCTCGACCTGGTCGCGCTCGATCTTGCCGATGCCGAAATAATGGCTGTCCGGATGGCTGAAATACAGCCCGCTCACCGCGGCGCCCGGCCACATGGCAAAGCTTTCGGTCAGCTGCACGCCGATATCGCTGACGCCCTCGAGCAGGCTGAACAGCGTGCCCTTCTCGGTATGGTCGGGCTGCGCCGGATAGCCGGGGGCAGGGCGGATGCCGGAATATTTTTCGGCGATCAGGTCGGCGACGCTCAACCCCTCGTCCGGCGCATAGGCCCAGAATTCCTGGCGCGCGCGCTGATGCAGGCGCTCGGCAAAGGCTTCCGCCAGGCGGTCGGCCAGCGCCTTGACCATGATTGCCGAATAATCGTCATTGGCCTTCTTGAAGCGCTCGGCCACGGCGTCCTCGCCGATGCCGCCGGTGACCACGAAGGCGCCGACATAATCGGCAAGTCCGCTTCCCCGCGGCGCCACGAAATCCGCCAGCGCCACATTGGAGCGGCCCTCGCGGCGGCTGAGCTGCTGGCGCAGCGTATGCAGCACCGAGATCGGCTGCGCGCGCTGCTCGTCACCATAGACCAGGATATCGTCGCCGTCCGCATTGGCCGGCCAGAAGCCGACCACGGCCGCCGCCTTCAGCCAGCGCTCGTCGACGATCTTTTTCAGCATCGCGCGGGCGTCGGCATAGAGGCTGCGCGCCGCCTCGCCGACCTTGGCGTCTTCCAGGATGGCGGGGAATTTTCCGGCCAGCTCCCAGGTCTGGAAGAACGGCGTCCAGTCGATGTACTCGACCAGTTCGCCCAGCGGATAGTCGTCCAGCACCCGCGTGCCGATGAAGCTCGGCTTCGGCGGCAGATAGTTCGCCCAATCCGGCTTCGGCGCATTGGCGCGCGCGGCTTTCAGCGACAGCCGTTGCTTGTTCTCCTCGGCGCGCGCGTGCGCAGCCGCGATCTTGGCATATTCGGCGCGCAGGTCCGCGACATAAGCCGGGCGCGCCTGCGCCGACATCAGGCTTCCCGCCACGCCGACCGCGCGGCTGGCATCGTTGACATACACGGTCTGGCCGCGCCGGTAGTTCGGATGGATCTTCACCGCGGTATGCACGCGGCTCGTGGTTGCGCCGCCGATCAATAGCGGCAGGTCGAAACCCTGGCGCTCCATCTCGGCCGCCACGTGGCACATTTCGTCCAGCGACGGCGTGATCAGCCCGGACAGGCCGATGATGTCGGCGCCCTCGGTCTTGGCGACTTCCAGAATCTTCGCCGCCGGCACCATGACGCCGAGATCGACCACCTCGTAATTGTTGCACTGGAGCACGACGCCGACGATGTTCTTGCCGATGTCGTGCACGTCGCCTTTGACCGTGGCCATCACGATCTTGCCGTTGGAGTGCTTGCCGATGAGGCCCTTGTCCTTCTTCTCCTGCTCCATGAACGGCATGAGATAGGCCACCGCCTGCTTCATCACCCGCGCCGACTTGACCACCTGCGGCAGGAACATCTTGCCGGAGCCGAACAGGTCGCCGACCACATTCATACCGTCCATCAGCGGGCCTTCGATGACATGCAGCGGGCGCTCGGCGCTTTGCCGCGCTTCCTCGGTGTCGACGTCGATGAAGTCGGTGATGCCGTGCACCAGCGCATGGGACAGCCGTTTGCCCACCGGCCATTCGCGCCAGGCGAGGTCGGCCTCTTTCTTTTCCTTGCCGGCGCCGCCGCGATAGCGCTCGGCGAGCGCCAGCAGCCGCTCGGAAGCGTCGGCGCGGCGGTTGAGCACCACGTCCTCGCAGGCCTCGCGCAATTCCGCGTCGAGATCGTCATACAGCACCATCTGTCCGGCATTGACGATGCCCATATCCATGCCGGCCTTGATGGCGTGATAGAGAAACACAGAATGCATGGCCTCGCGCACCGGCTCGTTGCCGCGGAACGAGAACGACAGGTTGGAGACGCCGCCGGAAACATGCGCGAAGGCTAAGTTCTGCCGGATCCAGCGGACCGCCTCGATGAAGGCGACGCCGTAGCCGTTGTGCTCGTCCATGCCGGTGGCGATGGCGAAGATGTTCGGGTCGAAGATGATGTCTTCCGGCGGAAAGCCGACCTGCTCGACCAGAATGTCATAGGCGCGCTTGCAGATCGAAGTCTTGCGCTCCAGCGTGTCGGCCTGGCCCTGCTCGTCGAACGCCATCACCACCACCGCGGCGCCGTAGCGGCGCACGATCTTGGCGTGTTCGATGAAAGCGGCCTCGCCCTCCTTCATGGAGATCGAGTTCACCACCGGCTTGCCCTGCACGCATTTCAACCCGGCCTCGATCACCGAGAACTTCGATGAATCGACCATCACCGGCACGCGCGCGATGTCGGGCTCGGCGGCGACCAGATTGAGGAAGGTCACCATCGCCTTCTCGGAATCGAGCAGGCCCTCGTCCATGTTGATGTCGATGATCTGCGCGCCGCTCGCCACCTGCTCGCGCGCCACTTCCAGCGCAGTATCGAAGTCGCCGTTGGTGATCAGCTTGCGGAAGCGCGCAGAGCCGGTGACATTGGTGCGCTCGCCCACGTTCACGAACGGGATTTCCGGCGCCAGCGTGAACGGCTCGAGGCCGGACAGCCGCAACAGCCGCGGCAGTTCCGGAATCGGCCGCGGCGCCTTGCCGGCCACCGCGTCGGCGAGGGCGCGGATATGCGCGGGCGTGGTGCCGCAGCAGCCGCCGGCGATATTGATCAGCCCGGCCGCCGCGAATTCGCCGATCAGCGCCGCCATGTGTTCGGGGCTCTCGTCATAGAGCCCGAATTCGTTGGGCAGGCCGGCATTCGGATAGGCGCAAACGAGCGTGTCGGCGATGCGGCCGAGATCGTCGATATGGGCGCGCATCTCCTTGGCGCCGAGCGCGCAATTGAGCCCGATCGAGACCGGCGTCGCATGGCGCACCGAATTCCAGAACGCTTCCGGCGTCTGGCCGGAGAGGAGCCGCCCCGACAGGTCGGTGATGGTGCCGGAGATCATCAGCGGCACCGGCACTCCGCGCGCCTCGGTTATTTCGGCGATGGCATAGAGCGCGGCCTTGGCGTTGAGCGTGTCGAAAATGGTTTCGATCAGCAAGAGATCGGCGCCGCCGTCGAGCAGGCCCTTGATCTGCTCGCCATAGGCCTCGCGCAGCTCGTCGAACGAGATGGCGCGGAAGCCGGGATTGGACACGTCGGGCGAGATCGAGGCGGTGCGGTTGGTCGGGCCGATGGCGCCGGCGACAAAGCGCGGCTTGCCGTCCTTGGCTTCGGCGAGCGCGGCCGCTTCCTTCGCCAGCTTGGCGCCTTGCACGTTGAGTTCGTAGGCGACCGCCTCCATGCCGTAATCGGCCTGCGCGATGCGCGTGGACGAGAACGTGTTGGTTTCGACAATATCGGCGCCGGCCAGGAAATAGGCGAGATGGATGTCGCGGATGGCGTCCGGCTGGGTCAGGATCAGCAGGTCGTTGTTGCCGCGCAGGTCGCGCTGCCAGTCCTTGAAGCGCTCGCCGCGGAATCCGGCCTCGTCGAGCCTGAGGTCCTGGATCATGGTGCCCATGGCGCCGTCGAGCACCAGGATGCGCTCGGCCGCGAGCGCACGCAGCTTGGATTCGATGGGGGAACTTTTCACTGACATTTTTTCTTTGCTCGGTTCTTCTCCCTCTCCCCAGTGGGGAGAGCGAGAGGGGATTCTGGTCCGTCGAGGATTTGTAACCCCTCACCCGGCGCACTGACGTGCGCCACCCTCTCCCTATGGGAGAGGGAAGAGACGACGCTACGCCGTGGGCTCTTCTCCCTCTCCCCTGTGGGGAGAGGGTCGGGGTGAGGGGGTTCCGAACTATGTTGCTTTGCCGTGCTGATGATCGTCTCAAGCACGCCGTCGATGTTGCTCAGCACCTCGTTGTTCCAGAAACGCAGAACAAGGTAGCCCATCGCTTCGAGAACCTTTGTGCGGGCTGCATCACAGCCGTTTGCGCTGTGTTGCCCTCCATCGACCTCGACGACGAGATGAGCCTCCTCACAGCAGAAATCGACAACAAAGCTACCGAGTGGCATCTGCCGCCTGAATTTCAGGCCAGCCAGGCGGCGATCCCGGAGTCGAAACCACAGCTGACGTTCCGCATCCGTCTGATGATGCCGAAGCTGCCTCGCTTTGCTGACAACGGAGGCCATAACCCCTCACCCGCCCGAGCTTCGCTCGGGCACCCTCTCCCCATGGGAGAGGGAAGCACTTTCCGGCCGCAGGCCGAGCAGATGGCAGACCGCATAGACCAGGTCGGCGCGGTTCATGGTGTAGAAGTGGAAATCGGTGACGCCCTGGTCCACCAGGTCGAGCACCTGCTCTGCGGCGACCGCGGCGGCAATCAGCTTGCGGGTAGCGGCATCGTCGTCGAGCCCGTCGAAGCGCTCGGCCAGCCAATCGGGCACCGACGCACCGGTACGCGCGGCAAAACTCTTGGTCTGCTTGAAATTCTGTACCGGCAGGATGCCCGGCACCACCGGCACCGCGATCCCGCTCCCTCGCACGCGGTCGAGATAACGGAAATAGCAGTCATTCTCGAAGAAGAACTGCGTGATGGCGCGGCTGGCGCCGGCATCGACCTTGGCTTTGAGCATGTCGATGTCCGCTTCGACAGTCGGGCTGTCGGGATGTTTCTCCGGATAGGCCGAAACCGACACTTCGACGTCGGGCGCCAGCCGCTTGATGCCGGCCGCCAGATCGGCGCCGTTGCGATAGCCACCCGGATGCGGCGCGTATTTCTCGCCGATGCCGCTGACCGGATCGCCGCGCAGCGCCACGATATGGCGCACGCCGGCGACGTAATAATTGCGGATCACTTCATCGATCTCTTCGCGCGTCGCGGCGACGCAGGTCAGATGCGCAGCCGGCGTCAGCGCGGTCTCGTCGAGAATGCGCTTGACCGTGGCGTGGGTGCGCTCGCGGGTGGAGCCGCCGGCGCCGTAGGTCACCGACACAAAATTCGGGCGCAGCGGAGCGAGCCGCGTCACCGATTCCCACAAGGTCTTTTCCATCTCCTCGGTCTTCGGCGGAAAGAACTCGAAGGAGACGCGGATGCGCCGCTCGTCGCCGGAATGCGTGAAGCGGCTGGCGCGCGTTGCGGCGTCAGTCATCACGCCACCTCGCGGGTTTCAGCAAGCGCGATGCGCGGATCGCGCGCGAGCCAGAGCGAGACCGCGACCTTGCCGTCGGCGTCGCCGTCCGGCGGCAGGGTGTTCTGCGCCACCACGTCGAGGCCGGCGGCGGCGAGCCATTGCGACACCGCCTCCGGCGCAAAGCCGAGGCGACGGTGGGCGTGCTCGTCGCGCAAAAATTCGAGATCGTGCGGGGCGAAATCCACCACCAGCAGCCGCCCGCCCGGCCGCAGCACCCGCGCCGCTTCCTGGATGGCGCGCGCGCTGTCGTCGAGGAAGTGCAGCACCTGATGGATGATGACGACGTCGAACGAATCCTTCGGCAGCGTCAGGTCGTAGATGTCGCCCTGGCGCACGCTGCAATGGCGCAGCCCGGCGCGGTCGAGCCGCGCGCGCGCCAGCGCCAGCATGTCGAGCGAGAGGTCAAGCCCGAGCCCGCGTTCGATATCGGGGCCGAACAGTTCGAGCATGCGGCCGGTGCCGGTGCCGAGATCGAGCAGCGCGCGGATCGGCCGGTCGGCGAGCGCCGAGCGGATGGCGTCCTCGACCGCCTCGTCGGCGACGTGCAGCTTGCGGATGCGGTCCCACTCGGCGGCGTGACGGCCGAAATAGGTTTGCGCGGCGGCGGCGCGGGCGGTGCGCACGGCGGCCAACCGCTCGCGGTCGCGCGCCACCGTGCTGTCGGCGGGATCGAGCCGCGCGATCAGCTCGCGCGCGATCTCGGCGCCGCCTTCGCCGGCGCGCTCGCCGAGCCGGAAGAACGCCCAGGATCCTTCGCGAAAGCGCTCGACCAGGCCGGCCTCGGAGAGCAGCCGCAGATGGCGGGAGATGCGCGGTTGCGATTGGCGCAGAATGTCGGTGAGGTCGGACACCGTCAGTTCGGCATCGGCCAGCAGCGCCAGGATGCGCAGCCGCGTCGGTTCGCCCGCCGCTTTGAGGGCGGCGTTCAGCGCGGCGAAAGGCAGCTGCGCGGGCGTAGGCATAAGGCCTCTTTTGTGGCCGGATTAGCGGCTCCGGACATCATATAAAGATATCTTTATACGTTTAAAGAGGGCTTAGCAAGGCGGGTTGACGACCGGCCCAGAGTGACCCGCCGCGCGGCTTGCGGCGCGGACCGGGCGTCGCGCGGCTTGCTTACCGAAAGGTAGCGCTGCGCCCTTGTCGCTCCGCCCTGCAATCCCCTTGAATCCATAAGTCTTTTTGTCCCGATGGACTGCCGGCTTTTGCCGCTGCCGGGCGGCGCGCAAATGCATGGAAAATTCGACTCAAAGAAGCCTCCAGGTCTTTGAACGATTTGCACGGCTGCGGCGACACATGGGCAAAACAAAGGGTGCGTCATGTCCATCAGCAATCGCCGTCTCCGCTTCGCCGCCGCCATCACCGTCGCCGCCGGCCTCTCGCTCGCCGCCACAGTTTCGGCCCAGGCTTTCTTCCTGTTCGACCAGCCGCTGCCGCGCGCACCGCAACTGCAGGCGCCGGCCGAACCGCAGGTCGAGGATTCCGTCGAGCAGCCCAGCCGGCTGAAGCGCCAGGTCGTCGACTACCGGGGCGGCGAGGCGCCCGGCACCATCGTGATCGACACCCCCAACACCCACCTCTATTTCGTGCTGCCGGGCGGCAAGGCGATGCGCTACGGCATCGGCGTCGGCCGTGAAGGCTTCACCTGGTCGGGTGTGCAGACCATTTCCCGCAAAGCCGAGTGGCCGGATTGGACGCCGCCCGCCGAAATGCTGCAGCGCCAGCCCTATTTGCCGCGTTTCGTGGCCGGCGGCCCGGGCAATCCGCTCGGCGCCCGCGCCATGTATCTCGGCAGCTCGATCTATCGCATCCACGGCACCAATGTGCCGTCCAGCATTGGCACCCAGGTGTCGAGCGGCTGCATCCGCATGGTCAACGCGGACGTCATCGACCTCTACAGCCGCGTCTCTATCGGCACCAAGGTGGTGGTGCTGCCGGGCGGCCCGCGCCGGATGGCGCGTGGGCTGTAGGCCGCGGTTCGGACGCCGGCGCGCGCTGCGCGTATTGATCTTCACCCGCTTGAAACGCTACGACGGATGTCCCGGCCGCCGTGATGGCGGCCGGGATTTCTGTCGGCGCTGCATGAAGGCAGGGACGCGATGCGGATTGCGGTGATGGCGGCGGGCGCAGTCGGCGGCTATTTCGGCGCGCGGCTGGCGGCGGCGGGCGAGGACGTCACCTTCATCGCGCGCGGCGCCCATCTCGACGCCATCCGCAACAACGGGCTCATTGTCGAGAGCGCGCTCGGCAATCTGCATCTGCGCGACGCCAAGGCGACACCCGACCCGGCGAGCGTCGGGCCGGTCGATATCGTGCTGTTCGCGGTCAAGCTGTGGGACACCGAGCACGCCGCCGCGTCGCTGCGCCCGCTGCTCAAATCCGATACGCGTGTGATCACGCTACAGAACGGGGTGGACAGCGTGGAGCGGCTGACGCCGATCCTGGGCGACGACGCCGTGGTCGGCGGCTCGACTCACGTCGTGACGGTGATCGCCGCGCCCGGCGTCATTCGCCAAACCAGTCATTTCGCGCGCATTCGCTGCGGCCGCGTGGACGGACGTCCTGACGACATTCTCGGCGGCTACGTGCGGCGGATACAGTCGGCGGGCATCGACATCACGCTGTCCGAAGACATGCGGCTCGATCTGTGGAAGAAATTCGTCCTGCTGTCGGGAACATCCAACATCACCGCCAGCACGCGCCAGCCGCTTGGGGTCATCCTGGCCGATCCGGACATGCGGGCTTTGTTCTTCAATCTGATGGCGGAAGCGACCGCCGTCGGCGAAGCCGCCGGCGTCGCGTTTGGGCCCGACTTCGCCGACGAACTCAAGCGTGCGGTGGACGCCTTCCCGCCGACCATGCGGGCATCGATGGCCAACGATCTTGCGGCCGGCAACCGGCTGGAGCTCGATTGGCTCGGCGGCAAGGTGGTGGAACTCGGCCGCAAGTTCGGTGTGCCGACGCCGGCCAATGCCGCGGTCTATGCGGTGTTGAAACCGCACCGCATGGGTAAAGCTCAATCCTCATCCTGAGGAGGCCGCCGAACCCCCGGGCACTTCGTCCCGGGGGGAAGGCGGCCGTCTCGAAGGATGAGGCCCGGATGGTCGCGTGTCTTGCCCCGGTGGCCTCATGGTTCGAGACGCGCAGCACGTAGCCAAGTTTACGCAGGCTACGCCTGCTATGGCTGCGCTCCTCACCATGAGGGGATTGATGGACAATTGTCGCTGGCGCGGCGGCGGGATAAGGTGCCGGGCAGTTGGGCATGAGCTTTCGGGAGGATGGAATGATCCGGTTTGTTGCAGTGGTGGCCATGGCCGCCGCGTTGAGCCTCACGGGCGAGAGCGCACGCGCGGAGGACGGTTTCGAGCTCTGCAACCGCACCAAGCTCAACGTGGTCTATGCCAAGGCGCTCAATGTCAGCGACAAGTCCAAGAGCAAGGACGATGTGATCACCTCGGAAGGCTGGTTCGACCTGGCGCCCGGCCAGTGCGCGAATCTGTGGCCCGGCAAGCTGCGCTATCGCTATTATCTGGTCTATGCCGAGGCCAAGGGCTCCAATCGCAAATGGACCGGCAAGTGGCCGATCTGCGTGGACAACGGCCGCTCGTTCAAGATCACCGGCGACAAGTGCGCGACCAGCCGGCCGCATCGCCTGTTCGACCAGATCGATACCGGCGACGACGACACCTACACCTACGATCTGAAGTGAGGTCGCGACGCCGCTCAACGATCTTCACCTCCCCCTGAAAGGGGAGGGACGAGGCAGCTCCGTAGCTTTGACCCTCATGGTGAGGAGCGTTGCCATAAGCGCGTCCACGCGCGTCCATAGCCCGTCGCAGACGGGCGTAAACGCCCTTGAGGACGCGCTATGGCAACGCGTCTCGAACCATGAGGCCACCGGGGCAATTGCACGCGCCCATCCGGGGCCTCATCCTTCGAGACGCGGACCTTCGGTCCGCTCCTCAGGATGAGGATTGATTTCGAAGCGGCCATGACGAGTGAGCGCGTCTAGCGAAACCCGGCGCGTTCGCGCAAGGGACGCGCGCCGTCGCTTGTCAGCAGCGCAACGAAACGCCGCGCTTGATCGGGCAGGGCGGCGGCCGCACCCACTCCGGCGGTATAGACCGTCGCCAGCTCGAATTCCTTCGGCAGCGGACCGAGCAGCGTCACGCCCGGCGTGTTGAGGATTTCGGTGATCTGGGTGCAGCCGATCGGCCGGCTCTCCGTTGAAGCGGCGAGCGCAGTCATGGCGGCGGCGCCGTTCGGAAACACCTGCAGTTTTGGTCCGAGCTCGTCGGCAATGCCGAGCGCGCCGAGCACCTTGGCGAAGTGAATGCCGGCAGTCGCAAGCTTGGGATCGGGAAAATAGATGCCGCCGGCGGCGCGCAACGCGTCCCGCAAGCTTGCGGCGTCGCCGATCGGCGGCGAAGCATCGTTTTGCCGCACCGCAACGCCGGTCAGCACGCTGCCGAGATCGGCGGCCGAGCCGGGCGCCACATGCCCCGCACGCGTCAGCTCCGCGATCAGCGAGGCGGTGAGAATCAACAGATCGGCGGGCGCGCCCGCGACGAGCTTGTCCCGCATGGCGCCGACCGCGCCGAAGGCGCCATCGATGTCGCAACCGGTGTCGGCTTTGAATTGCGGCGCCAACGCGTTGACCAGGCCTTGCGCCGCGCCCCCGCTCAGGATTTTCAATGGCATGGACGCCTTTCCGTCGCGGCTCGACCGGTGAACAACTCTGAGCCGGCGCACGCCGCCGGACAAGAGTGCCAGTCGCCGCGTTGACACTCCGCCTATCAGGCCTACATTAGCCTTTGTTCCGAGGGGAGCTCCGGAAGGAGCTGAGAGACCGCCCGCCTTCAGCGAAGGCACCGCGGGGACCCTTTGAACCTGATCCGGGTCATGCCGGCGAAGGGACAGGACATGCAGGCTTCCACATTTCTCGCCAGATTGATCGGGCCGTTGCTGCTCGCCATCGGCGCCGGCATGCTGTTGAACGACACCGCCTTCCGCACGGTAGCCGGACAGATCCTCTATGCCCATGCGCTGATCTATCTGTCCGGCGTGCTCACCATGCTGGCCGGCCTCGCCATCGTCAATGTGCACAATCTTTGGACGCCGGATTGGCGCGTCGTCATCACCGTGCTCGGCTGGCTGACCTTGCTCGGCGGCGTGGTTCGCATCGTGCTGCCGCAGGAGGCCGGAGCGGTCGGGCTCGCGCTACTGACCACTTCCGGAGTCGTGCCGGCGTTTGCGATCGCCGTGCTGCTGCTGGGCGGCTGGCTGAGTTTCATGGGCTATCTCCGATCGCGTCCACTCCACGGGAGCTAAGACAATGAACGTTCACGACCGCGATATCGCCACCCCGAAAGTCACCACCGGTCCGCTGCCGGCCTCGCGCAAGGTCTATGCGCGGCCCGACGCCGCGCCCGACCTGCGGGTGCCGCTGCGCGAGATCGCGCTCGAGGCTTCGTCAGGCGAGCCGCCGCTCCCGGTCTACGACACCACCGGGCCCTACACCGATCCGGATGTCACGATCGACGTGGAGAAAGGTCTTTCCCGCGCGCGCATCGCGTGGGTGAAGGAGCGCGGCGGCGTCGAGCAATATGAAGGCCGGCCGATCCAGCCGGTGGACAACGGCAATGTCACCGGCAAGCACCTGGCGCGGAATTTTCCCAACACGCCGAAGCCTTATCGCGCCATCGGCGACGCGCCAGTCACGCAATATGAATTTGCCAAGCGCGGCATCGTCACCAAGGAAATGATCTACGTCGCCGAGCGCGAGAATTTCGGCCGCAAGCGGATGCTCGACCGCGCCGAAGCGGCACTTGCCGACGGCGAAAGCTTCGGCGCATCGCTGCCCGCCTTCGTCACACCGGAATTCGTGCGCGACGAGATCGCGCGCGGCCGCGCCATCATCCCCTGCAACATCAACCACGCCGAGCTCGAGCCGATGATCATCGGCCGCAACTTCCTGGTGAAGATCAACGCCAATATCGGCAACTCCGCCGTCACCTCTTCGGTCGAGGAGGAGGTGGAGAAGATGGTGTGGGCGATCCGCTGGGGCGCCGACACGGTGATGGACCTGTCCACCGGCCGCAACATCCACAACACGCGCGAATGGATTTTGCGCAACGCGCCGGTGCCGATCGGCACGGTGCCGATCTATCAGGCGCTGGAGAAGGTGAACGGCGATCCCGTGAAGCTCGACTGGGAATGCTACAAGGACACGCTGATCGAGCAGTGCGAGCAGGGCGTGGATTATTTCACCATCCATGCCGGTGTGCGGCTGGCTTATGTGCCGCTGACGGCGAGCCGCGTCACCGGCATCGTCTCGCGCGGTGGCTCGATCATGGCCAAGTGGTGCCTGTCGCGCCACAAGGAATCATTCCTCTACGAGCGCTTCGACGAGATCTGCGACATCATGCGCAAATATGACGTGTCGTTCTCATTGGGCGACGGGCTGCGCCCCGGCTCGCAGGCCGACGCCAACGACCGCGCGCAATTCGCCGAGTTGGAGACGCTGGGCGAGCTGACGCAGATCGCCTGGAAAAAAGGCTGCCAGGTGATGATCGAAGGCCCCGGCCATGTGCCGATGCACAAGATCAAGATCAACATGGACAAGCAGCTGAAGGAATGCGGCGAGGCGCCGTTCTACACGCTTGGGCCGCTGACCACCGACATCGCGCCGGGCTACGACCACATCACCTCGGGCATTGGCGCCGCCATGATCGGCTGGTTCGGCTGCGCCATGCTCTGCTACGTCACGCCGAAGGAGCATCTCGGGCTGCCCGATCGCGACGACGTCAAGGAGGGCGTCATCACCTACAAGATCGCGGCGCACGCGGCCGACCTTGCCAAGGGCCACCCGGCGGCGCAGCTGCGCGACGACGCGCTCTCCCGCGCGCGCTTCGACTTCCGCTGGCAGGATCAGTTCAACTTAGGCCTCGATCCCGACACCGCGCGCGAATATCACGACGAGACGCTGCCCAAGGAGGCGCACAAGGTGGCGCATTTCTGCTCCATGTGCGGCCCGAAATTCTGTTCCATGAAGATCACCCAGGACGTGCGCGACTACGCGGCGACGCTGAACGATCCGGCCCTCAATCCTCATCCTGAGGGCGCATCCACCCTTCCCCCTCATCCTGAGGAGGCCCACAGGGCCGTCTCGAAGGATGAGGCCGAGGCCGGCATGAAACAGATGTCGGAGAAATTCCGCGCCATGGGCGAGCAGGTGTATGTGGATGCGGAGAAGGTGAAGGAGAGCAATAGGGCGTTGTAGGATGCAACAAAGCGGACCGCTAATTGCCCAGCGCAATATTCTTGAGTCGCACGATGAAACAGGAAGACATCGAAAAGATTACAAAATACGTTCTCCGGTTTGTTCCAGCGCGCTCCTATAGAAGATTCATTTGGCGGACCGTAAAGCTCGTTGGAAAATGGGTGGCGGTCTTAGCCGTTTTGTCTGCGGTATTGTCCTTTGCGCTGGATGGCACCGAGTTCATCCGCAAGAAAATTCCTCAAGCCACGGCAATCGTTTCCAAATGGGTGCTGCTCAGCGAGGCATTTCGCCCGCGGCTGGCAAAGCATGTTCTTGAAAACGATCTCGCTTATTCAAACTTCTGCATTATCAGCAATCAACTCCTGGACCTCGACAATGACGGCGATTCCACGGACTTGCTCATAGAATTCAACTTCCCGGACCCGAAATCGGGATGCACCGACCGCCAGAGCGCATATCCCGCGGTGTGGGTGGTGCTGAAGGAAGTTGCCTGGCGTGATATTTGGCCACGCTACACGCTACTCCGGGCAATAAGCCTCGAAAAAGCTGGTCTTCCGATGACCTTCCAACAACTCGGACCATTTCTTCTCGGCGGGACTTATGGAACGGATTTTCCGGGTTATCAGATTTTCGGCTACGCGGGCGGTGTGCTGCATTCGTTTGGGTATTTCAGTCCAGTCGGCAGTTTGATGGAGAACCCCCAGGCCATTCCCAAAGCCCAGATCGGGAACCGGCTATTCCTGCATACCGAACAGGGCATGAAAAGCTTTGAGATCACTCCGCTGGGACAGTTCGTCACCAGATCGATGTCGGCACACGAAATTGTCGAGCAAAACAACACCGCTTTTGTCATCGAAGATGCAGACAAACTGCCGCAAGACATTCGAGCGCGGATGAAGAACCCCAAGACTACAGGTTCTCCCCTGCAAGCCACTCGCTATACCCTCGTAGAAACGCCAGATGCCCCTTGCACGGATGTGGTGTTCGTGAATGGCGTTCAGGCAACATTCAAGCCGGAGAAAATAGAAATGGGAACAGGAGATTGGCAGCAGTGCACATCCGAGCTCAAGGTTTCTTCGGTAACGGCCATCATCTCAAATGTTCCTTGTAACTACGAAGGGTTTCGGCGAGCGGAACAATTCCCCTGGGGGCACATCTACGATCCAAATCAAAGCACGCATACGATCGGTTGCCCGGCCGAGGGAGATAAAGGCTACAATTACGTGTTCAGGGTAGTTATAGATTAGCGCGTAACTCTGATTACGCGATTACGGTGACATTATTACGGTGACATTATTACGGTGACAGTGCACTTAATTGACTTCGCACCCCACCCAATCCATTATAGCGCATGGCCCGCCTCGCCCGCGTTGTCATCCCCGGTCATCCGCACCACGTCACCCAACGCGGCAATGGACGCGCCCGCACGTTCTTCGGCGACGCCGACTATGCGCTCTACCGCGATCTGCTCGCCGAGCATTGCCGCGCCGCCGGTGTCGAAGTGTGGGCCTGGTGCCTGATGCCCAACCACGTGCATCTCATTCTCGTGCCGCACGACGCAGACGGGTTGCGCCGGGCGCTTGCTGCCGTGCATCGCCGCTATGCCGGTATCGTTCACGCGCGGCGCAAGCGCACCGGTCATTTCTGGCAGGGCCGTTTCGGCGCCGTCGTCATGGACGAGAACCATCTCGCGGCGGCGCTACGTTATGTGTCGCTCAACCCGGTGCGCGCGCGGATGGTCGAGCGCGCACAGGACTGGCGCTGGTCGAGCACGCGCGCACATTTGCGCGACAAGGACGACGGGATCACTGCGCTCTCGCCCATCAAGGATCGCTTTCCTCGCTTCGCCGATCTGCTCGCTACCGAGCCGGATGCCGAGGCGTTCGCGCGCCTGCGTGCCGCCGAGAGCATCGGCCGGCCGCTCGGCAGCGACGGCTTTCTCGCGCGGATCGAGCGGCTGACCGCGCGCCGCCTCAGACCGGGCAAACGCGGGCCGAAACCGAAGGAGCGAGCAAGCGATAAATAAAGTGCACTGTCACCGTAATTCCGTCTGCCCGACGCGCTACCAGGAGTGTTCGTTGTTGCAAAGGTGTTGGGTATGACCAGGCGAGCCGCCAATACAAGATTGGCCGCAAGTTGGGCACTTCGACGAACACGCGCTAACCATGAGGGTGTAGCAGCGCACGATTGTTCTCCAAAAATTGAGCATGTTCTCCTCCGTTCAAAGCAACATGGACGCTCGTGGTGGGTTTTGCCGTGCTCCACGCACCGCCATAGGTTGCCCTGTTCATGGTGCTCCGGACCGTCGCGCAACGCAAGCGTGTATGGTAAAAGTTACACAGGAGACAGTCATTTTACGAGCACGCTCGATCCGCGGTCCGTCGCCCGTAGGGCGGAGGGAAGCGCAATCCGCCATTCAGCGTTGCCAAAGCGCGGCGGGTTACGGCTTCGCCTAACCCGCCCTCCAAATCGATCACTCGAGCTTATCAAGGCCGCGGGATGGGTTTCGCTGCGCTCAACCCACCCGACGCGCTGTCGTCATTGTCGCCGCGCAAAGTTCCAACCTGTGATGATTCTGCTGCAGCCATCACAAAAGCAATCGCCTCGCCTGCTCACCTCCACGCCGCCACACCATGGTCACGCAAACGCCTTGGTCGGCTGGCGTTCTGACGCCATCGCAACACAACAACAAGAGGTCGTCGCGTGAAACAAAGAATGTTGTTCGCAAGCGTCATCTTCGCAAGCGTCATCGTTGCCGCTATCGCCGCGCCGCTCGCCGCCCAGGCGCAGGGCGTTCCCGGCGGCTTCGCGCATGGTGCGCATGAAGGCTACCGGATCGCCGGCCCGGTCGGCGCAGTCGTCGGCGCTCCGGTCGGCGGCGTCATCGGGGGCATCGAAGGCGTGCTCGGCATCGGCCCCACCTATCACGAAGCGCCCCGCCTCACCCACCGGCGCGTGGTGCGCGTCAGCGCGAAGAAATCGCGCCGCGTCGTTCGCCATCGGCGCGTGGTGCGCTGAGACTGTAGCCCACAGAGCGGATTTGCCCGCAGCCCACAGAGCGGATTTGCCCTCGGGTGCGGCCACGCAATTCGGCTCTCGCCGACTTGCGCTCGCATACCGCCGATCTCGGGTAAACCTGAGATCGGTGGCCGGCCCAAGGATAAACTCCGCGTAATTCGCCAATTCGTTTCCCTCAACGCGGCGGGTTACGGCTTTGCCTAACCCCCTACGACAGCTTCATTTGTTCAACCCACCCTGCGCGCTGCACCTGTTTCCAAGCTGCACGCGATAATCGTTTTTACGACGCGGGAATTGCGCTATATATCGCAGGTTGTAAGCAAAGAGGGGGCCGGACATGGCGGTCAGGATTCGCAAGAGCGTGTGGTCGCTGCCGCCGGGCGATCCGATCTTGACCTGGTATCGCAAGGCAGTTGCCGCGCTGATCGCGCGGCCCACGGACAATCCCAGCAGTTGGCGCTATCTCGCGTTCATCCATGGCATTCCGCAGGGCACATCGATACCGCGCGCGGCGCAAGGCTTTTGGGACCAGTGCCAGCACCAGAGTTGGTTCTTCCTGCCCTGGCATCGCGGCTATGTCGCGAGCTTCGAAGCGGTGGTCGCCAAGACCATCGTCGAACTCGGCGGCCCGGCCGACTGGGCGCTGCCCTACTGGAATTACAGCGAGCGGCTGACGGCCAATCCGAACGCGCGCCTGATGCCGCCGGATTTTTTCAACCGCCGCCTGCCCGACGGCAGCGAGAATGCGCTGTGGTCGAAACGCGCCGCCGTCGCGAACGGCAACTTCAATCTCGGCGACGGCGTGGTGACCCTGGCCGCGTTGCAGCTGCGGAATTTCGCCTCGCAGCCGGGCACGTCCGGCTTCGGCGGTCCGGTCACCGGCTTTCATACCGGAGGCGGCAACAGCGGTGCGCTCGAGAACCTGCCGCACAATGTGATCCACGGGCGGATCGGCGGCCAAACCGGCTTCATGAGCGATCCGGCCACCGCCGCGCTCGATCCGATCTTCTGGCTGCATCATTGCAACATCGACCGGCTGTGGGAGGTCTGGCGCAACCAGGGCGCGGCATTCCGCAATCCCACCAGTGCGCAATGGCTCACCGACGTCGCCTTCAACATGCATGACGGCGATGGGCGGCCGTTCACCTATACCAGCCGCGACATGCTCGATACGACCAAGGTCATGCACGGCTACCGCTATGATAGCGTGCCGGTGGCGCAGGAGCCGCCGGCCCCGGTGCATGAAATGGTGGAGGTCGCCATGGCGCGACAGGATGAGCCCGAGCTCGCCGGCGCCAACGAGGGCCCGGTAGCGCTGACAGGCGACGTCACGACCACCGTCGTCAAGCTGCGCCCGCAGCTGGCGACGCGCTCGTTCCGCGAGGCGGCGAAAGCCACGCCGCAGCATGTCTATCTCAGTCTCGAAAACATCACCGGCACCGGCATTCCGGGTGACTACAAGGTCTATCTCGACATGCCGGACGACAACAAGGATCCGGTGCTGGCCGGCGTCCTGACCACCTTCGGTCTCGAACGCGCCAGCGATCCGGACAGAGGCCACGGCGGAAGCGGGCTCAGCAACGTATTCGACATCACCGAGCTTGCCGGGCCGCTGGGGCTTACCGAAGGCACCGTCGACCGCCTGCAAGTGAGCTTCGTGCGCGAGCGCGCGGCGCCCTCGGAGGAAGGCGCACCGGCGGGACTGCTGGATTATGCGCAAGCGGTGAAGCCCGAGCCCGCCATCAAGGTCGGCCGGGTGAGCCTGTTCTACGATTGAGCCCGATGACCGCGGAAGCCCAGCGTTCGGCGCCGGCGATCGAGCCGTTCCTCACGCCGGACGCCCGCCGCGGCTTGCGCGCCCCGGCTTTTCGCTGGTCGATCGCACCTTCGCTCGCCGCCTGGCTTGTTCTGCTCGGGCTGTCCTCGCAAGACCGCGCGCTCGCGCTGTGCATCGCACCGCGCGCTACGCTGCTTGACGGGATATTCGCCGCGCTCGCGGCGGGATTCGCCACGGTCGAGCCCATGCGCTGGGCCGGCGAATGGACGCTGATGATCGCCGCAATGATGTTTCCGTTGCTGGTGCCGATGATCGGCCACGTCGCCGCGCGCAGCTTCGCCGATCGGCGCGAGCGGTCGGTGGCGCTGTTCGTTACTGGTTATGCGCTGACCTGGGCGACCGCGGCAGCGGCGGCGAGCGTCGCTCTCATTGCCGCACGCGCGGGCGTCTCGTCGCTCGGTCTGGCATCGTCGGCCGGACTGATCGGCTGCGTGCTGGCGGCGCTGTGGCAGCTGGCGCCGGCCAAGCAGCGCGCGGTCAACCGCTGCCACGGCACGGTAGCGCTCCGCCCGTTCGGCCGGGCGGCGGATGGCGATGCCATGCGGTTCGGTATCCTGCACGGGACGCGCTGCGTCCGCGCCTGCCTGCCGACCATGGTGCTGCCGCTGCTCGGCGGCCTCGGCATCGGCGCGATGGCGGTTATTTTCACGATCTTGCTGGCGGAGCGCGCCCGCCACACGCCGCAATACGGTCTGTCGGCGGTCGCGCTCTTCCTGCTCGGCCTAACGACCCCTTAGCAGGCTCGTCGGCGTATCAGCGCCGCCGCAGCCAGGCATCGACGGAGAACCGTCCGGCGCCGGTCACGAACAGCAACAGCGTGCCGCCCATGATCGCCAGATTTTTCAGGAAATTCGTGTACTGACCCAATTGCTGCGCCGCCGGATATTCCCAATAGCGGTGCGCTAGCGCGATGGTGATGATCAGATAGACAAAGGTGGCGAGCGACGCGTAGCGGGTGGCGAGGCCGAGAATGAGCGCGGCGCCAAGGCCCACCTCCGCCGCCATCGCCGGCCAAGCCCAAAATCCAGGCGCCGGCACTTTCAGATTGATGAGATAGGTGACGAAGGCTGGCATGTTCATCAGCTTGGCCCAGCCATTGGTGAACATCAGCCAGCCGATCAGGATACGGCTAATGAGCACGATCGCGTCGAACGAACGGCCCGCGATTGCGTCCGTGCCCGCGAACATCGCGGGCGATGGGTTATATGCCGGTTGATTGGCCATCGGTTCCTCCTCGTTGTTTCCCAAGCCAGCCTAGCTCGGATCGAACGGAGCGAAAACCGGAAATCGTCGCATCGGCGACCTGACATCGGCCGTGGGGAGGCTTTCCGGCGCCTGCGTGCCGCGTCGCGGCGCAGTCGGCGGGCTAGAGCATGATCCCGAAAAGTGGGAACCGGTTTTCGGAAAAGATCATGCTCAAACAATAAGCTGGAGCGTGATTGCGATTCAACCTGAAGCAATCACGCTCTAGTTGATGATCGGCTGCGCGAAGATCACGCCGCCGAACAGCAGCCAGGCGAGCAACAGCGTCCAGACGATATTGATGCCTTGGGCGCCGAGGAAGGCGAGCGCCGGGCGGCCCTGTTCGGTGGTGGCAAGCTCGACAAAGCGCGTCTCCAGCCCGATGCAGACGAAGGCCAGCGCGAACCACCAGGTCCTGATTTCGCCAAGCGCACTGCGGGTTCCGGTCACCATCTCCGCCGGCAGCGCGAACGAAAACACCGCCGAGGCGACGATAAAGCCGAGCACGAATTTCGGGAAACGCTGCCAGATCACGCCAGCGTTCGGCCGCTCGCCGCTTGCTGCGCCGAGCTTGAAGGTCCACCAGATCGCCAGCATGAAGGCGGCGATCCCGATCAGCGCGTTCTGCGAGAACTTCACGATCACGCCGGTCTTCATGGCGGCCTCGCTGATCAGCGCGCCAGCCGCGACCACCGAGGCGCTGGTGTCGAGCGTGCCGCCGAGCCAGGCGCCGGCCACCAGATCATCCATGCCCGTGCTCTTGGCGATCCACGGCATCACGATCATCATCGGCACCGCGACGATCAGTACCAGCGAGGTGACATAGGAAAGCTTTTTCTTGTCGCCCTTGATGGCGCCGCAGGCGGCGATGGCGGCAGAGACGCCGCAGATCGACACCGCGGTCGACAGCATGGCGGCGAATTCGTCATCCACGCGCAACTTGCGGCACAGCCAGAAGCAGGCATACCAGACCACGAACACCACCAGCACCGCCTGCGCGATCCCGAGCGCGCCGGCCTGCAACACTTCCATGAACAGCAGGTTGGCGCCGAGAATGACCAAACCGGTCTTGATGAAGAATTCGGTCTGCACCGCAGGCTTTAGCCATTCCGGCACGCCGATCGTGTTGCTGATCAGCAGGCCGAGCAGCAGCGAGAAAATGACGTACTCGATACCCCAATCGACAAACAGCCCGTTGCCGGCGGCGAGCCGCGCCAGGAAGGCGAGGGCGAAGACGACCGGCAGGCCGATCAGGAACGGCACCACGCGCCCGCCGAGCAAGGCGATGCCGATCGAGGCGACGATGAGCAAGCCGAGCCCGAGATAGAGAACTTTCGTCAGGTTATCGCGCGTGAAGACCCGGTTCTCCGCCGATGCCGCCGCATGTCCGCGAATCTCGGCCGCCAGCGCGCCCGCGATGGTGCGGCTACCGAGCGCCGACATCTTGCCGGCGGTGGCCTCGATCGCCTTGCGGTCGCCTTTCGCCAGCGCATCACGCAGCGTCTTGCTCAGATCCGCGACGTTCTGCTGCTTTTTGGCTTCGGCGTCGCGGGCGATCTGATCCAGGCTTGCGATCCAGCCGGGCGCCATCGCGGCGATCTGGCTGTCGGTGGTCCAGCGGAAACTCGGCGTCACATTGCGCAAGTCCACGAGCTTCCAATGGAACGCCGCCAGCACGCTTGCGATCACCAGGAAGCCGAGAAAAACCGCGGTCCAATCTTCCGTGCGCCACCAGCGCGCGGCGGCAGTGTCCGCCGTTGCAACAGCGGGGAGCGGTGCAGCACCAACAGTCGCTTTGGTTTGCATGATGGTCTTTCGTTAGCAGCCAGCGACGCGAGACAAGCCGCAAGTTGTTCGACGGCATCCTGCGTTCGACCTTTGTGCCATTCAACCTTTTTTCGATCCATTCTGATTTCGAAACCAGAAACGACAGGTTTTTCCCCTTCGGTGCCGACTCGCCGCCAAGTTCTTCTCTATGAGGCGGAAACGCCGGGCCTGAGATGGCAAATGCGCCCTCGTTAACCCGCGGAGAACGAATGCACGCGCCGCTTTCGGCCTCGCTCGATTCGTTCTTTTGAGAACAGAGCGGAACGGTTGCCGAACAGGCAGCGATGACCGACAGGATTGTTGGTGCATTGCTGTCGCGCTGCGCGACGAGCAACGGACGGGCAAGCAGTCTTAACCATGATTCCTGGAGCTCGCGCGCGCCGGCCACGATCATTGAAGAGTCCTTAATAAACTGCGCCGCATTCTCCGCCCCATGGCGCGTGGGGTTGGTCAGTATCTCGTCGGCTCCCTTGTCCTCGGCGTTCTCGGTGCGTTGGCGGCGTGCAGCGGCGGCAGTTGGTTTGCCGAGCGCGAGCCCTGGCGGCACGAGGCCGAGGTGCAATGTCTCAATTCCGGTGCGGTCAAGGAGGGCGCCGGCGTCGCCCGCGTCAAGGCGATCCGCGGCCCCGGCATGTGCGGTGCGGATTTTCCGTTGCGCGTTTCTGCACTCGCCGAAAACACCGCGCTTGGTTACGGCGACGAATTCCGCCCACCCAATATCATTCCGAACACTGCGGGAGCCGCACCGTCGCGCTGGCCGATCGCCACACCGCGCTATGGGCCGCCGATAAGGTCCGAGCTTCCACCGCTCAATGCGCCGAATTATCCGTCGCAGCAGGGCACGCCGCCGGACGGGCCCTTGTCGCTGACGCCGCCGGGCGCCGGCGCCGCACCCGGTCCGGCGTCCGACGGTTACGATTTCCGCCGGCCCTATGGCTCACCGCAAGCAGCGCCACCGCAACGCTCGCGCGCGCCGCAGGCGCCGTATGCCGCTTCACCAAATTACGATTTCTCGCCGCAGCCCTACGAGCGACGCCACTCCATCGGCGCGCCGGTAGCAGATCCGCGCCAAGAAGCGGCCCAAGAGTCGGCTTACGAGCCGGCCTACGAACCGCGGCGCTCGCGCGCACCACAGCAGCAAGCGCCAGCGCTCGGGCCTTCGCGCGGCACGGTCACCGGATCGATCACGCCGGTGACGGTGAGCCCGACGGCGACGCTCGCCTGCCCGATCGTTTCCGCGCTCGACCGCTGGATCGCCGGGGCGGTGCAGCCGGCGGCCTTGCGCTGGTTCAACCAGCCGGTGGTCGAGATCAAGCAGATTTCCGCCTATTCCTGCCGCGGCATGAACGGCAATCCGCGCGCGCGCATTTCCGAGCATGCCTTTGGCAATGCGCTCGACATTGCCTCGTTCACGCTGGCGGACGGCCGCCGCGTGACGGTGAAGGATGGCTGGCACGGCCAGCCGGAAGAGCAGGGTTTCCTGCGCGATGTACAGGCCGCCGCCTGCGATCAGTTCACCACGGTGCTGGCGCCGGGCTCCAACGCGTTGCACTACGACCATTTCCACGTCGACCTGATGCGCCGGAGCGATGGACGCCAGGCCTGCAATCCGCGCGCGGTGTCGGGCGAGGAGGTGGCGGCGCGCGCGCGCGCCCGCTATGCCGCCAAGCGCGGCGGCGATCCTTCGGTCACCGGCTCGATCGCGTTGCGCCGCCTGCCGTCGCCCCCCAAGCGGCTGCGCAGCGCCGGCGACGACGAGGGCGGAAGCGGCCGGGCGCTGCCGACGGCTGAGCCGGGCGACGACGGCGAGGATTGAGCGGACCCGATCGGGCCGCGAAGGTCCCGCCGCTGCGGCATTTCTCACTTGGTAACCTTACAATTCTCAAAGTGAACTGTTTTTTAAAGCCGTCTTTAGCCTGTGTATTTTATAGAGGTGCATTGCGGAGTTATGCATGCGCGTCGTCGTCGTCGATCCGAGCAAGACCGTGCTGAAATTCGTGACGCGCATGCTGGAGGCGCGCGACCACGAAGTGTTCTCGTTCGTCGACGGAAAGTCCGCGCTGCAACACATCAAATCCGATCCGCAGGTGGGCACGCTGATCACCAGCGCCGAATTGCTCACCATGTCCGGCCTGGAATTGTGCTGGGAAACCCGGCTGCTCGCGAGCGGACGCCGGCCGATCTACATCATCCTGATGTCGTCGAACCAGGAGCGCGGCAATCTGGTCGAGGCGCTCGATTCCGGCGCCGATGACTTCATCGGCAAGCCGCCGATCCCTGAGGAACTCTATGCGCGGCTGCGGGCCGCCGGCCGGCTCGCCTCGATGCAGAGAGATCTGATCCGGCTCGCCACCACCGATCCGCTGACCGGACTGCTCAACCGCCGGGCATTCTTCGAACGCGCGGCGGAATGCTGCGCCTTGGCCAGGGAGGGAAGTCCGCTGTCCGGGGTCATGCTCGACATCGACCACTTCAAGAAGATCAACGATAATTTCGGCCACGACGTCGGCGACCAGGCGATCCGCGAGGTCGCGCGCGAGGCGACTGCCGCCAAGGACGCGATCGTGGGACGGCTTGGCGGCGAGGAGTTCGCCATGCTGTTCCCGGGACGCGAACTCGACGCTGCCGCCAATATCGCCGAAGACTTGCGGCAACGTATGCTGGCGCTGCGGATGCCCGCCGCCAAACAAGTTGCGACGCTAAGCTGCAGCTTCGGCGTCAGCGAATGGCAGCAAGGCGACACCATCGACGAAATGTTACGGCGGGCGGACGTGGCGCTGTACGCCGCCAAGGCCGGCGGCCGCAACCGCGTGGTGATTTCCGACGGAACGCTGTCGGTGCCGAATTATGAAACCGCCGGCCGGCCGGTGCGCGCGGCCAAGCGCGACGACGACACGACGGCGGCTAACCCGTCCGCTGCGGCGGGGTCCGATATCCCCCTGCTGTCGGCGGCTGGATGATGACCGCCTCGCCTTCGTCCAGCACGGTGGCGTCGCAGGCCGCGAGCTTCTCCATCCGCCCGTCCTTGCGGCGCACCCAGTTCTCGCCGACCTGACCCGCTTGCCCGCCGGCCAGGCCGAACGGCCGCACGCGGCGATGGCCTGACAGGATCGTGCAATCCATCTTTTCCAGAAAACGGATGGTGCGGCGCACACCGTCACCCGCGTTCCATTGTCCTTTGCCACCAGAGTCCTTGCGGATGTGAAAATCCTCCAGCAGCACCGGATAGCGTAGTTCCAGCACTTCCGGATCGGTGAGGCGGGTATTGGTCATGTGCGTCTGCACCGCGTCGGTGCCGGGAAAGCCGGGGCCGGCCGGCGAGCCGGAGCAGATGGTCTCGTAATACTGATAGCGCGCATTGCCGAAATTCAGGTTGTTCATGGTGCCCTGGGCGGCAGCCATCGCGCCGAGCGCGCCGAACAGGCAATTGGTCACCGCCTGCGAGGTTTCCACGTTGCCGGCCACCACCGCCGCCGGATATTCCGGCGACAGCATGGATTTTTCCGGGATGACGATGCGGATCGGGCGCAGGCAGCCGGCATTCATCGGAATGTCGTCGTCGACCATGACGCGGAAAACATAGAGCACGGCCGCGCGCGTCACCGGTTCGGGCGCGTTGAAGTTTGATGCCTGCTGCGGCGAGGTGCCGGTGAAATCCACGGTCGCTTCGCGTTTGGCCTTGTCGACGGTGATCTTCACCGCGATGACGGTGCCTTGATCCATCTCATAGCGGAATTCGCAGTCGTGCAGCCGGTCGATGACGCGGCGCACGCTCTCGGCGGCGTTGTCCTGCACATGCCGCATATAGGCCTGCACCACGGGCAGGGTGAAATGCGTCACCATCTTGCGCAGCTCCTGCGCGCCCTTGGCGTTGGCGGCGATCTGCGCCTTCAGGTCGTTGACGTTCTGCTGCGGGTTGCGCGCCGGATATCGCGCGCCGGTCAGCAGCGCGAAGATCTCCTTCTCGCGGAAACGGCCGCGATCGACCAGCTTGAGATTGTCGATATAGACGCCCTCCTGCTCGATGGTGGTGGCGTGGGGCGACATCGAGCCGGGCGAGATGCCGCCGATATCGGCATGGTGGCCGCGCGATGCTACCCAGAACAGGATTTGCGGCTCGTCACTCCGCGTTGCTGTTGGTCCCCGTGCCGTGCGGCGCGCCGCAGCCCGCTCCCTCTCCCGTTTACGGGGGAGGGGTGGGGAGGGGGCAGACATAGGCACAGTAGGAATTTGCATGCCCCCTCCTTGACCCTCCCCCGCAGGCGGGGGAGGGGACGCTAGAGCCGCAGCCGAAACATCCGTTGCAACATGGCCTTTGCGATGCGGTGCGGTCGCAGAGCCGAACACCGGGGTGCAGACCGTGATGTCCGGCAGATGGGTGCCGCCGTTATAGGGCGCGTTGATCGCAAAGACGTCTCCCGGCGAGATATGCCCCTTGTTCTCGCGGAGGACGGTCTCGACCGCGCGGTCCATGGAGCCGAGATGCACCGGCATGTGCGGCGCATTGGCGATGAGCGAGCCCGTGCCGTCGAACACCGCGCAGGAAAAATCGAGCCGCTCCTTGATATTGACCGAGGAAGCCGTGTTCTGCAGCGCCAACCCCATCTGCTCGGCGATCGACATGAACAGGTTGTTGAACACTTCCAGCATCACCGGATCGGCCTTGGTGCCGAGCGCCCGCGCGCGCCGCAATGCTGTGACGCGCTCGAGCAACAGATGATCTTTGGCGGTGACCTTTGCACTCCAGCCGGGCTCGACCACCACGGTCTGGTGCGGCTCGACGATGATCGCAGGCCCGGCCACCGCGTGCCCCGGCGCGAGCTGCTCGCGCGTATAGATCGCGGCCCTGTGGCGCCGGCCGCGGCAAAAGAATTGCGTGTGGCGGGCCGGGGCGGGGAGCTTGCGGCGGGTGGTCTTGTGCGCCTGCTCGCGGAATTTGGCGCTGCCGCCGATTGCTTCCACCGAGACTGCCTCCACCTCGATTGGCTTGCTGCGATCGATGAAGCCGAAGCGGGCCTTGTGGGCGGCCTCGAAGGCGCGCCGCATTTTTTCCAAGGGTACTATCTTCACCTCCCCCTGGAGGGGGGAGGTCGCCGCGCCATAAGCGCGTTCACGCGCGTCTTCGACGCGCTTTGGCGCGGCGGGTGGGGGTGATCTTTTCGTGTTGCGCTTCACCCCACCCCGGCTCCCCCCGATCAAGTCGGGGGTCGCCGACCCTCCCCCTCCAGGGGAGGGTGACGCAGTGCCGGCCTCCACCACCAGCGCCGTGTCGGTGCCGGCGTAGCGCAGATGCGCGCGCACCATCACTTTGATCCTGCCGGCCGGCACGCCCTGGCCCGCAACTTCCGCTCTTGCCTCTTGGCCGAGGCGGGCGCCGATACGCCGGATGGCGGCGAGCGCCTGGTCGAATGGCTGCTCGATCGCCTGCTGGCGGGTGGCGCGGATATCCGCCAGCCCCATGCCATAGGCCGAGAGCAACGACGAATACGGATGGATCAGCACCTTGCGCATGCCGAGCGCGTCGGCGACCAGGCAGGCGTGCTGGCCGCCGGCGCCGCCGAACGAGTTCAGCGCATAGCGGGTGACGTCGTAGCCGCGCTGCACGGAAATCTTTTTGATGGCGTTCGCCATGTTCTCGATCGCGATGGTGATGAAGCCGTCGGCGACCTCTTCGGGGGTGCGGCCGACGTCGCGGGCGAGCGCAGCAAATCCTGCGCGCACCGCGTCGGCGTCGAGCGGCTGGTCCTGCCGCGGCCCGAAGATTTTCGGGAAGAAATCGGCAACGAGCTTGCCGACCATGACATTGGCGTCGGTGACGGTGAGGTGCCCGCCGCGCCGGTAGCTCATCGGTCCAGGGTTGGCGCCAGCGCTGTCGGGGCCGACACGCAGGCGGGCGCCGTCGAAATGCAGGATCGAGCCGCCGCCGGCTGCCACGGTGTGGATCAGCATCATTGGCGCGCGCATGCGCACGCCCGCCACTTCGGTTTCGAAGGCGCGTTCGTATCCGCCGTCAAAATGCGACACGTCGGTGGAGGTGCCGCCCATGTCGAAACCGATCAGGCGGTCGAGGCCTGCCTCGTGCCCGGTCTCCGCCATGCCGACCACGCCGCCGGCGGGACCGGACAGGATGGCGTCCTTGCCCTGAAACAGCTCCGCCGCCGTCAGCCCACCAGCGGATGTCATGAACATCAATTGTGCGCGCTCCCTCCCCCCTTGAGGGGGAGGGTTGGGGAGGGGGGTAGATGCCGGCACCGATGTTTCAGAAGTACCCCCCTCCCCCGCCCGCGCGCCGCGCGCCGCCGCCCCCCCCCGGCGCGGTGGGCGGGGGGGGGGGGGGGGGGGGGGGGGGGGGGGG
>Ga0080064_1002043_pt1 | contig 36577 bp, 32 predicted proteins | sample Subgrocontami54m_FD_69260 | JGI IMG/M metagenome (GOLD analysis project Ga0080064, IMG submission 69260) | Subsurface groundwater microbial communities from S. Glens Falls, New York, USA - GMW46 contaminated, 5.4 m (SPADES assembly) (version 2) ...
TACCACGGGTTTTCAAGGATCATCGTGCTGAACGGGCACGGGTCGAACATGCCTCCGCTGGACCTGGCGTGCCGCCGGGCGAACCTTGAGACGCAGTCGCAGGTGGCGCTGGCGTCATGGTGGGGGCTGACGGCCGCCGACCCGAACTTTGCGAAGAAGTGGCGCGAGTCTGAGTTCCCGGGCGGCTGCGCCCACGCTTGCGAGGCAGAGACGTCTTTCGCTCTGCACTTGGACGCGGACCTGGTCCAGATGGAGAAGGCTGTGCATGAGGATGTTGCCTATAACAACAGGAAATCGAAGTTTCAGTGGGTGGACCTGTGGGGCGCAGGCCCGGTGATGAACGTTTCGTGGACGAGCGAGTACACGGAGTCGGGCATCTGCGGGAGGCCTGACCTGGCGACGCCCGAGAAGGGGAAGATGCTGTTCGAGGAGTCGGTGAAGAACCTCGTGGCGTTCGGTGATGAGTTTTACTCGACGCCTGCAATGGTGCGGAAGGACCATCACGGAGCGAAGCCGTTGAGCAGCGTGCCGGGGTAAGACTCCACATCGACCAGTCCGATTGCCCGTCCCTGAGCCTGCCGAAGGACGCTCAGGGACGGGGCGGTTCGTTTTCGATCGAGGTCCGATCTATAAGAGCGAACGACGAAACGAGGTCCTTCGCTTCGCTCAAGATGACATGGGGACGGGTCAGATGCGGAAGCGGCGCCAATCGCTTTCGAAGCGTTCCTTGGCGCGCATGCCGGAGGCGGATGGCGGGTTGAATCTCACGTCGGGCTTGCCGGGTGTCAGAAAGCGTCCGCTGACTGAGCCGGACTGCGTGCCCGAGTAGGCCAGGTAGCAGAGGCCCTCGCCGGGGAATGCGGGCGGAGGCTCTGTGCCAAGGAGCCGCGAGGCGATAATGCGGGCAGCGAGGTCTCCCTCGGTGGAAGCGAAGACGCCGGCCTTGGGGATGGGGCGGCCAGTGGCCATCGGGACCATGTTGAGGTCACCGATGGCGAAGACGCCCGGGGCGGATGTTTCGAGTGTGGCAGGGTTGACTGGGACCCACGGCTTGCCTGCGGCGAGGCCGGCCTCGGCGGCAATGGCGGCGGGACGGTGCGCGGGGATGGGGATGACGATGTCTGCGTCCATCGATGAGCCGTCTGTAAATGCCGCGGAGCAGCCGTCTTTCAAGACTTCCTTGACGGCGGCTTTCGGGTGGAATGAGATGCCGCGTTTTGCCATCGCGAGGGCAAGCTCTTCGCATGCGGCCTGTCCTGCGACTGGCAGGGGCGCGTCTTCGGGTGTGAAGACGTGGATGTCCACGTCTTTGCTGATGCCTGTCCGTTTGAAATGCCAGCGGAGGATCATGGCGGCTTCATACGGGGCTGGCGGGCATTTGTAGGGGGTGGATGAGACCGCGATGACGATGCGGCCGCGCCGGAAGCGGCTGAGGCGGCGGCGCAGTCGCCGGGCGGTGTCTATGTTGTAGAAGGAGTGGGCCTCTTTCGACCCCGGGACGGCGTCCCAGTTGTATTCCGCGCCGAGTCCGGCGATGAGGTAGTCATACTCTATGACGCCGCGGGCGGTGTGTACGGTCTTGCTCGCAAGGTCCAGGCGTTTGATTTCGCTCTGGATGAAGTTGACGCCCCGGTTGGCCAGGCGGCCAAGTGAGCGGCTTGTCTTTTCGGCGTCGCGCTCCCCGCCGCTGAGGAGGGGCGCGGCGCCGCCGGCTTAACTCTCCGGGGCATCGCCGAGCCGACTCAGCTCCGCCGCAGCCTCGGAAACGGTGGTTGGCGTCATCAGGCGAAACGGGCTAAGCACGATGTTTCCCATCAGCGAATCTCATTGTTCCTCCAGCTCGCCGAGCCCGCGGAGGACCGCCTCCGGGGTGAATGGAATCCGAGTTAGGCGGACCCCCGTGGCATCGAAGATGGCGTTGCACAGGGCGGGAGCAACGCAGGGAATGGAGGTCTGAGCGATACCCTTGGAGCCGAACGGGCCTGGCCCGTCGCCATGCTCCAGAATGATGGTGCGGAACTTCTCGGGGATATCTGCCATGAGCGGCAGCCGATACTGGAAGGCGTCAGCGTTCATGAGCTGGCCCTCTTCGTAACGAACCTCTTCCGACAGCGCTGCGCCGAACCCCATGATTGCGCCGCCCTCGATCTGCCCCTTCGCCGAGTGGTACTGCATGATTCGGCCGGCGTCCGCGATGGCCGCGTATTGCAGCACCCGGATCTCGCCGGTGTCGCGGTCAACCTCCACCTCAGCGGCCGCCACCCCTGGAGACCAGTGATCGTGGCTCCCGAACGAGGGGTTCTCCACCGGACCGCGAGCGTACGCGCCGCGAGCCTCGATCTTTGCATCCGCTGCGACGCTGCGGCCGATTTCCTCGAACGTCAGCGCCGTCGCACCGCGTCGGGCGTGCCCGTCCGCCACCGACCAGTCCTCGGCAGCGCCACCGCCGAGCCGAGCTGCAGCGCGGGCGATCTCCAGTTTGAGGTTCTCACAGGCGTTCAGGACCGCGTTTCCCATCTGTACCGTTGTTCGCTGCGAGCTGGTACCGGAGAACGGCATCAGGTTGCCGGTGTCCGGCTCACCGACACGAACTTCGCCCTGGCGGATGCCCAGCGCGGTCGAGGCGACGACGCTGATGACCGTATGCGAGCCCTCACCGACATCCGGCGCGTTGTGTGCGATGGATACGGTTCCGTCCCGTTCCAGGCTCGCGAGGGCCGACGCATTGCCGATATTCGAGCCTCGCCGGAGCGAGACTGCGAGCCCGCGGCCCCGGGTCACGCGCCCGGCCTCACCCGGGTGGCGATCGCTCGGGGAACGCCCATCCCAGTCGATTGCGGTCACCGCGCGCTCGATGAGCTCCCCGAAATCGGTGTCCAGCGGCGGACTCTGTGCCACGCCTTCCTTACCGTTCCGGATCCACGTGTCAACGGGCAGCCGCTCGCCACGGTGGAGCAGGTTTGCCATCCGGAACTGGGTCGGATCCATATCGAGCGCTTGGGCGATGTGGTCCATGGTGGAGTCGAGTCCGAAGGCGGTCTGATTCTTGCCCGTGTTCCGGAACATCGCGGCGGGAACCTTGTTCGTATAAGCGGTGCGGGCCCGCGAGCGCATATTCGGAACGCGATACCCGCCCCACACAGCATTGACCGCGTTGCCGGTTGCGATGGCAGCGCCCGTAAAGTAAGCGCCGGTGTCCACCAGGAGCTGCACGTCGAGCGCGACGAGCCGGCCGTCCGCCATGACTCCGACCTTCGCCTGATAGGTCATGTGGTGACGTGAGGTCACCCGGAAGCTTTCTTCTTCCGATGCGATGTAGCGGACCGGCCGCCCAAGCCTCTTGGCGAGCGCAGCGGAGACCAGGATCTCCGGGGATAGATGCTTGGCGCCAAAGTTCCCGCCCACATAAGGAACGTGAACGCGGACCTGCTCGTTATCGAGGCCAAACACCTTTGAGGCAACGCTCACGACGTCGAATGGATTGTTCGAAGGCGCCCAGACCTCGATCTCTTCATCCGTCGCCCGCACGAGCGACCCCATCGCTGGTTCGATGGGGTGGTGATAGATGGCGGGCGACGTGAACGAGGTCTCGAAGACGCGATCAGCCGCATGGAGGGCCTGCTCGACGTCTCCCCACTCCAGGCTCGCCTCGAATGCGAGGTTACCCGCAACCTGCTCGTGAATGAGCGGCGCGCCGTGCGCGAAGGCCGCTTCGGCAGAGAACACGGTGGGCAGGAGCTCGTACCGGACGTCCACAAGCTCGGCAGCGCGGAGCGCTGTCCGACGGTCTTCGGCGATCACCATACCGATGAGGTCGCCGTCGAATCGGGCTTTGTCCGTCGTGATGAAGTGGTTGTCAACGGTGGGATATTCGACATTGACGTTGAAGGTGGCGAGGTTTCCCCGGTGCAGCACGGCCAGGACGCCGGGGAGAAGCTCGGCGCGCGAGGTATCGACGTTCTCGATCCGCGCGTGGGAATATGGGCTGCGAATGGCAGCGGCGTACGTGGTGCCCGGGAGGTCCGGCAAGTCATCGACGTAGAGCGCGGCCCCCGTGACCTTTTCCCGCAAGTCGACGCGGTATGACGGGGCAGCCATCAGCGACCGGCCTCCTGCGACCGGATCAGATGGTCCATTTGCACGGAGGCGCCGTTCCGGGCGCACGCTTCCTTGAAGATCTGCATGATCGTCGGATCCTCATCTTGGTATTCGATCTGATTGCCACCCTCGAGCACACTCTGGTCCTGGCCCTCGGCGTCAGCAAAGAGGCGGTACTTGCTGCTGCCCCATCGAATGGCCAGATATCGCGCGGGCTCCGCGCCCGTATTGAAGTGCTGGTGGAACCAATTTCGGGGTGGTACAACGACACAGCCGGGACGCCAATCGACCCGCTGCATCGGCTCACCGTCCTTCCAGAGCATGCTGTAGCCCTGCCCCCGGACAATAATGACGTTTGCGCCGGGTCCATGCCGATGCGCCTTTTTGTAGGTGCCGACCGGGAACTCCGACGTGTGCGCGATCAGGGACGCGTTGCCGAGCTCGAAGTGCATGTTGCGTCCGCCGCCCCGGCGCGGTTGGTTGCGGACCTCAAACGCCGTGACGTCCGCAACGAAGTTGGTCTCCCAGGTGCGCTGCGCTACGAACTCGCCCCGCCCGGCGAAATGTCCATCCCGACCGGCGAAGCGGTCGGTGAAGCGAAATGAGTCCTGGAACACAAAGTCGAGATTGTGGAACAGGTTCAGGATGAGTGGAGCATTCGTCACCGCATAGAAACGGGCGGGCTCGTCGCCGGATAGGTTGAAATGCTGGTGCCACGCGTTGATCGGCAGCGAAAAGAGGCTGTTACGCTGCCACTCGAACGTCTGCTTGCTATCGTCGTCATACCAGACCGTGGTCGCGCCTCGACCGGCGACCACGTAGACGGTCTCCTCGTAGAGATGCTTCTGCGGCTTGAGCTGCTGGCCCGGCGGGATCTCGCACACATAGGCGTCGGTATGGGAGTCCTCCGAGCCCTCGAGGTGGACGAAGCTCCCCATGCCCCCCATGCGCTCCCACGGGGCAACCGGCACTGTATTCAGATCGTCGATCGCGAAGCCGTGGATGTCGGGGATGCCCTGGTTCTCCATCCAGCGCGTGTATGGCGCCTGGGCAGCTACGGTCGGCGACTCTTCCATTTGGGGCGTCGCGGACTCGGTCATCGCACCTTCCTATTCCGCCACTTGCGCGAAGGAGGAACCCGCGCCGCCGCGCAATAGGCTCTTGCCTCGCGATAGAATGGCACCGCTATATCACTTCCCACTCGAAGATGTTCCAGGACATGCCAGATTGGCCTCCGTATTCTCCAATCGGCCCCTTGACTCGGCTCCGAGCAATCAGCACCTCAGCGCTGTAATACAGATTGCCAATGCCGAGGACTTCCGACATGCGCTTGTGCAACTCGATGGTTGCCTCATGGCGCGCTCGCTCATCAAACGAAGTCAACACGACGTTCTGGAGCCGGTCGACCTCGGAATCACTGAAGCTCCCGCGATTCGCGCCCTGCCATCGCGCCTCTGGCGTCGGGACGTGTTTGGACGTGAACACGAAATTTTCCGGCGAGAGCGTGCGCGCAGTTGCACTGACGGCTGGAAAACGAGCCCGCAGCTCGTTGTCTCGCTGGCGAACCGCGGGGATGATGGAGATCGCCGCGTTGATGCCAGCTGCCTTCCAGCTATTCGTGATGATGGCGGCCTCTTGCTCTCCCCCACCGCCACTGGTCGACGACAGGTCGAGATCTAGAGACTGGCCCGCTGCATTGGTTACGGGTCCCCCCGCAGGTCCCGCGTGCCAGCCGGCATCCGCCAGGAGAACGAGCGCACGATTCGGGTCGTAGGCGTATTTCCTGATGGCCCGGTCCACTTCGGGAAAGGCCGGCTCGACAGGCGCCAGAAACGCATCAGCTGGCGCTCCCAATCCGCTTGAAAGCACGTCCACGAGTCCCTGCCGATCCGTCGCGTGCATGATCGCCTCCCGGACGCGGACGTCGGAAACGGCTCGCTGCCAATCCGGTACTTCACGAAACTGGAACGCGAGGAACCGGATCTGGCTCTGCCACACCTTCACATAGCCCTCCCCACGAGGGACGAGCTGCTCGCGTGCAACGGCGGCCTCGGCGGGGCGGATGCCCGGCGAGCTGACGAGGTCCACCTCGCCGGAGAGAACGTTCGCGAGCTGGGTTGTGGCGTCTGGAATGATCCGGATATCGACGCTTTCGAGCTTCGGCGGGCCGAACACCCAGTCCGGATTGGCCCGCGCGACAATCTGCGAGCCCGGAACCCATCGTTCGATCCGGAATGGACCCATGCCAATGAACCCTGACGTCCATTCCTCGCCAAACATGAAGCTGGACCTATTGGTCAGGAATTTGGCTTCCAGAAGGTGACGGGGCAGCGGGTCGAGCTGCTGGTAGCCCAGCGCGTTCGCCTGGACGTACGGCTGCTTCCATTTGATTTCGAGGGTGTGGTCGTCTCGCGCCACGACGCTGGACATAAGGGTCTCGGGCACACGATCCCGTACGGGGATGTCTGGGTCGAGATACACCTGATGCGCGAAGACGAAATCCTCGGCCGTGAGCGGTGCGCCATCGTGCCAGCGCACTCCCGGCTGGAGGCGGTAGGTTGTCACCATGGTCCCATCCGAATTGACTATCCAATCGCCGCGCTCCTGGCTGGGGAGCTCTTGGGCGATCATGGGATGGGGGACACCACCGAAATCGCGATACGTGAGGTAGGAGTTGAAGACCCAGTAGAACTCGTTGACGCCGCCGCCTGCCCCGAGCTTGGCATTCAGGACCTCTGGTTCCGTGGGCCAGGCGATTCTCAGCGTGCCGCTCGGCCGCGTCGACCGTCCGGCGTCCGGTGCGCCAGCATCCGGCCGCGTGAGGGACGCGCTCTGCTGCGTACAGCCAGCCAGGAGCACCGAAGTCACAAGCGCACGAACGACGATGGCACATCCGAGCTTCCGGAGCGGTCGCATGACGCGCCCTTTGTACGCAGCCAAAGCCTGGGTGATCGCCTGACCGGCGAGGCGACCGAAGCTAGTCACGTTCCGCTATGACCGGCGGCCGGGGATTGCCTTCCCCAATGGTGAACTCCCGCGCGCAGAACGGGCAATGGCAAGGCGCGTCCGGCCGCCCCGCGTAATCCGAGCGCTCGACGTAGTACTCCGTCTGGCAGTGTGGACACACCACGTAGATCACCTTATCCATGGTCGCGATTCCCTTTCGCGTTTTCGGGGCTGGGAGAAACTGAGGCTTCGGTTCACACCAGTTCCATCACGTCCGTTCCGCGCACGTAAACAATGTCGTTCAGTTCTGCGTCTCTGATGATGTGTTTCGGATCCAGACTCTTCTCGACGTCGGCGATAGCCTTCAGCATCATCAGCCGCATCGCCATCAAAACGGGGTCGTGGGCGCCCAGGTGTTCCGTCGTGCGATCGACGATCGGGCCCTGGGTTTCATTGACCATGCTGTCCTGCGCGAGAAAACCCTTGATCGCGGTCCCCGGGGCGCGCACCGGGATGCCGGAGATCGTGTCGTACCGCTCGTAGTCCCGGAAGTAATCGTTCTCCGGACCTGGCGGCATGAACTCGGTGTCTTCGGGCCACGGGTAGGGCTCACCACTCGTTTCGAGCGGAGCAAAGGCGGCCTGGAAACGCATGGTGTGCGTGTCGTCGGTCGGGACGTACCAGGATTGGAACTTCTTTACGTCGCCCTCGCCCTTGTTTGTCTCCTGAACGCGCAGGAACCCGGCGGGCATAAAGAAATACGTGTAGACATCGTTCATGACCGGACCGCCCGGGCTCGGTGACGCCTTGTGGCTGCGCTGCCGGATGCCGTAGTCCGTCTCAACGAAGTCCACCCGCGGTCTCGGCAGCGCGGCGAGGACGTGCTTCTTCTCAGACCACTGGTCCGTGTGAAGATAGGCCGCGTGCACGGTGTCGACCGCGCCCTCGAGGTTCTGGAGGTAGTTGCTGTTGATCGGGTAATAGTCAACTTTGCGGGTGCCATCTTCGCGCACCAGCACCTCGTAGCGCGGCAGGAGCGGCATCGCGTCGGCTGGGCCGAGGTAGGCGAAGATGAGCCCGCCGAGCTCCTGACAGGGATAGGATGGGTGACGGATGCTGTCCTTCTGGGTACTCGTCTCCGGCTCGGCCGGCTGCTCCAGGCAGCGGCCCTGAACGTCGTAGAGCCAGCCGTGGAACGGGCAGCGAACCCCGCCATCCTCGACGCGCCCATACGCCAGCGAGGTGCCCCGATGCGAGCAGTGCAGGCCGAGCAGGCCAGGCTTGCCGGCGTCGTCGCGTCCCGATGAATCGGGGCGCCCCGACGCGTCGGGACGAAAGAGCACGAGCTCCTCGCCGAGGATGCGGACGTGCTTCGGTTTGCCGCCAACCAGAATCTCGCTGGACGTCGCCACCGGCTGCCAGTAGCGCCGCATGAATCGGCCCCCTGGAGTTCCCGGCCCAGTTCGGGTGAGCAATTCGTTCAGTTCGTCACGCAACATTCCTGCCAACCTCCGGCGGAATACGTGAAATGCGGTGGGATTGCTGCAGAGCTTACTCTACTCCGTTAGACTCCGGGCGTCTATTATGGCGTCTGGTAATCTGAGACCGCGGCCAGCCAGTGTCGCGAGCCTGGAGCAGTACGGTGAAGGACTTCCGGAGCTTTCTCAGCGAATACGAAGAGGCCCACCCGGAGCACGTCGTCCACATCGACCGCGAGGTAAGCGCGCGATGGGAAGCCGCGGCGATTGCCGTGAAGACCCAGAAGGAGATGCGTGAGGCGCCGATCTTGATCTTCCACCGGGTGCGCACCGTGGATGGGACCATCTCCCCGTGGCCGGTCGTGATGAATGTGTTCGCATCTCGTCAACGCTGCGCTTTCGCGGTGGGAGGCGGCTACGAACGACTGGGCTGTGAGATGCATGAGCGTCGCGCCCAGAGAATCAAGCCGGTGGTGGTGGACCGCGCGGCTGCGCCCGTCAAAGAGGTGGTCGTAACGGGGCCCGCGGTGAATGCGCGCGAGATCCCGGCGCTGGTGCACGCGGGTTGGGATCCCGGTCCCTACATTCCGCTCGGATTCCTGACGACCTACGACCCCGATACGGGCATCGACAATTCTGCGCTTCAGAGGGGCTGGATCCACGACGGTCGCGAGGTCCGGATATTTCCGAATGGGTCCAGCCATAACGGTCAAAACCTAAAAAAATGGGAGGCGCGCGGCGAGGACATGCGCGTGGCCTACTGGGTCGGCCACCACCCGTCCGTCTACCTCGGCGCAGGCGTGAAGCTTCGCTACCCGGAGAGCCATTGGGATGCGACGGGCGGGCTCATCGGCGAGCCGTTGCGGCTCGTCCCATCCGAGACGTTGGGCGACGACTTTCTCGTCCCCGCCGATGCGGAGTTCGTCATCGAGGGCATCGTCCCCGCGGGAAAACGCAAGCCAGAGGGTCCGTTCGGCGAGTACACCCGTTATTTCGGCGGGCAGCGGCTCAATCCTTATATGGAAGTAACCAGCATCAGCCGGCGTGAGACTCCATTCTGGTTCTCGCTGATCTGCGGCGGGCCGGATGAGGGATTCGGACTTGGCGGACTGCGTCGCGAGGGCGCCGTCTACGAGATCGTGAGTCGGGTGGTGCCCCAGGTTGTCAACGTGTACCGGCCGGGCTCATGCCCCAACCACATGTACATCCAGATCCGGAAGACGGCCGATTCCCAGCCGAGAATGGCGATCCTCGCCACACTTGCAGCCGCCGGCGGCTCGGTCAAGCACGTGTTTGTATTCGACGAAGACGTGGACATCTTCGACGAGCAGGAAGTGATGTGGGCGATCGGCACCCGCTCGGACTGGGCAAAGGACATGATCGTCGTGCCGAACGCGCCCACCACGGACCTCGACCCGACCGCGACGGGCCCGCGCCTCGGCACCAGCGCCGGCCTCGACTGCACCAAGCCAGCGCCGCCCGCGCTTTACGAGCAGCGCTCCTTCATTCCACCCGAAGTAATGGCTGAGATCCAACTGGAGGACTACATCGGCAGCCGGCGCCGCGACGGGCGATAGCCGAGCCACTGATTCCCTACCCTCAGGCTGAGGTAGTGCGACGGGAAATCACTTCCGTCAAGATGGCGCCCGCAGCGACGCCGCTGCCGCGCGGATCGCGTCGACAATGTTGTAGTAGCCCGTGCAGCGGCACAGGTTGCCGTCCATCTCAAGCTTGATCTGCTCTTCGGTGGGATCCGGGGTCTCCTCGAGGAGGGTCAGGGCGCCCAGGAGCATGCCAGGGGTACAGAAGCCGCACTGCAACGCGTGATGCTCGTGGAAGGCCTGCTGGATCGGGTGGAGACGCCCATCTTGCGCCAGCCCTTCCACCGTCAGCACGTCCGCTTCGTGCGCCTGGACGGCCAGCATGAGACATGACTTGATGGGCTCGCCTTTGACCACGATCGTGCAGGCCCCGCAAACGCCATGCTCGCACCCCACGTGCGTGCCCGTAAGCCCCAGATCCTGCCGAATGAAATCGACGAGGAGTCGGCGTGGCTCGACGTTGCGGACGTAGGTTTGCCCGTTCACCCGCACGGTGAGGGATATCGTGCCCGGTTCTGACGTATCAATCATGCAGAGCCTCTTGAATCGTGATTTGTCGCCGCCCGCGACGCTGCGAGCTCGAGGGCGCGCCGCGCGTACACCTCCGCCATGTCGCGCCGGTACGCCGCGCTTGCGTGAACGTCGGCCCCGGGGTCCGTCTGTTCTGCAGCCAGGCGGGCTGCAGCGCTGAAGGCCTCGGGACCAGGCTGCTGGCCCACCAACAATGCTTCGGCCCGGCGCACGCGGATGGGGGTTGGACCGACACCGCCCAGGCAGAGGCGCGCGGACGAGATTCGACCGTCCTCCAGTGCGATCATCGCCGCGGCGGAGACGATCGCGTATGCCCCCAGTTGCCGCGCGAGCTCGAGGAACGCATAGCCCGCACTCCGCTCGGGAGGAGGGAACCGGACCTCGAGCAGGAGATCGGGCGGTTCGAGCGCGGTGGTGAGAAAGTCGAGGAAAAAGTCGGATGCCGGCACCGTGTGATGGCCTGAGGGCCCCCCGATCACCAGCTCGGCGTCCAGCGCGAGGGCGACGGTGGGCAGCTCGGCGACCGGGTCGGCGTGAGCCAGGCTGCCACCGATGGTGCCGCGGAAGCGGACCTGCCGATCGCCGACAAACGGGATCGCCTCGACGAGGAGGGGGATAAGCCTCGCAACGTTCGGTGAGCGCTCGAGTGATCGGTGCCGGGTCAGAGCGCCGACCGCAAGCCCCCCGCCATCAGTGCCCCGCATGAAGTTGAGGTCGTTTAGGCCATTGATGTCCACCAGGTGGGCAGGACGCGCCAGTCGCATGTTGAGGAGGGGCATCAGGCTCTGCCCACCGGCCAGCACCTTGGCATCATCCTCGCGAAGGTCTTCTAGGAGCCCGAGGGCCTCGTCGACCGATGACGGCGCATGATAGACGAACGGAGCTGGCTTCACGCTCGTGGCCCGCTGATGTCTCTTGGAGCACTGATGTTTGGCATACGGATCACCCCGTTGTCGGCATGCGGTAGTCAATACCGACTTCTGCAAGCTTGGTCTGGAAACTTCGACGGATCTCCGGGTCTTCATCCTCGTATTCGATGAGGGTACCGCCCTCGTGCACGCTCACCTGCTGGCCCTTGCCGCTCTGGACATCCTGGAACGTTACCCGGTGGCGATGACTTCCGAGTCGTAGGGCCAACTGGCGTGCGACCGTGGGACCGGTATTGAAATGTTGGTGGAACCACCCACCAGGAGGGCTGTACACGCTCCCATCCTGCCAGTCGATGCGTTCTACCTGATCGCCATGGCCGCTGGCGTAGGGCTGAATGCCCGCTTCGCGGGGCCACAGCAGCGTGTAGCCACGGCATTCGGACACGTGCAGGATAATGGCGCCTCCCCCGTGCGCGTGCGCCTTGTGGTAGCAGCCGCCCGGAAACTCGTACATATGCCCGGCAAGCGCATTGCCACTCATTTGATAGTGGGTGCCGCGGCCGCCTGCCGCCTTGCGCTCGTCCGAGATGAGCTCAAGCCCGCGCACGTCCGGGATGAGATTCGTTTCCCAGAGCCACTTGCGGTCGGGCTCGAAGAAGAACCGCTCCCGCACGTCGAAGAAGTCCGGCTGGGTGTCGAAGCGGTCTCGGAAATCGTACGGGCACCCAAACACGAAATCCGGGTTGTGGTAGATGTCCATGACCGGCGGAGCGAGCGTCGCTGCGAGCAGGCGGACCGGCTCGGTACCCGACAAGTTGAAGAGCTGGTGCCACGTATTCATGGGTGGAGAGAACATGCTCCCCGCATGCCACTCGAAGGTAATAGCTTGTGCCTCCTCGTCGCGCCGCCCGTTCCAGATCCTTCCTGATCCTCGACCGGAAAGGATGTAGATCGTCTCGTCGAAGAGGTGCTTTTCGGGCTCCAGTGCGCCGCCAGGCGGAATCTCCGCGACGTACATTCCCGTCACGCCCTCCATCCCTTGGAGGTCGATGTAGGCACCCTGCCCGCCCAACCTAGCCCACGGGCCGAGCTCGACGGCCATGATGTCCGAGACCCCGTGGCCGCGAACGATCGGGATGCCTTCGCTCACCATCCAGCGCTCATAAGCGCCTCTCCGCAAGGCCGGGTCATGTTCCACAATACGCCTCCTTTGCGATGCGCGCGGGTTGAGGCAGAACGGCACAGGCCACGATTATAGCGGGGGCTTTTCCGGCCCCGGCGACGGCTTGGCACGCACCCGCCCACGCCTCCGCACCCGCCCTATAATGGCGCACCCACGCGATGGGAGCGGCTTCGTCCATGTTGCTAAGGATGCGGAGCATGAGGATCCGGACCCTCTGTGCGATAGCTCTGCTTATCTCCGCGGCATGTTCCGCGTCACCGATGCCAAGCTCCCAGCGCGGGGCCCGACAAGAGATGGGCGGACCGAAAACGACGAAGGTTCTGACCGTTGGTATTGGCACCGGCGTTCAGGCACTGAGCATAATGGCGGCTCGCACGACGATCGGCGGCTGGGGGTCCATGAGCGAGCTTCACTCCGAAGGACTGATTACGTCGGGCTTCAACGACCGCCGGCCTATCGGACGCCTTGCGGAACGCGTGCCGTCTGTCGAGGACGGAAGTATATCGATCCTTTCCGATGGCCGAATGCGCGTGGTCTACCATCTGCGGCAGGGTGTTACCTGGCAGGATGGCGCGCCCTTCACCGCGGCGGACCTCGTGTTCTCCTACCGCCTGATGAGCGATCCCGGTATCCCTTCCACGATGAACGAGAGCATCAATTTCATCGAGTCGACCGAAGCCCCCGACAGCCACACCTTCGTCGTTTACTTCACGGGACCCTACTTCCTCGGGGCGTCTCTGGGCGTGCGGCGGTTCTGGCCGCAACCGCAGCACCTGTTGGGCGAGGCGTATGAGCGCTACCTCGTCAGCAAGAACGCGGATGACGTGGCGAACCTGCCCTACTGGACCTCGCAGTACGTCCACCTCGGTCCTTTCCGACTGACGGCGTTCGATCCAGGCGAGGGATCGACCTACGAAGCCTACGACGCGTACTTCTTGGGAAGGCCGAAGGTGGACGTCGTCCGAATCCGGACGTTCGCGGACGAGAACACGCTGTACTCCAATCTGCTGGCCGGCACCGTCGACATGGTCGCAGACACCGCGCTGAACACGGATTTGGGGTACCTGTTGCAGAAACAATGGGAGAGTAGTGGAGCCGGCGTCGTGCACGTGCGTCCGACGGGGGGCACGCGCTTCCTCGCCCCGCAGTGGCGGTCGTGGGTGCAAATCGAGCCGGCCGTTCTCGATCCGAAGGTCCGAACCGCGCTCTACGTGGCCCTAGATCGTGAAGCGTTGTCCGAAGGCCTGCCCTATCGGGAAGAGCCGGCCTGGTCGCTGCTCCCACCCGGCGAGCGACTGTATGACGCGACGAAGGACGGATTCCGGCCGTACCGGTTTGACCCGGACCGGGCCAGGTCGATGCTCCGGGATCTGGGATGGATTGCCAGCCCGGATGGGTTGCTCCGCCACAGCTCCGACGGACGGCACTTTCGCACCGCTATCTCGATTACTGTGGGTTCCCGACAGTGGGAGGTGCCGGTGTACGCTGATTACTGGCGGCGCATCGGCCTCGAAGTGGAGGAGGTTATCATCCCCTCCTCCCAGGTCAGAAGCCCGGAGATTCGCGCCTACTACCCGGGGTGGGAGGCAAGCTCGTCGGGAGGCGGAGACTCGGTCCTCGGACGGTTGCAGGGGCCGGCTTCCAGTGCGGAGAATCGGTGGACCGGCGAACGTGGCGGGTACGAAGACCCTCGCGCTCAGCAGCTCCTCGCCCGTTACTACACGAGCATCTCTGACCGCGACCAGTTCGACTCCATGAAAGCGATGTCTGATTTCATCGCGGCCGACCTCCCGATCCTGATCACCTACTTCAACACGGACCACATCGGGGCGCGGAAGGGCGTTCGAGCGCTGGAGGACGTCCTCGGGGGCGCTCAGGCAGGCCAGCCGTATGGGACCTACAGCCGCAATGCCTATCTGTGGGACATCGAGTAGCGGCAACGCGCCGCCATTCCGGTAGCGACGCTGTTGGGCCTCGTCATTGGTCCGCGATAACGTTTGTCAGCGGCGGTATACTGCGAAAACGGATGGCCGCATGGAGGTGGGTATGCTCGGGCCCAAGGAAAATGAGCTCCTCACGCGGACGGACGCTGGCACGTTGGCAGGCGACCTGATGCGAAGATACTGGCAGCCAGTGGGCCTTTCCGAAGAGTTCAAGGTCGGCGGCAAGCCCAGGGCCGTCAAAGTAATGGGCGAAGACCTCGTCCTCTTCCGTGACGACGCTGGCAAGCCCGGCCTGCTCGGCCTGCACTGCTCGCATCGGGGCACCTCGCTCGCCTATGGCCGCGTCGAGGATGGCGGGGTGCGCTGCCCATTCCACGGCTGGCTTTACGATGGCAACGGGCGCTGCCTGGAGCAGCCGGCTGAGCCAGAGACGAGTACCCAGAAAGAAAGCATCCGCCACCTGGCATATCCCTGTCAGGAGCTCGGTGGACTCATCTTCGCTTACCTCGGCCCGGCCGACGCCATGCCGCTCCTACCCCGGTACGAGGTGCTGGTGCGCGAGGACGGCACGCGTAAGGTGGACTACTACCCGATCAACAGCAACTACCTCCAGAACCTCGAGGGGGCCCTCGATACCGTCCATTTCTCCTACCTCCACATGACCAACTGGTCCCGCGTGAAGCAAAAGCTGACGAAGCTGCCCAAGCCGGACCCGGAGTTCGGAGAGACGGACTACGGCATCTGGCAGCGCTCGGTGTTGCCAGACGTCACGCACGACACGACGGCCTTGGTCTACGGCCACTTCTTCATGCCGGCAGGCTTCGTCCGGATCCAGGAAAGCACGCGCCCTAACGACCAGGGCCTGGTCCAGAAATTCCAGTCCTGGTACGTGCCGATGGACGACACCCACACGATGCGATTCCAGTCTGCCTTCTCCCCCCTCCGGTCTGACGGCACCCCGTACGAGTGGCCCGAGCCGGAACCCTTCGAAATGCCCGGCCCGGAGAACGAGTACTATCGCGACTACGAACGGTACGACACGATCTCAGGCATTCCGGTGAACGCCCCCGGGACGGCGATCAAGGGCTATTTGTGCCAGGACAGCATGGTGAACGAGTCCCAGGGGCCGATCGTCGACCGGGTCCATGAGCACCTCACGCCTCAGGACCGGGTGCTCATGCTGATGAGAAAGATCTACTTTCAGGCCCTCGCCGCCGTGAAGGCCGGGGAGGACCCCAAACACATCATTCGCGACCCCGCGGAAAACGTCATGGTCTACGTTCGGGGCACGGAGCAGGTCGAGCTGGTTTGAGATCGGACGTCACCGCATCGAGAGAGGATTCAGGCCGAGGTCGGCTTGCGGGCAAGGTGGCGCTGGTCACCGGAATCGAAACGGAGACGGGGCTTGCGATAGGCGAGCGGTTCGGGGCCGAAGGCGCAACGGTTGTGGGTTGTGTCGGGTCCGGTCAGCGCGCGGCGACGCAGGCGGAGCCACCCGTCCCAATGGCGATGCTTGACGGAAATATCTCCGTAGCCGCCGACGCCGAACGGATCGTCGCGTGGATCATGAGCGAGCATCTTCGGCTCGACGTGCTGGTCAATTACGGCGCGGCGCGCCGGGTGGTCGGGTCGATCCTTGACATAACCGACGCCGAGTTCGATGAGGAGATGAGGGCCGACCTCAAGAGCGTCATCGTGCTGTCACGGGCAGTCATACCGGCGATGGCGCGGGGTGACGGGGGCGCGATCATCAACATTTCCTCCATCGCGCGGGCTGGCGTGCGTGGGCGCGCGCTCCGTTCAGCGAGTAAGGCCGCCCTCGCCACGCTCACGTGTTCCATGGCGCTCGATCACGGTGAGCAGGGCATTCGCGTGAACGCGCTGCTTCTCGGCCCAACTCTCACCTCGGATATGCGCGCGCGGCAAGAGCAAGTCTCGCAGCTCGAGAGCGAAACTCCGCTCGGCCAGCTTCATACACCTGAGGACGTTGCGGCCGCGGCACTCTTTTTCGCCTCGGACGACGCGGCGCGGATCACCGGTGCGCTGCTTCCGCTCGATGCTGGGCGGTCGCTTCCGCACTTTTAGCCCCCGCACACGCGAAAGGAGGAGCAGGATGGCGAATGCCGAAGCCCAGGACGGCAAGGCCCAAGGGACAGCCGTGGGGCCGCGCTGGAACACCCTCTACTACGACGATTGGGTTGCGCGCGAGGGGCTTGACCTGATCAGGGGCTACAAGGTGGACGACGTGTACACCGTGCCGTTGAAGTGGTGGCCCCGGGTTGGCGGCCACGCGGTGCAGATCCAGTTGGACGGGACCGGCGACATGAATGGGGCGTACGTATGCGAGATCGCGCCCGGCCAGCAACTGGAGCCACAGAAACACTTGTTCGAGGAGCTGGTTTACGTGCTGCGCGGGCGCGGGGCAACGAACGTGTGGTACGAGGGCCGGCCGAAGAGCACCTTTGAATGGCAGCAGGGGAGCTTGTTTGCGCTGCCGCTCAACACTTGGTACCAACACTTCAACCTGGCCGGGGATGAGCCGGTCCGATTCCTTTCGGTCACCACAGCCCCGGTCATGCTCAATCTCATCAGGGATGACAGCTTCATTTTCAATAACCCGGCCACCTTTCCCCAGCGCTACGACAGCGAGACCGATTACTTCTCGCGCAACTACAAGACGGAAACGTTCATGGGCTGGGGGCATCCGAGCGACGTCTACTTCACCAACTTCATCTGGGACATCAACGGCCTGCCGTTCCACCCCTCAAACCGCGGGGCTCTGGCCGAGGGCGCGAGCTTTGAGGTGGGACACGGCGTCCTGGGGTCCCACACGCTCCGCATGCCCGGTGGCCGATTCACGAACGTCCATCGGCATGGACCGGGCGCTCACGTGCTGTGGCTCAGCGGTGAAGGGTACTCCTTGATGTGGCCCGATGGCGGCGAGAAGGTCCAGGCGAATTGGGGCCCTGGCACCCTCCTGGTCCCGCCAAGCTGGTGGTGGCACCAGCACGCCATCGTCAGCGCCGAGCCCGCGCAACACCTGGCGCTCAAGCTCAGCAGCAAGCGGTTCAAGGTGAATCGGTTGAGCGAGGGCACGATGCGCAGCAGCAAACAGGGCGGCCAGATGGTGGAGTTCGACGACTTCCCGCCCGGCCTCATGGATGAGGTGACCGCGATATTCGTGAACGAGTGCACGAAGCGGGGGACGCCGATGAACATGGAGCCGATCTCGGGCGTGTAGGTCGCAGTCCCCTGGCGGTTATCGCTCCAACCTGAACCGGTTAGATATATCCCCGCTCGCGCCAGAAGCGCTCCGCCGCCGGGTGGAGCGGAATGGGGAGCGGTGCCTCGGGCGTGTCCCGACACATCTGCTCGAGGGGGAGCGGGCCCTCCCCCTGCCATGGGATGCGGTCCCGGCACGCCTCGAGGGCTCGGCAGAAGCCCGTCACGACAGTATCGGACGTTTCTGCGTGGGTGTATAGGGGCCACCCACTGAAGTCGAGGGATGGCACGTCTGCAGGCAATCCGGGATGAAGTGAGACGGGGATCGCGGAGCGCCGATAGCCGAGCGTTTCGAGTTTCGTGAGAACGGACTCGTCCATTGGCAGAAAGCGCATCCCGAGCGTGATTGCGTCCGGCATCCATACGTCGAGCGCTTCGTCGAATACCGCGTCGCGCTCACCTCGCTCGACCCCGGCGACGTTCGGCGGATACGGATCATAGTGGACCCCGCCGCCCCAGGACTTGATGTCGGCAAAGGAAAGCCCGGCGGCCTGCAGGACGTGGTCCAGGACCATGTGGAGACAGTGATCTGGCCGGCCGCCCCGAAGCGCGATCCGGAGGGGATAGCGGCGCTCGCGCAGCTCCTCGAGCGAGCTGATGCCGGTATGCGCTCCGACGGCGAGCCCGAGCTGATCGTAGGATGGAATCACGGTAATGACGCGGAGTGGAAGTGGCTCGTTGAAGGGCGGGCTGCCGCGCAACGCGACGGCAAGCGGTTGGGCCGGGTTAATGATGGCCAGGTCGACTTCCCGCCGCGCCACCTGTTTGATTGGCGTCAGGCCGTCGCTCCCATAGAGGACTGCCTGCCAGCTATCCATAGCTGTCTGGCTCTGCAGCCGCACCTGCGCCTGGCGGGGCGCCCACCCCGAGTCGCGGACAAGCTCTTCCGCCATCGCCAGGACAAGTAGCGAGCGAGTTATCGCGGGGGTCGTGTAGACAGGGCGTGATTCGGACACAATACCTCCGGAGCCTGACTGGCGGGGCGCGATGCTGCGTGGGCTCCTTGGTGTCGTAATGTAGCACCGCTAGTGGATAATGCCAAGCGGGGGTGGAGTTCCGCCGGCGACACCAGAAACCACGCGCCGGAGAACGTGTGCGAGTTGATCTTGAAGCCCATGGCGGTATATTCGAAGCGACCACCCTCGGCGTCGTACGGGTGCGCTGAAAGGACCCCTCAGTGGCCGTTCGTAATGCCGATCAAGAGACGCTGTTCCGAGTCGGGCCCGGTACGCCCTCGGGCGAAGTGTTTCGCCGGTATTGGCTCCCCGTCGAGACCTCAGCCAATCTGGGCGGGGGCCGGGGGCCGGTCGTCCCAAGCACCAAGAACCCCATCAGGATCAAGGTGCTCGGTGAGCATCTGGTGCTGTACCGAGATAGCTCCGGCCAGGCTGGACTGTTGGCGGAGCACTGCAGCCATCGCGGCACCTCCCTCTACTACGGACGGGTCGAAGACGACGGTCTGCGCTGCCTCTATCATGGCTGGAAGTACGACCGCGCCGGCAACTGCCTGGAGACGCCGGCCGAACCGCCGGAGAGCAACTTTCGGCGGACCGTCCAACACAGCGCGTACCCATGCATCGAGATCGGGGGTCTGATCTTTGCATACATGGGGCCGTCCGAGAAAAAGCCTCCGTTCCCCCGCTACCCTCAGCTCTGGCGCAAAGACGGTATCTGCGTGGTGGGCAAAGGGAATCGAATTCAGAATTCCAATGTGTTCCTTCAGACCCTCGACAACATCCTCGATGTCTGGCACCGCGAGATAGCTCACGGATGGTACAAGGGAACGCCACCCGTATATGGGATCCACTACGCCCGAGGCGACGAGCCGGCTACGCCGATCAAGTTCGAGCGCACCCCCTGGGGCGCCTGCTATGCCACGCTGCAGAACACGCGCGAGCCGGGCGTTTACGAGTACCACGAGACCCACGGAGTGCTCCCCGGCCAGCGCTCCGGTCAACTTGGCGGCTCAACGATGAACTGGGCGGTACCGATGGATGACTACACCACTCGCTGGTTTGGTGTCTCCTTCTATCCGTACGATGCGGACGGAAACGTGCCGGACTCAGCGCTGCGGAGGATGGCGCAGGACACACCCACCGACGCGGGTGGCCCGTTCTACGACGGGTGGTTCGAGGATGTAGGCCATTGGTGGAACCTGGGCCATCCGGCGCGGCAGGGCCAGATCTGGGAAGACGAGGCCATCATGAGCAGCCAGGGCCCCGAGGAACGGAATCGACTCCCCGACTGGGACAAATGGCGGCTCGCCACATCCGATCGGGGCCTGATCCTCATGCACGAGCTTTGGGAAGAGCAGGTTGAACGCGTGCAGGAGGGGCTGGATCCCTTGGGCATCATCCGCGGTTCCGAGGCCGACCAGATTATCCCCATCCCAAGCGAAAACATGCACCTCAATTGGGAAGAAGGCATGCGCCTGTTCAACATGTCTCTCGAAGAGCGGATCGAGAGACGGCTGAAGCAGATCGAAAGTAGGTAGGCCGGGAAAGCAGACCAAAGCCGAGTTGTGGCTGGAGTCTGCCCAGCAAGCGCCCCTTGGCTGCCTTATTGGCCACCGCATACCGCCAGCGCGTCCGCTCCAGATATCGTTGACACTCGCGATGTTCTGGTTCTCCTCGCATTGGGCGCTCCTGCTTGGGTATCCCCTTTGCGAGGCATCCAACGCCAATTCGGTAACCGCAATTGTGAGGCGCCTCGGGCACCTCAGGCGATTGACGGGCATGTTGCTTCGGAATATGATCCGGGTTGCCAATTGACAGCGTTCCACGTCGCCTGGACGCGGAACGGGGAGAGCGCTGCATGAGTGAAACGCGGACTACTGGCCGGGCAGATCCACCCGTCTACGGCGGTCACGGGCAGCTCCTGGCGGAGCTCGCCGCGGACGCTGTGGCCGAACGATTCAGCCATCTCACCCTGCAGGTCACCGATCTCGGCGCGAGCGAAGCCTGGTACCGCGATGTGATCGGCGCTGACCTGGTGGGCCGCGATCTGACCGCCGAGCCTCGGGCGCATTCCGTGCTCCGGATGAATACGGGCCAACTCATCATCCTGGTCGAGACGCCCGGCTTCAAAGGGCTGGGGCGAGCGTCTGTGCATCATGGCTTCATGGTCACCTATGAGCAATATCTCCGCGCCATGGAACGGCTCCCGCGCCTCGGGTATCCGATCGGTGATACCCGGCAGCAGTTTCGGGCGCGGGGCGAATACAGCATTGACGTCCAGGATCCGGATGGCCATCGCTTCCAAATCCAGTGCTACGGCCCGGAGTCCAATCGCGCCATCCTCCCCGAGGCTGGCGTCGTCGATTGCGGCCCAGCCGAGCGCTACCGCATCGGCGAGGTCAAGCTCTTCAAGGAGGGCAACTTTTACCTCGTCCGGCTTGCGGATGGCTTCCTGGCGATGACCCGCTGGTGCTGCCACATGAACGGGTTGGTTGTGTACCAGCGGGAGCACTTTCGCTTCTGGTGCCCGTACCACAGCGCCACCTACGACCTCCGCGGCAACGCGACCGGTGGGGTGCCCAACCTCAATGCCCTCCGGCTGAATCCAATCAGCTTCAGCGATGCGGGGCACGTGCTCGTTGATACGGATCGCGTGCATGAGCGGGCCTGCTTTGCACCAGACCAGGCCGTGCCGCCTCCCGCCACCATGAGCGGCACGCCCAGCTAACCCACACGCCAAAGCTCGTGTTCCAGATGCTTAGGAGAATCACTATGGCCGACGTTGAGAGTCTGAGCCACACCGCCATCTTCGCCCCAAATATTCGCGAGGCCGAGGCGTTCTGGGAAGGGACGCTGGGCGCGCACCTGCACAACCGCATCAGCCTGAATACCGACGACATCCGCCGCGGCCGGGGACTTCCCCACACGTGCTGGACCCTGGCGGACTACCTCATCGTCTTCTTCGTCCCGGACCGCGACGATCGCGAGCCAGGAGTGAAGAATGGCTTCTCCCACGGATTCGCGGTTTCGCGCGAGCGCTTTGGCCAGGTGCTGGCCATGCTGCAGGAGCGTGACGTGGCATTCACCGGCCCGGTGACGCATCCCGAGGCCGGCCCGCTGGGCGAGTCGATCTATCTCGCGGATACGGGCGGCAATCGCCTCGAGATCTGCTGGCGGCGGGACGAAGCAGCGTCATACAGCCCCGTCGTCATGGCCAGCGCGTAGTGGCGGCCGTGGCTGGCGATCCAACGGCGAGCAAGGCTCCCGGCCGCCCGACGAAGATTGATCCGGCGCTGGCGTGCCAAGAGATCAGCGGAGCCACGCTGGAGGTCGCCGATTTCGCCGTGACCCGCGCCTTCTACGCGCCTATTTTCGCCACCTCGGGCGGCTCCTGGGACGCCAAGAGCAAGTCGACGCGGTTTCAGGCCGGCACCCAGACCATCGAGTTTGTTCGGCGCGCCCGGCCGAGAAGCTATCCGAATGCAGCGGACCATTGGAGTTACCGCGTCCGCGCGACGGCGCTACCACCGCTCGTCGACCAACTCGCCGAGCAGGGGTTTGCGCCGGAATGGTGGCATGAAGATTATCCGGCCGAGCGCGGCCTGAGCGCGTATCTCCACGATCCCACCGGCCACCGCGTTCAGTTGCTTCCCAGCACGGATGGCGGCCCGTTCCTCGATCACGCTGCGCTGGAACAGCACGATCTCGAGGCCGCGGAGTTCTTTTATACGCGCGCGCTTGGGGGCACGGTCACGTTTTCGCACGGCTGGGATGCCCGCGATCAGCTTGGGCTTGACGACTGGATGGCGGGCGATGATCCAAGCGCCCCGTTCACGCGCCGGGTCAACATCTCCTACCGAACCAAGCGGCCGGCCCCGATGCCACTCGCCCATGTGTTCGTCACGTTTGGCTCGACCCGACTCGGGCTGTTCCTCGCACCGACCCACCGCCAGGAGCCTGCGCCGGGCGTCGTGCGCGGGACACCGCGGCTTACGTTGCGCGCCCGGTGTTCTGCCAGCGACCTGGAAGCCCATCTCCGCATCGTGAACGTGTCGCCGGTAGATTTGAAATATGACGGCGGCTACGTCCAGTTCGAGCGCGCCGGCAACGACCTTTTTCTCCGGGACCCCGGCGGGCATTTCGTGCAGGTCACGTGCCGCGCCTGATCGTCGGCGCTGGCAGGCGGCACGGGGTGCGTCCGCGGCGTGGCGGCGGATTTCGGCAACCGCAGGTGGGGCGAAGCCACCGGCTGGTCAGCATGGTCGCCGGCATCGCCATGCTCATCCTCGCCGCCTGCCGCCAACCGAGTACTCCTACGCGTGCGGGTGAACGGTCGGCCGAACACGTACCGACTCAGATCCCCAAGGCCCTCACGATCGCACTCGAAGGCGAGCCGGGCATTCTCGTCTCCGGCCTTTCCGTCACCGGCGGCGTAAGCCCGACCGACTTCAACGACGCAATCCAGCACCGACTGGCCGGACACAACGATCGCGGCGAGCCAATTCCGCAGATCGCGGCGGAGCTACCCTCCACAGCCAATGGGTCCTGGATCCTCTTTCCGGATGGCAGTATGCAAACGACCTACCGGCTCCGGCCGGGGGTTACCTGGCATGACGCCAGCCCCGTCCGCTCCCAGGATTTCGCGTTTGGCTGGATGGTCCACCATGATCGCGAGTTGCCCATCTCCGGCCCTATTGCCCAGCTCATCAGCGCCGTGGACACGCCGGACGACTCCACCATCGTCATCAAGTGGAAGACAACGTACCCATTTGCCAACGCGATCAGCGGGGATGACCTGGGCCCCCTGCCGCGGCACATCCTCCAAGCGGAGTACAACACCGACAAAGAGCGCTTCCCCACGCTCCCGTATTGGAAGCGGGAGTTTGTTGGCACCGGTCCCTATCGCGTCGCGCAGTGGGAACCGGGAAGTCATCTCACCACGCAGGCCTACGACGGGTTCTACGGCGGCCGGGCGAAGATCGATACCATCATTTTTCGCTTCATTGACGACAATGCGACGGCGGTCGCAAACCTGCTGGCCGGCACTGTCGACGGCTCCCTCGAGGCAATTGACTTCAACCAGGTCATGTTTGTCCGCGACGAATTCGCCCGCCAGGGTCGGACCGCGACGCCGGTCCTGGTGCCCACTCACTGGCGCATGGTGAGCATCCAGTTTCGGCCGAACGTCTCCCGTCCCGCCGAGATGCTGGACGTACGCACCCGCCGCGCGCTGCTGCACGCGATCGATCGTCCGGCCCTCGCGGACACCATGCTCGCCGGTGCCGCGCCGGTGACGGAAAGCTTCATCGCCCCCACCGACCCCCGCTGGGAGTGGGTTCAGGGCAGCATCGTGCCGCATGCCTATGACGTGCGCGAAGCGCAGCGCCTCCTCGCGGAGGTCGGCTGGCGCCGCGGGGGCGACGGCCGACTGGTCGACCCGGCGGGGCAGCCCGTCGTCGTCCCGCTGTGGACGACAGCTGGGTCGCAGAACGAGGCCGAAACGAACATCATTGCGAATTACTGGCGCGAGCTCGGGTTGGGTGTAGACCAGACCGTGATCCCCGTCGCCCAGCAGCGTGATCGCCGCTTGCGCGCGTCCTATCCCGGCGCGGATACCACGTCGATTCCGCTGCGGTTCGAGAACTCCGTCGGGCGGGTCTCCAGTGGCGAATGCCCAACGGCCGAGGGCAACTGGGTGGGCAACAACCGCGGCTGCTACCAGCACCCGGAGATGGACCGGATCGTCGACGGGCTGCGAACGGCAATCGAGCCCGCCGATCAGCAGCGGCTCTACCGCGAGATGGTCCAGCACCTCGGGCAGCAGCTGCCGGTCCTTTCTCTCTATTTCGACATCCACGCCGACATCTTTCGTGACGGCGTGACGGGCATTCGCGCTTCGTCGCATCTGGTTCGCGCGCCCTGGAATATCGCGGAGTGGGACCTCCGCTAGGTCCCGCGCGGGGGCAGATGCCACGGACCCACCATCGGCACAACGCCGCGAAGGAGGCTCAACTGGAACCGATACGCGTTGGAATAAACGAGGGCACGGGCAAGATCTACGCCAATGTCACGCTGCTCGCCGCGGGCCGGGGCTATTTCAAGGAAGCGGGGCTCGACGTCCAGTTGCGGGAAACCGGCGGGCGCCGGGCGACAATGCCACTCCTGGTCAGCGGCGAGCTCGAGGCCGGCGCGCAGAGCCCCACCTATGAGTATTTTCAGAGCTGGGACCCGACCGGACCGATCCTCATGGTCGCGGATCATGGCTCGGTGCGGGAAGGCAGAGGCGGCGCGGGCGGCATCGTGGCGAAGCCGGAGCTCATCACGAGTGGCCGCCTGCGGGACTTCCCGGACCTCAAGGGCCTGCGCGTGGGACTGAGCCCCCGGCAGTTCGATCACGACTGGGTGACCGTGAGCGAGGCGCTGGAGCGCGGCGGCCTGACGGTTGCCGATATCGACGTGGTGACTATGTCATTTGGCGACGTTCGGCACGAAGCGCTCGTCAAGGGCGAAATCGATCTCACAACCGTGGACCGGCCGGCGAGCATCAAAGCGGGGAAAGCCTCTGGCACCTTCGTGGTCTGGAAGCACGAGTACGAAATCCGCCCCGGCCGCCAACAACGCGCGGTGATGTTCAGTCATGCCTTCTGGAGCCAGCGCGGCGAGGAGGCGCAGCGGTACGTCGCTGCCCATCTCCGCGCGCTGCGGGATTATTACGATGCCTTCGAGCGAGACATCAACCGCGACGAGGTCATCGCCATCCTTGCCGAGCAAAGCGGCGATGCGCCTTCGGTGGTCGAGGAGACCATGCCGGCCGGGGTGAACCCTGATGGCTACCTCAACGTGGCCGGCATCGCCCACGATCTCCAGTGGTACCAATCCCGCGGCTTTCTGCCCGCCACGCTTTCCGTCGACCAGTGCGTCGACCATCAATTTATCGAACTCGCGCGCAAGGATCTCGGCCCTTACGCTGGTTAGTGAACTTGGGGGCGGTGGCTTCTGCCCGGGCCCGATCGGTGGATTTCTCGCACCCCGCGGCACGTGCTAACCGACGCAGTCCGCGCCAGCCGGCGCGTAGCCTGCAATAGGTCACCGCCCATCCTGAGCCCAGCCCAGCGCATTTGACGCGTGTCCGGCTGGCGCGAATAATGGCGCAAGGCACGCGAGGGTTCGGGCTGGTCAGGCCCGGACTTGCGGCGCCCGGGCTTGTGACCATGGAGGGGGCGAGATGGCGGCACGTCGTTGGCGTTCCTTGCTGGTGCTCGTCGCGCTCGTCATCGCGGCCTGTGCCCCGGCCCCACGCGCCGCGACGACTTCCGATCCGTCTGGCGCGGCGGTGCCGCCGCAGCAGGCCCCCGCGAAGTCCCTCGTACTCGCGCTCGAGTCCGAGCCGGGCGATGCGTTCGTCGGGAGCATCGGCGGCGGGGCCGGGACTGTTGCCGGCAACGTTCAGCTCGCGGTGCACCAGTGGCTGTCGTGCTACGACGATCAGGGGAACGCCTTCCCGATGCTGGCGACCGCGTTGCCCTCGCGGGACAACGGCACGTGGCTGGTGCGCCCAGACGGGACCATGCAGACGACGTACCGCATTCATCCAAACGTGAGCTGGCACGATGGCACGCCGCTCACGGCGAGAGACTTCGTCTTCGCCTGGACCGTCACGCGGGACCCGGACGTGCCGATGCGCAGCCGGACGATCGCGACGCAGATCACGGGCATCGAAACGCCGGACGACCATACGCTCGTCCTGGAGTGGGCCAAGACCTACCCATTCGCCGGCGCCTTCATCCACGACGAGGTTGGGCCCATGCCGGCCCATCTGCTGGAAGGCATCTATCAGACGGACAAGGATCGCTTCAACCAGCTTCCGTTCTGGACGCGCGAGTTCGTCGGCGTCGGGCCATACCGATTGGCCGAATGGGTCGCGGGCAGCCACATGACCCTGCGCGCATACGATGGCTACTTCAAGGGCCGCCCGAAGATCGATACGATCACCCTCACGTTCATCTCGAGCGCGCCGACCGCTGTGGCAAACCTCCTGTCTGGCGCTATCGACGGCGCGATTCCGCGGACGTTGGACTTCACGGATGTGGCATTCGTTCGGGACGAATGGGAGCGGCAGGGCAAGCACCCGGTCGCGATCATCCAGCCCACCCACCTTCGAATCCTCGAGGCGCAATTTCGCGATCCCGCGGTCCCGCAAATCCTGGACCTGCGCTTCCGGCGCGCGCTGCTCCACGGGATCGATCGTGCGGCGCTCGTGGACGCTCTGCTCCAGGGCACAGGGCCCGTCGCGCACTCGATGGTGCCCACGGATGATCCGAAGTACCCGTGGGTCAGCGACGTAATACAGCGCTACCCATTCGATTCGCGGCGGGCGCTGGAGTTGCTCGCCGAGGTTGGCTGGCGGCCGGATGCGACCGGCGCGATCCACGACGCGCGCGGGCAGCTCGCGACGGTTCCCCTCTCAACGTCCGAGGGGGCTCAGGCCAACCGGGAGCAGGCGATCATCGCGGACAACTGGCGAACGCTCGGGCTGCGCGTGGACGAGCACGTTCGGACGGCCGCCGAGGCGAAAGACAACCGCCTGAGCTCGACGTTCCCTGGCTACGGCGCGTCCGCCGGCCCGCTCACATTCGAGCACATCGTCTCGCGCGTCCACTCGATCTATTGTCCGAGCGACCAGAACCGCTGGTCGGGAGCCAATCACGGCTGCTACCGCGGCGCCGAGCACGATCGGATCGTCGACGCGCTGCAGATCGCCATCGACGAGCCGGAGCAGCGCCGGCTGTACCGCGACCTGGTGAAGCTCAAGACCGAGGAGTTGCCGTACTATCCGCTGTACTACAACCCCCAGGCCCTGATCCTGCGGGAGGGCGTGACCGGCGTCAAGGGCGATACGAAGCCGCGCACCGCGATGACCTGGAACGTCCTGGAATGGGACGTGCGCTGAGATGGGACGGGCACGGAAATGAAAGAGAAGCTCCCCAACCCGTCGGACGAGCTGCCGACGTTTTATGGCAGTGAGCCCAGGCCGGACGCGCTCGCCGAGCACTTTAGCCACTTCGTCGTGGCGGTGAGCGATCTCGATCGCAGCGAGGCGTGGTATCACGACGTCATCGGGCTCGACGTGCTCGGCCGGGGCCTGACCGCGGAACCGCGCCCCCACGCGGTGCTGGAGATGAACACGGGCCAGCTCATCATCCTGGTCCAGGTCGACGCCGTCGACACGGCGCGCGTTGCGAGCCACGGCGTGCACCACGGCTTCGCGCTCACGCAGAACCAGTTCCGCCGCGCGGTCGAACGGCTCGCCCGCAAGGGGCACCGCGTGGGCGCCGAGCGCGAGGAGTTCATCGCGCGCGGCCAGTACAGCATCGACGCCTACGATCCCGATGGCCACCACTACCAGATCGAGACCATGGACGAGGTCCAGGCGCATGAGATCCTGCGCTCCGGCGCGGGGGTCGTCGATTGCGGCCCGGCCGAGCTGTACCCCGTTGGCGAGGTCAAGCTCTTTCGCGAGGCAAACTTCTATCTCGTCCGCCTCGCGGAAGGTTTTCTCGCGCTGAGCCGGTGGTGTACCCACATGAATGGGCTGCTGATCTTCCAAAAGGAGCACTGGCGCTTCTGGTGCGGCATGCACACGGCGACGTACGATCGCCGTGGCGCCCCGACGTGCTCGACCAACCGGTTCCCGGAGCTGAAAGCGCTCCGGCATCATCCGATCGAGGTCAGCGAGGAAGGTCACCTGCTCGTCGATACCGACACGGTCATCGAGCGGGAGGCGTTTCATCCGAGCCAGGTCACCAGCGCGCCGGAGTCACTCGCGGCGCAGGCACCGACGCGCGAGGCGTGACCATTCAGTAAATGTAGAGGAGCCATTATATGGCGGAAGTCGAGGGCATCACGCACAGCGGCATCTGCGCGACGGATCTGCCCGAATCCGAGCACTTCTACCTGGACGTTCTCGGCGCGCAGTTCAGCAACCGGAGCGGGCTCCACGTCGACAAGGTGGTGCGCGGCCGCTCGCTCAACACGGTCGTGGTTCTGGCTGACTATCTGCTGGCGCTCATGGTCCCGAAGCAGGGGCTCGATGTCGCGACGCCGGATCAGGTCAGAGGGGAGAACCCGTTCCGCCACGCGTTTTGGGTCTCGCGCCAGCGCTTCGATGAGGTGGTCGAGCGCTTCCAGGAGCACGGGATCACATACGAGGGACCGGTCGACCACCCGGAGCACGGGCCGCTCGGCCAGTCGATCTACTTCCGCGATCCCGCCGGCAACTTCCTCGAGCTGTGCTGGCGGCGGGAGAGCCCGCGACGGCATAGCCCGGTGAACCTCGCCGGTCGGTTGGCGGAGCATTGATCGCGGACAGGTTAGCTTGATGGCGGCAGCGACTCGCGCCTCTCTCGTCACCTGTGACGGGCTGCTCGGCGTGGACGTCGAGGTCCGCGACCTTACCGAAGGCAGGCAGTTTTACGAGCTGCTGTTCGGCGGGCTGTCGGGGAAGTGGGACGCGGACGAGCGGTCCGTCCGCTTCGTGTGCCGCGAGCAGACCGTCCGCCTCGTCGCGGTGCCGGAGCCCCGCCTGTTTCCCGATGGTGGTCGGCATCAGGCGTACCGACTTCCGCCGGAGCATCTCGACGCGGCCATCGAACGGCTCACGGCGGCCGGCTCCGGCGTGGATTGGTGGCGCGAGGATCATCCGGACGAGCGCGAGATCGCCGCGTACACCGCTGACCCAAGCGGCAACCGGATCCAGCTCGTTCCTACATCCGAAAACGATCGCCTCGTCGACCACGTCATGCTCGAGGTGCACGACCTGGAGCTCGCCGAGGTGTTCTGGACGCGCGTGCTCGGCGGAGTCATCGACTACATCCACGGCCGGCGTTCGCAGGATTACCTCGAGGCGATCGCCTGGGGCGAGGGGAACGACCCGTGTGCGCCCTGGATCCGACTCTTGCCTGGCGCCGGCATCGGCAATCCTGAGTGGGCGCAGCGGCGGGCGGCGCACCCCAATCAGCAGCTCTATCTCCGCTTCGGGGCGGACTGCCTCGGGCTCGTGCTTGCGCCGCGGCACCGCCAGGAGCCGCCCGAGGAGCAGGTCGTTGGCACGCCGCGCGTCGTCCTCCGCGCTCCCGGACGGGCGAGTGAGGTCGCCGCGGCGCTCGACCGGCGCGACGTCGATCTTCGCCCGGAGGACCGGCTTCGCATTCCATGGGCACGGGACGGCGCCGCTATTGCGCTCCGAGACCCGTCGGGCAACTTCGTCGTGGTGGCGTGCGCCGGGAGCTAGCCCGTAGCGTGGCGAGTACCATCATGCCCTGACTCCACGTCGATCTGAGAATACTCCGTACCCGAGGGACGACACGGCGACTCATGAGCGCCATATAGTTGCTCGACTCCAGCCGCGTGTCGCCGGATGCCGTCCGGCGTCGTTCCGAGTCGATTTTGATCGTGAATCCCAGGCCTCAGGTTCTTTCTTTGTCGCCCGGGGTCGCCCCGAGTTGCCCGGTGTTGCCCGGTGTTGCCCGGTGTTGGTGCAGGTAACTCCCCGGGTATCTCCCCGTCCACCCCGACTCCAAGCCGGGGCGGAGTGATGGGCACCCCGGACCCGTCGGAATGCGGCCATCGTCTACCCAAACCGCATGCGGCGGTGGCTGTAGCCGCTTGGCCTGTAAGCCATCCTTCATCGTGTGGTTTGGTCCACTCAGGTACGGCTCTATGCATACGACGCGGGCGTGTTGGCTGCTGGCTTCGCGCAGGCTCAAAAGATAGTACCAACTGCGGGCCGGGCTGCGGTGGGCTTCGCCGGGGCGCTCCACGTGAGCCCTGAATTGATGCTGCCGCCAAGGGCAGCTCGCCGGAGGGTTGCATGCCATGGTTCCGTGCGAATGTTATCGGGTGCCGCATCCCGACCGGAGCATGGAGTTCAATCCCACGGCGGCAACGAGGCCGCGCCGCGGGGCCAAGTGCGGGAGCAGGGCCTGCTAGGTCGGGTTCTGGAAGGTGCTAGTGAACGAGTTGAACGCGCTGTTAGCATCGATGTGCCAGACCTGGATGTGACCTGGGGCGAGCAGCACCGAACGCGCGAAGGTAAGGAGCCAATCACGGGTCGGGGCCCGGAGCCGCTTCCGGTCGGCCCGATCCACGATGGCACCGGCGTCTAGGGAAGCAGGAGAACGGGACGGTGCGGATGTGCGGATGAGGCCGGTCAGGCCGACGAGCAGCGCCGAGCCAGTGAGCAGCCGGGACTGGGCGCCCTCCATAGATGGCGATGGTCCCGGAGCCTGGGGGCTAGGGGGTTACGTAGGTCTCGAGCCGGGCACCGTTCGTGACATCCAGGAGATAGACCTGCTCATTGGGCAACAGGTCCGCTGCCGCAAGCACATCCTCGGCGACGTCGTGATGCCGGGGCTTTCACCATTTGCCTGCGCAAAAGGCCACCGGCGTTCAGGCCAGCGACGGGCCGCGGTGGGCAGGATCTCGCCGTGCGGCGACGCCCTTGCGTTACTGCAGGGGCTCGTCCCTTGGTATGTTCGTTCGCAGCACCATCCGAGCGAAGAAATGTGGGGGGAGGCATGGGGAAGCGTGCTAACAATGAGGGCTCGATCTATCGCCGCAGCACGGACGGCCGCTGGGTCGCGGCGGTCCATCTCGGCTACCAGGACGGTCGGCGCATCCGCAAGGCCATGTATGCGCGGACCCAAGCCGAGGCCAGGCTGTTGCTGCGGGATGCGCAGCGCAAACATCTGCAGGGGACACTCGGGAGGGACGGGCGCCGCACGCTCGGCGAATATCTGCAATGGTGGCTGGAAAGCTGCGCCCGGGCGTCGATCCGGCCCCGGACCTACACGAGCTACGCAGATCTGATGCGCCGGCACCTGATCCCAGTCCTCGGCACGACGCGGCTCGCGCGACTCACCGCCGAGCAGGTGCAGTCCCTCGTGAACGAGAAGTCTGCGGCGGGCCTGTCGGCGCGGACCGTTCACTACCTGCACTCAGTATTGCACCATGCGCTCGAGCAAGCAACGGTGCTGGGCCTGGTGTCAGGCAACGCGGCGCGCTTCGTTCGCCTGCCACGTATGACGCGCACGAAGGCGCAACCATTCACCCCGGTGCAGGCGCGAGCCTTCCTGCAGGCGATCAAGGGGAATCGCCTGGAGGCGCTCTACACGCTGGCGCTCGCCTGCGGTCTCCGCCAAGGCGAGGCGCTCGGGCTCCAATGGGACGATGTCGATCTCGAACGCGGCAGCCTCACGGTACGTCACACCTTGGCACGGATCGACGGCAAACGCGTGCTGGCGGAGCCGAAGACCGAGCAGTCCTATCGAACAATCCAATTGCCCTCGATCGTCACGGACAGCCTTCGCGCTCACGCGATCAGGCAGGCCGAAGATCGTGAACGGGCCGACGAGCGCTGGCAAGCGTTGGGATTCGTGTTCACCACGAAAGTGGGTAGCCCGCTCGATGCCAAGAATGTGACCCACCGCTTCCAGGCGTTAGTCAAGCGGGCCGGTCTACCGCACCAGCGGTTCCACGACCTGCGGCATGCGTGCGCCAGCCTACTTCTTGCTCAGGGACTCAACCTGAAAGATGTGTCGGAGACCCTTGGCCACAGTCGCATCGCCGTAACGGTCGATCTGTACGGGCACATGTACGACGAGCGGCGGCGAGAGATCGCAGATCGAATGGACGCGATCCTCTTGAACGCCACTTGACGCTCCGCGTGGCTGTCACCGCGGCTCAGCAAGCGATCGGGGTGCGCTTACTCAGGCCGTGACCACCTGACCCGGATCCGGTGGCTTTCACCGTGGCTTTCAACTGAGAGACAACCGCCAGTAAACCCTATCATAGGGGCTCACTGGCGGACCTTATTGGTCGGGCCGGGGCGATTTGAACGCCCGACCACCTGAACCCCATTTTATAGTTGTTCGCCACAAAGCGCCAGTCGGTGGACGTCGTCCGGTGTCGCTAGAAGCTGCTCTCGTGCGCAAATCCGATCTCAGGACTCCCTGCTTGTCGCCCAGGGTCGCCCTTTGTTGCACGATGTCGATGCCGGTAACTCCCCCGGTAACTCCCCCGTATTGCCAGGTTTCTCCCCTCCTCGGTCACGGACCTGTGGCTCGCATCGGTTCGCGATCCCTCTCAATAGCTGCGTGGCACCGGTGAACGAGAGCCTCGATGTCGCGGCGCGCAAATTCGGGCTCGACCTCGGCGTGGCACGCATGAACGCTCAAGGTCCCTGGCTTGAGACCAGCCTCGTTCGCGACGAAATGTTGCAAGGCTGCGAGGCCCAAGAAGTTCCCGAGTGCCTTTTGGACGTAGTACTGGTTGCGGTAGACAGCCGTCAGCCGCAATTTGTCGTGGTCAAGGTGGAACGACAGGTGGGCAAGGCAGGGAAAGCCGCGGGGGCGATGATCTTTCGCGGGAACCAGGATTGGGGCTTCGTAGATATGGCGGAGCGCTCCGTGCGCGTTTTGGCGATGACTGACCTCGACCCGGAGGTCGCCGATGATGCGTTCGATTTGATTCACCGGCCCAGCCCCGTTTGTCCCTGGATAGTCGACCAACCGCTCGAAATACGTCCCTTTGCGATTCTTCGGGTTCCTGCGGAGGTAGCGCAAGATCCCACGGTAACGGCGGTAGAGGGAGTCGCGGGAATCGGACGTCTTCGCGAGTCCCTGGGGGAAGAGCGTATTCGCGACCGCCGTCGTATCCTGCAGCCCCCTCTGGTGAAGGAGTTCGTTCAGATTAGCTACGACGCACCAATCCGCGGGTTCCGGTGCCGGATTTGGAATATCGACAATGAGCCCGAATTCCTCACGTGTGAGACGAGTCGATAAGTACTCGAGAGCAGTCAGCCAGGCCTCGGTCGTTGTGGCCCCTTCGACAAATCCCGTCACGTTGCCCTTGCCTCCCCGAGCGGTGTGCCGAGTTCCCAGGCTCGGATCACATGACGATCAACATACGCATACGGCAGCAACCCATACCCGTCATCGCCCCAGTCTGTCCCCCACGAATTGCGAACGATCACCCAACCGCCCCCAGCACCGATTCCATCCTCATACCCGACCACGAAAACAGCATGTGCACCGAGCTGGACCGCTCCAGCTGGCGGCATCGCGATGCGCCCACTCGGCGCGGGGTTGAACCAGGTCCCATAAAGCCGTACGCCCAGCACGATCGCGCGGCCAGCATCGAGCCATGCGCGAATCGTCTGGGACGTTGCCTGCACTGGACCGCTTCCATCCAGTCGTTGATCACCAGCCACGTCGATGGCACCGTCCGGTGGACCGTAGTCCGCCGCCAACTCATCGCGCCCATCGTCGTAGGGCCAGACCTGCTCAAAGGGCTGCCCTACTTCCGCAAGCGCGCTTGCCGCAGCTGCCAGCGTGGTGCCTTCGACATTCCGGGGGAGGCCGTCTCGTTGCTTGGCGGCCCAGTGCAGGAACTCCTCCGACAGATCCATGCCATCTCCGCGCACGGTCTCGTGGCCCGCAGTCATGGCAAACGCGACACACGTCCCCCGCTGCCCTTGGTCTCTGATTGGCGCCTGCCGATCACGGAGATCCCGCATCGACATTCGTCAGGCAACCGCGTTCACGAGAATATCGGGGTTCACGATCCCTGGGACCGGCTTTGCTTCAACCGCCACCCCCAAGTGACGAACCTCGGTTGGAGCAGCGCGCTGCTGCCACGGCCTCCGGAGATCGAGACGCACCTCACGCTGGCCCGGGCCGTCGGCTCGGAAGAGAAACCGATGGGTCCCCCGCCCCCCCAGCAAATCATCGCCATTCGGCGCACGGTACTCGTCGCGGACCAGGGTGAGACCGCCCGGTAGGGTCGTCGTCTCCCAGAGATAGCCCGATGACGGGGTCTCCGGAACTTCCACGACCAAGGCATCTCCTTCCTGAACGCGAACGGCGGTGCCAGCTTGATCCGGGCGAACGACGCGGACATCTCTCCACGAATCGGCCAGGGCGTCGAACGCTCCGAGCGTGCGCTTGATCTCCTGGGGAGCGACGTTCAGCAGTTCCTCGCGCCGGCTCGCGGGAATCAGCCGTGTGTCGGTGAGATGGTGGACAGTTGCGGCATAGCTGGTGCCGAGCTCTAACGCGAGCGTGTAGGCTCCCTCCGCGTTCAGCAATCGCGGCGACAGCCCAACCGCCTGGATCTTGGTCTGCATGAGTTGCCGGGGCATGAGGAACCACGCGGCGAACGCCTCGGCGATGCGCTCACGGTCCAGCGCCGGCTCTACGCCGCGCCCGAACCACTCCGTATCTTCGTCGAGCACAACCTCATGGTCACGGCGATGGTGACCCAATTCATGCGCCGCGGTATAGCGTTGCTTCGTCAGAGGATGCCCGGAGTTAATGAGCACGCCTGGCGGGTTTCCCCGACGCGCGTCCCCCGGCACATACAGTCCCGCAACGCGGTCGAGTGGCCGACGCATCACGACAACCCCCTCCGCCGCGAGCGCCGCAAAGGGGTCGATCTGCTGCGTGGTGTCAATCGCGAGCGCTTGGAAGACTCGTGCCGCCTCGGTGGCGGCGATGCGATGAACTTGTGCCCACGGTAGTGGCATCCGTATCCTCAGCGCCCTTCGTCTGGCTTCGCCTGGTCGGCGGATCTGCTGTAGCCACGCAGGAACTGTGCGAACCGCAGGACCTCCTCCCGGTCTCGGTCCGTCAAGGCTCGGGCCTCACGCGCCAGCGCCTGCACGGTCGCGGGCTCCTCCTCGACGGCGTCCAGAAAGTAGGTAACTGGATATTTGTAGAGCGACGCGAGCGCCTCGAGTTCTAAAGCTTCGACTTTCCGTTTGCCGTTCTCGATGGCGGAAACGGCTACCCGGGAGATCCCGGCGTGCTCAGCGACGAACTGCTGAGAGAGGCCTAGGTATTCCCGGACCTCGCGCAGACGCTCAGCGAGCCGCCGCTGGCGATCGTCCAATCCGAGTTGAGCAGTTGCCTTATCCATTCCACTCATGAGGCCATCACCCCTTCGCTCAGGGTTACGGAAGCCATTTTTGCTCCCACCACCGCAGCCAGCTGCGGGATGGAGCGGCACACGCGAGATGTCAATTCGTGGTCTGCGAGATGCACGCCAAAAAGGGCCTCCGCGAATGCAACGAGCTCCACGCCTTCCAGTGAGTCAATCTCTCCGTTACTTCCCAACTGTGCGCGAAGCACAGCTGGGCTCGTTCCTCGGCTCTGAGCGAGCGCCCCATACAAAGCATTCTCAATACCTGCGCGCGATCTGAGTTCGATCAATCTGACTCAATTCCTTTCGACAGGCGGGTGTGATGCAGGGATTTCCATCATTTTACGTGGCTAGTGAAGGAATGTCAAGCGCGGTAAGTTCGCATTGTAGGAATTTCCTTCAAGCTAGGTGAGTTTGGATGACCCTGACTTTCACGCGGGTACGTCGGCACTCTGCTGGACCAGGCGGATCGTCCCCGCGTCCAGATCGATTGCGAGGCTGGCCCCCCCGAGTGCACGCAACCGACGCCACACCTCGAACCCAACGAGAATTGCCCGCTCCCACTCACCGGCGGAGCAACGCGAAACTTCCAGATGCGCCGTCATCCGCTTGATGGTCCGCAGCAGATCGAAGTCGACGCCCTCTGCCCCATCCAGAAAGTTGTGGTCGACCGCGTAACTGAACACCATCGCGGAGATCCCTTCTTCGATTGC
>Ga0080064_1002045_pt1 | contig 36563 bp, 35 predicted proteins | sample Subgrocontami54m_FD_69260 | JGI IMG/M metagenome (GOLD analysis project Ga0080064, IMG submission 69260) | Subsurface groundwater microbial communities from S. Glens Falls, New York, USA - GMW46 contaminated, 5.4 m (SPADES assembly) (version 2) ...
GGCGGAAAGAATGGCTCAAATGTACGGCCAAATTGAAATCGAAAACAGTCATGGCCGAACCTAGATCATTGTTGCAGCGTAGGTTGCGCCAAAAGTCAAGAACGTTAACCGGACAGTAGTGCATCTGCGTAGTAGACTTCATCCATCAACGGAAAAACGAGCCAACGCAACAAAAAGTACCCAAATACGATCATTCCGATGGGAAGCAACACGACTCCGACAGGAAACTTGCCGTTTATCGCTCCAGCAGCTGTAATCGGAATGAACAGCCCCACGAAGCCGAAGAAACCAATCGGCCATGCTCGCTTTTGCCACCAAGTCGACTGGGAAGATATTCGGCGCATCGCAATTAAAGAATAAGGGTATCTCGAAACTACGTCAAGAACGTAGATCAATGTGAGACGGAGATGAACCTCTCCCTCCTCCAACTCGGCGATTCCGCCCTCCCCATCGGCGGGTACAGCCATTCCTGGGGCCTGGAAGCCGCCGTCGCGCGCGGCGTCGTCAACGATCCATTGCGTCTCGAACGCTGGGTCGTCGATTGGCTGACGCATTCGTTTGGCCCGATGGAAGGCGTCATCGTCGGCGTCGTTGCACGTGCCGTTGCACAAGGAGAATGGGACATTGTTCGCCGCGCTAACGAGATTCTCTGGGCCGGCTTGTTGCCGCCGACGTTGCGCAGCGCCAGCCGGGAGATGGGCGAGCAACTGTTGGGATTGGCGGAATGCTGGCCGTGGGCGGGTGAGTGTGTCAACCGCTTACGAGAAGGCGCTAAGCCGCAAGCGGCGGCACACGGATGGCATCACGCCGTCGTCTTTGGCGTCCTCGCCGCCGCGTCGGGCAGTTCGCCGGGCGAGGCACTGCTCGTATACTTACACCAGGCGGCCCTCGGCATGATCGGCGCCGGCGTGCGCGTCATTCCGATCGGCCACACGCACGGGCAGCAGATTCTGGCGCGCGTGCATCCGGAATTGCTGCGGCTGCGCGACGAGTTGGTCACCCGTGATCTGGAAACCGCCGGCAGCAACTGCCCCGCTTACGAGGAACTTTGCCATGCCCAGAGTGGACTGTATACCCGGCTGTTTCGATCGTGATGAACCGAAGCGCCGGCGATCCTTCGTCTGCTTCCATCGCGAACAACATCACGAAGGCATGGGCGGCGGCGCCAAGACGTACACCGGCCCCAAACGCAAGGTTTTCACCATCGGCGTCGGCGGCCCGGTCGGCTCCGGCAAGACGGCGCTGGTCGAAAGACTTTGCCGCACGTTTTGGCCCGAATTCAATCTCGCCGTCATCACGAACGACATCTACACGCGCGAAGACGCCGAGTTTCTGGCGCGGCGCGAGGTGTTGCCGCTCGACCGCATCGTCGGCGTCGAAACCGGCGGCTGCCCACACAGCGCCATCCGCGAAGACGCCAGCATCAATCTCGCGGCCGTCGCAGATTTGGAAGCGAAGTTCAGTACCCCCCCTGGCCCCCCCTTACGAAGGGGGGGAGCGGTCGGTGGCCCCCCCTTAGGAAGGGGGGGAACGGGGGGGTTGGATTTCATCATCATCGAATCCGGCGGCGACAACCTGGCGGCCACCTTCTCGCCCGAACTCGCCGACCGCCACATCTACGTCATCGACGTGGCCGCGGGGGATAAGATTCCGCGCAAGGGCGGCCCCGGCATCACGCGCAGCGATCTGCTCGTCATCAATAAGATTGATCTGGCCCCGCACGTCGGCGCCGACCTGGACGTCATGCGCCGCGACAGCAAGAAGATGCGCGGCGAACGGCCGTTCCTGCTCCTGAGTTTGAAGACCGGCGACGGCGTCGAGGACATGCTGCAATGGGTGCGCGGTCAGATCGCATCACGGCGGACGACTTCGTAACGCCGCCGGAGTTGCAGACTTGGCGTCTCGCCGCCCATCCCGCGGGCCGCATCGGCGGCGTGCGCCTCACGTTGGCCCTTCACGACGGCAAGACTCGCCTCGCCGAATGTTATCAGCAAGTGCCGCTGCGCGTGCTGCCGCCGTTTCACTTGCCCGACGCCGACATCGCCCTCTTGTATCTGCTGAATCCAACCGCCGGCTTACTGGATGGCGACGCCCAATTGGTCGATGTCCATGCCGGCGCCGGCACGCGCACCCTCATCGTCGGCCAATCGGCGACGCGCATCCATCCCGCGGTCAACGGCTTCTGCACGCAGCAATTTCGAATCCACGTCGAGCGCGACGCCCTGCTTATCGTGCTGCCAGGGCCGGCGATTCCGTTCCACGGTTGTCGCTATTACCAACACGTGGACGTGACGCTCGCGGAAGGCGCCCGTTTCGTTTGGGGAGATTTGTGGCAAGCCGGCCGCCATTCGCGTGGCGCCGCCTCGGAACGCTTTCGCTTCGACTGGCTGATTCAGAACATGACGGTTCGGCGAAGTGATGCTCTTGTTTACCGCGACCGCTTCGTGTGGCAGGGCCCGTGGGATGCCGAGCGTGTGGCGTGGCATTTCGACAAGCAACTAGCCTGGGCCAATCTGTTCGCCACGGGAGCAATCTATCGTCCGGAGAATTCCGTTCCCGTGCCCGGCCAATCCTGGTTTCCCACCGCCTTCGGCGACACCTGCATCCGCTGGCTAGGCGAGCCGGAAGCGTTGACGGCAAATCTCGTGGCCGCTGCCCTTACCGCGCCGGGTCGGGGCAGCGGCCAACGAGTTTGCCTCGCAGAGATTCTGACTGCCGGCAATTTGGCCCCCAATCACTGGTTTTGTTCTTGTGCCGGCGAGCAAATCACGACTTAGCTTTGTGGGCTTTGTGGCAGGCGGCGCAGGCGCCGGTCAATTTCGTGAAAGCGCCTTGGGCATCGGCAACCTTTTGGCCCTTCGCCGCTTCAAGGACCTTGGCGCTGCATTCACGCAGGGTTTTGGCAGCGCCGGCCCAGGTGCCGTCGGGGCAGCGGCCGTCGTCCATCAGCAAGTAGCTCATTTCGTTGAGCAACGACGTATACTGAACCACCTGGCCCCAGGCCTTGTCGTCGGCCGGACCGGCGTCTTTGAGGACATCCGCCAGGCCCTTGCAGTTGGGCTGCATGATGCACCTCATCAAGATCTTGGTTTCCGCCAGACGTGTCTTGCCCTTGGTTTTCTGGGCGTTCACCGCCGATCCCAGAATTCCCACGCCGAGCACCAGGGCCGCGATGGCCACGCTCCGCCAAATCGTCTTGCGCATGCTTCAACCTCTCTCCTGAAAAAGGGAACGAAAAAGCCCAGCCGCCTTTGGCCGGGCCGAAACGACGATGCCTCGCCGCGCACGCCGGCGGTTACCCGTGTTGGAGTGCGCGTTGCAAGCGGTCATGATGACAAGAGCACGGTTGCTCGGCCGCGTCCGCCTGTTTGTCTTGGGAATGTTGTATATCTCCGGTGAGCACGATGGCCAGCCCCACCAAGATGATCGGGGCCAGGGCAGGCAAGAAGAGCAGCAGCCCCACAAAAACAGCCGGAACCAGGCTGAAGAACAAGAGGGTCAGCGCTCCGGCGCCCAAGGCGATCAGGATCGCGGCACGCAGCGTCCCCCGAAAAGGGGACAGGACCTCTGAATGCAAAAGGTCCTGTCCCCTTTTCGGGGGGCTCGACTTTTCTTGCGGGCCTTGTTCGTTGTGGAGACGTTGCAGCAGTAGCTTCTGGCTCGGCGCCGTTGTGTCGGATTTCGTCTCCGGAAGCATCAGGACGGCGTTCATGGTCGGATCTCCTCAGAAAAAGTCGCATCAGGCTCCGCGGCATCGCGCGAGCCAGTGTGAGTTCCGTTCAATCGTCGACCGTCGCGCTGACGGCCTCCTGAGCCAAGTACGGATCGATCACGTGGACCTTCAGCGCGAAGCCGCCCACGCAAGCGCTCAGGATCATCACGATGAGCGCCGTCTTGCCGATGCTGCCGAACAGGTGGAACAGGCTCAGCACCAATTGCAGCAAGAAACCCAGGGCGACGGCGGCGCCGGTGAAGATGATGGCGTGGGCAAACACGGGATCGAGACGAGCGAGCCACCAGCAGCCGATATCCGCGATCTGCATGACCAGCGGAAACACGCCGAGCGTGCCGCGCAGCCAGCCGGGATAGGAAGTCAACGTGAAAATCAGTCCGGTGGCGCCGTACAGGAACGCGAAGCCGAGCAGGTGGACGTGGGTCGTCTGTGTCAGCTTCTTGGCGGAAATGCCGCCCGCCGCCGTTTTCACTTCGCAGTAGGTGTGAATCTCTTCCCAGTTATCCAGCGGAACTTGTGCAGCCGGGCCGCCGGCGCTTTCCTGGTGGCAGCGCACGCAGCGCGACTCGATGATGCTGGCGATCTTGGCGCGGATCGTGCCGTCCGCACTGATGTCGATCACGTCCTTGGTGATGGGATGCTTGGCCAAGCTTGCCGGCACGACGAAGTTGTTCTCTTCGAACTCTTTTTGATTGGCTCCGGACTTCACCCAGGCCAGCAGGGCCAGGCGCTCGCCATCTCGTTCGCTGCGAAGTTCTGATTCGGCCTGCCGCAGATTGATGCTCTTCTCCTTGGAGCGCCGATTGATCGCTGCCCGCCAACCCGCGGATCGGCTCGAAAACGCTTGCCGCATCGTGCCGCCGCCGTTGAAGGGCTTGCCTTCGTCGCCGATCAGCAGGCGTTCCAATTGGCTGACGCCGGCGTGACCGTGATAAACGCCGGCAGCATCTGCGGCGTCGGGCAGCAGCTTGCCGGGGCTGGCGTGCTGGAAATGCAGTTGCACGAGAGCGCCGCCATAGCCGATGCCGACACAAATCAGAAAGGACGCAATCGCCAACCGCGACGGCAGCGACAAGCTTCGCAAGACAAAGCGATCCGCAAAGTGCGCGGCACGGAACATCATGGATTGGCACTCCATTGGCGGGGCCGACGACAAACCGGACAAGGGCAAGAAGTTCATTCTTGCCTGCAAAGGTAGGCAACCTGCGAAGTGCAATTCACATGCCAACAGTCTTAGGAGCGCCGCATGACTTCCGCGTTTTCGCTTGCGGCTTAGCGGGGCAATCCGCTAAGTCGCAAGCGAAATCGGGGCATGGTTCAACACCGGGTAACAAGCTTGTGTGTGTGTGGAGTTTCATGCATTGTGGCCTAGTCGCCCATTTTTGGTGTCGCAAAGGCTTATGAATATGATGGTTACGGAAAAGCGCCACGACTGGACCGACTAGGCCAAGTGGCCCAGTCGATTGCACTGTCGCTTGGCGCCCGTAACCGCGCGTTTTTGAACCATGCCGAAATCGGGAAGCGCTGCTTCAACGGATCCTCAATGGCTGCCGCTCGCTGCCAGGATGGCGATAATCGTGTAAAGCGTGAGACCGACAGTAAAGATGCCGCCCATGATGCTTACGATCATCTTGGCGACGCCGCGGTCGGCATCGCGAAACTGCTGCCATTCTTGCTCGGAAAATAGCGGACTTTGGCACGGCGGCGCCGAGACGCTGCGCCTTGGAACGGATGTGCTGGTCGATTCGCTGGTCGCGCTCAAAACTGCCTGGCTCATAGCAATCGCCTTTCTTTCGGCGCGGAACGATATTCCCCTGGTGATGGCGAGTGCTTCTCGCAAAAAGTGGACCGATTGGGCGAAGAAATCTCGCCCGCCAAAAATCCGCAAAGAAATCCTCCGCAAACCTTGTTCACACCGGAGTCAAGGGCAGAGCCAGTACAATTATCGGCCAAGACGTGTTTGGAAACTGGTCAGACGGTGTACGGAAACTGTTCAAGCAAGACGGCAACGCGGTTACTTGGCTCGATGGTTCGGCCGCGTCAGCCATTGTCGCAAGGTGGTGCGGCTGATCCCCAGCAAACGGGCGGCCTTGACCTGATTGCCGTGCGTGAATTCCAGGGCGGCATCCAATAGTTTGGCCTCCATCTGCCCAGGGATATCCAGTTCATTTTCCCCAGGCGGACGACTGATTCGCTCGGCGAGCCACTGGTGCAAGGCGGCTTTCAACTGCTCATCCAGCGCGCGCGCTTGCGTGACATCGGGTCCCCCCGAAAAGGGGACAGGACCTTTTGCATTCAGAGGTCCTGTCCCCTTTTCGGGGGGCGAATGGCAATGCGCGCACCGCGCCGCGTCGCAAAGCGCGACACCTTGGGTCGGGATGCCCAGGACGATGTCCTGCTCCATGATCGCGTGCCCCTGCGCAGTCACGAGGGCGCGGCGCATGGAGTTTTCCAACTCGCGGACATTGCCGGGCCAGTTGTAATTCTGGAGCTTCCGCAGGGCCTTGGCATCAAGGGCCGGGCGCGGTTCGCCGGCAGACGTGTAGCGCTCGAGGAAGTATTCGACCAATTCCAAGATATCCTCCGGATGCTCGCGAAGTGCCGGCAAGCGAATGGACACGACATTGAGGCGATAATACAGGTCCTCCCGGAACGTGCCGGCCGCAATCGCCTTATCCAGCGGCTTGTTGGTCGCCGTCAGGACGCGGACATCGACCACGATATCCTCATGGCCGCCCAAGCGATGAATGCCCTCGTGCTGCAGCGCGCGCAGGATCTTTGCTTGCAAAGGCAACGACATGTCGCCGATCTCATCCAAAAACAGCGTGCCGCCGTTGGCGCATTCGAAGGCCCCCAGCCGCCGCTGGATCGCGCCGGTGAAAGCGCCCTTCTCGTGGCCGAACAATTCGCTCTCCAGCAAAGGTTCGGGCAGGGCGGCGCAATTGATGGCCAGAAATGGTTGATCGCAGCGCTTGCTGTGCCGGTGGATCGTCCGGGCGACCAGCTCCTTGCCCGTGCCCGTCTCGCCCAGGATCAGCACCGATTCATCGCGCCGCGCCACCAGGCCGATCTGTTTGAAGACTTCCTGCATCGCCGGGCTGCGGCCGAGAAATCTCACCGGCGGGACTTGCGATTCGCGGAGGCCGGGGATCAAAAGCGCATCGCACAACCGCCGCCGCGTCTGCAGGGCGCGCTCGACCGTGGCTTGCAGTTGCGAAGACTGAAAAGGTTTGGCGAGCAAGTCGTGAGCGCCGGCCTTGACCAGTTCGATCGCCGTCTCTGCCTGGCCGTCGCCGGTGAGCACGATCATCGGCAAGCGCGGACATTGCCGCAGCAGTTGTTGCATCGCCGACATCTCGTCGGCGTGCGGCAAATGGGCATCCCACAGCACAAACTCGTAATCCAACTCGTTGATGTGGGTCAAAGCATCGCCGGAACCGACGACATGGACTTGCAACCGTAGGGGCTCCAGGGCTTTGGCGATGTCGGCGCCCCCGTCGGCGCCTTCCCGAACCAGGAGAACCCGATTGAACGCAGGACACTGCAGGCAGCGCTCGGGAATCTCGCGAATGTCGATGGGGCCGTCGGCCATGCTTGCTTCTCCCGGACAATCCGACACCGATGAATCCACCTTTGATTGTAGCTTCAGGTGCAAGATGCTGTCAGCCGACTTTCGATGGCAGGCATCGAAGACGGGAAAGTACACACACGCTGGGAAGAATCCGTGACCTCGCCCTGCCCATGCGGTAAGCTGTTCGGCTATGTCCGACATCCCGCACATTCCGAACGCCATCGATGCCGGCGACCGCCCCGCCGCCGCGCAACTGCTGCCGTTGGTCTACGACGAGCTGCGCCGGCTCGCTGCCGCGCAGATGGCCCGCGAACCGGACGGGCACACGCTTGACGGTACGGCTTTGGTCCACGAAGCCTTTCTGCGGCTGGGCGGCGACAAGTCGTTTGCGTCCAAAAGCGGCTTTCTGCGCGCCGCCGCGGAAGCGATGCGCCGCATCCTCGTCGATCACGCGCGGGCGAAGCGGGCCGAGAAACGCGGCGGCGGCAAAGTGCGTGTCGAACTGGCCGATCAGCCGGCGCCGTTGCCCGACGACGAACTGTTGGCCCTGGATGAAGCTCTCGCGCGGTTCATGGCTGTCGATGCGCAGGCCGCCGAATTGGTGCAACTGCGCTACTTCTCAGGGTTGACGATTCCGCAAGCCGCGGCAGCTCTCGGCATCGCCCCGCGTTCCGCCGATCGCCTGTGGGCCTTCGCCCGCGCCTGGTTGTTTCGGGAACTATCTGGGAAAAATTGGCGCGATTCGGGCGCCGATTCCGCCAAATAGGGTGAGTCCCCGTGTGGAGGTCCCGCCATGGTTGAACGCGACTTGTTCCTGAAAGCCCTTGAGATCCCCAACCCGTCCGACCGGGCCGCTTTCCTGGACCGGGAATGTGTGGGCAACGCCCAATTGCGACAAGGTATTGACGCCCTACTCTCGGCCGCTGCCGCCGCGGGTAATTTCCTGGATCAACCGCATCCTGCCGCGGGCCAGGGCGAGGCCGGGCCGACCGGGGCCTTCGAGCGCTCCCGCGCTGACCGGGCCGAACAGCACGTCGGCAGCATCATCGCCGGCAAATACAAGTTGTTGCAGCAGATCGGTGAAGGCGGCATGGGCAGCGTTTTCATGGCGGATCAGACCGAGCCCGTGAAGCGGCGCGTGGCCGTCAAGCTGATCCGCGGCGGCATGGACTCCAAGAGCGTATTGGCCCGCTTCGAGGCGGAACGGCAAGCGCTGGCGCTGATGGATCACCCCAACATCGCCAAGGTGCTGGACGCTGGGACAACGGGCGAGTCGAGTCGCGCGATTGGCGAGCCGAGTCGCGTAAGCGACCGGGTTCCGGCCGGCGACGACACCCGGCGGCTTACGCCGCTCGGCTCGCCGGGCCAACCTTTCTTCGTTATGGAACTCGTCAAAGGCGTCCCCATCAACGAATTTTGCGACACGCACAAGCTGAGCATCGGCGAACGGTTGAACCTGTTCATGCAGGTTTGCTCGGCGGTGCAGCACGCCCACCAGAAGGGCATCATTCATCGCGATCTGAAGCCGTCCAACATCCTCGTCGAATCGCACGACGGCAAGCCGGTGCCGAAGGTGATCGACTTCGGCTTGGCCAAGGCGATGAGCGGGCAACCACTCACGGAACACACGCTGTTCACAGGCTTCGGCACGGTCGCGGGGACGCCGCTGTACATGGCCCCGGAGCAGGCGAAATTCAACGCCATCGACATCGACACGCGAGCGGACATCTATGCGTTGGGAGTGATCCTGTACGAACTTCTGACCGGCAGCACGCCGATTGAACGCGACACATTCAAGAAGGCGGCACTCGACGAAATCTTGCGCGTGGTCCGCGAGCAGGAACCGCCGACGCCGAGCAAGCGGCTGAGTTCGACGAACTCGAAGCCGAGCGTGGCGGCGAATCGCCAAACGGAGCCGGCCAAACTGGGCCGCTTCGTACGCGGCGAACTCGATTGGATCGTGATGAAGGCGCTGTCGAAGGAGCGGGACCGCCGTTACGAGACGGCGAACGGCTTTGCCAAGGACATTGAGCGATTTTTGAATCACGAGCCGGTGGTCGCGGGGCCGCCGAGCGCCCGGTACAAGCTGCGGAAGTTCGTGCGGCGGAATCGCCCGCAGGTGATTGCGGCAAGCCTGGTGCTGCTCACACTGGTCGGCGGGGTAGTCGGCACGACGGTCGGGTTATTTGAGGCGAAACGGCAGGAGCGGGCGGCGCTGAAAGCCGCCGACGAGGAACGCCAGGCCAAAGAGCGCGAAGCGGCGCAGCGGGCGATCGCCGTCGAACAACGCACGAAGGCCGAGAAAGCCCGCGACCGCACCCGCGACGTACTCGACGCCATGACATCGTCGGCCACCGGCGATTCGCTCAGCACGCAGAAGGAGATCAGCGCCGACCAGAAGAAGTTCCTGACCGAGGTGCTGACGTACTACCGGGAGTTCGCGGGCGAAAAAGCGGACGATGAGCAAACCCGCGCCCGCACCGCGAAAGCGGCGTATCGCGTTGGGCATATCGAGTCCCGGCTGGGTCGCAAGGAACAGGGAAGAGCGGCATTTCAAATGGCTCGGGACGGCTACCGGACCCTGGCCGCCGACTTCCCCACCGTGCCCGACTATCGGCTGAACTTGGCCGGCAACCACCTCAACCTGGGGAATCTGCTGGCCGATCTGGGGAAACGAGCGGAGGCCCAGGAGCAATACCGCCAGGCGCTGGCCATCCAGGAGAAGCTGGCCGCCGACTTCCCCGCCGTGCCCGCCTATCGGCTGGACCTGGCCCGCAGCCACAACAACCTGGGGATTTTGCTGGCCGGTCTGGGGAAACGAGCGGAGGCGGAGGAGCAGTTCCGCAACGCGCTGGCCATCCAGGAGAAGCTGGCCGCCGACTTCCCCACCGTGCCCGCCTATCAAATTGACCTCGGAACGGGTTATTTCAATTACGGTATTTTCGTCGGCGCCGGCGGGCGGGCCGGCGAAAGCCTGGGTTGGTTCGACAAGGCCATCGCCACGCTCGCCCCGGTCCATCGCGCCGAGCCGCGCGACGTCACCGCGAAGCAGTTATTGCGCAACAGCCACATGAGCCGGGCCAGGGCCTACGATGCGCTCACGAATCATGCCGAGGCCGTCAAGGACTGGGACCGGGCCATCGAACTCAGCCCGGCTGCCGAGCAGTTGCGATATCGCGCCATCCGTGCGAATTCGCGACTTCAGGCCGGCATGGTCGCCGAGGCGGTGGCCGAGGTTGCCGAGCTGATGAAGTCGTCGAACTGGAACGCCGGCCAGTGGTACGACTTCGCCTGCGTCTACGCCGTCGCCAGCGGCAAGATCGCGGACAAGAAGCAGGAGTACGCCGACCGGGCGATGGAGTTGCTGCAGAAAGCCGTGAAGGCTGGTTTCAAAAACGCCGCACACATGGCGAAGGACACCGATCTCGACCCGCTGCGCGTCCGGGCGGATTTCAAGAAGCTGCTGGCGGAGCTTGCGAAGAAGTCGATGCAGCCGTGACCGAGGTCGGGTATAATCTCCGGCAGGAGGTGCCGTCATGCCGATGCACGATTGGAGCCACGTTGATGACGCAATCTTTCACAGCTTTCAACTCGGATGGACCAGTGAATTGTCCGCTCGGCTTAATGGGGGAATTCTTCCGTCATCTCACTTCGCCATCACTGAGACAATTGAGCTACGCCCTCCCGTTGGGTTTCAGCTTATGCCGGAGCCGGACCATCCGTTTGTAATCCCAAGACTCCCCGGCATGATCCGGGACACCATTCCGAACACTCAGTACGCATCCTCCGACTTGCGTCGCCAATACGCATGTGTCGGGATCACTATCCGTCACGCCGAACACCATCAACCTGTCGCGGCGATCCTTTGGATTACGCGCCAAGACAAGCAGACTCCGTATCGATTCCGTGCCTTCGTCCAAACCGCGATTGGCGCAATCACCCACGGCATTCACCTGCTGATTATCGATATGTTTCCCCCATCCAAACGCGACCCGCAAGGAATCCACAAAGCAATTTGGGACGAGATCGAGGGAGATGAGCCCTTCGAGTTGCCGACGGAGCAACCCCTCACGCTCGCCGCCTACGTGGCCGGCAACATCACGGTCGGTCGGTCCATTCGCGCGTACGTCGAAACCGTCGGCGTCGGGAACGTTCTTCCGGATATGCCCGCCTACCTGGACGCCGATTGTCATGTTCCTGTGCCGCTCGAGAGCACCTATCAAGCGACCTGGGCAAGTTGTCCCGCCGATATGCGCTACCTGGTGGAACACGGCAAACTGCCCGACGAATAGGAATGACGCCGCCCACATCGCGAAGGACAGCGACCTCGCCCCGCTGCGCGACCGGGCGGATTTCAAGAAACTGCTGGCGGGATTAGCCAAAGAAAAGCCAATAGGGAAATCGAAGAATCCGTGATCTTGAATCAGGAATTGCTTTTGGTTCGGGGGGTGCGAAGTCCCAAAAGCGAACGACAGAGTGCTCGCACTTTTGCGGACCAACGCACCGCCGCCCCGGCTTGACGCTTGGACGCCGAGAATCCCGGATAGCGCGGTGCGACTCCGTATCGAGTCAACACGGAAAGACTTCGACGTAGGCCAACAATGGTTGCGCACTGGGGCTGCACCAAAACGAGCAGGTCCAAGAGGTCGTGCGTCTTCGGTATGGATTGGCCGGCTTCTTCGAGCAGGGCCTTGAGGTATTTTTCGGCCGCTTGTTGACAGTGGAAGCAGATTTGGTCAGCGACGGACGGTACGAACCCGGACGCCAGGCCGACGGCGACGCGATGGTCGGCCTCGGCTTTTTTCACCCACTCCCGGGTCGCCCTTCGCATAGAGAACCTTCCCCTTGGTCAATATCTCGGTCGAAAACGACTCCCGTTCCCGAGTCCGCCACAGCCATTGTTCGGGTTTCCGCACGAGCAAATCCGTTGGGAACGGCGCCGGCAATTCCCAGATGATCTTTACCGCCATGTCGAGTTCGTTACGGCACGGCATGATGACCAAAATGTCCACGTCGCTGTCCTCACGCGGCGTGCCGTACGCGTACGAGCCGAACAGGATGATCTTCTCTGGATGAAACCGCTCGGCGACGTCACGGGCGAACTTGCGGATTACGCGCATGGGGATGTTGGCGCCACGATACCAGCGCCGCGGCTTCTCGATGGTTTTCGCATGGGCGGCCATGTAGGTAATATACACCACCGCGTGCGCAAGCTCCAGTCAACCCCAACGATGCAATTGCCGCACAAAACCGCGCCGCCGGGCTACAAGGACGCCGTCCACATCGCGAAGGACGCCGATCTCGACCCGCTGCGCGTCCGGGCGGATTTCAAGAAGCTGCTGGCGGAGCTTGCGAAGAAGTCGATGCAGCCGTGACCGAGGTCGGGTATAATCTCCGGCAGGAGGTGTCGTCATGCCGATTCATGATTGGACTCGGGTTGATGCCGGGCTGTTCCACGACTTTCATCAGGACTGGACGATTGAGCTGCGCCGATCGCTTAACGCTGGACGATTGCCGCCTGGCTTTGTCGTACTTGCCGACCAACAAGTCGGCGACCCGATTCCGGATGTTCTGACACTGAATCGAGGACCCAAGGGGCGCGGCGGCAGCGAGCCGGCCGGCGGAGTTGCTATTGCGGCTACGCCGCCGAAGGCGCGGTTCGTCCTGGAAAGCGAGGGCGATGTCTATGCCCGGAGGGCAAATCGAATCGTCATCCGACACCGACACGGCGAGGTCGTGGCGGTGATCGAGATTGTTTCGCCTGGAAACAAGAGCAGTAAGGCGGCAGTTCGAGCTTTTGTCCGCAAGGCATCGGAATTGATCTGGCAAGGAATCCACTTGCTGGTGGTAGACCTGTTCCCGCCTTCCGAGCGCGATCCCCAGGGCATTCACAAAGTGATCTGGGACGAGGTAGAAGATGCTCCATTCGAATTGCCGGCCGACAAGCCGCTAACGGTGGCGGCCTATCGGGCGAGCCCGACGAGAACCGCGTTTATCGAACCGGTCGCTATCGGGGATGTCCTGCCGGAACTGCCCATCTTTCTGACCGATTACGACTACGTGCCGGCGCCCCTTGAAGACACGTACATGGCATCTTGGGCTGCCTACCCAGCGGACTTCAAAACCATGCTTGAAGCGCCGACGATTCGCTGACAATTCTTTCGTCAAATGCTTGCGTTTCCCTTTCGCAACGATGGCCGTGAGGAATGAGTACCCTTTCAGGATGCTGCTGGCGGAGTTGGCGAAGAAGAACACCGAGAAGAATCCGTGACGCATTCCAGCGCAACCATCCAGGTGTCGCGCGCTGCCAACAAAGCGAGAGCCGGTCACGAGCGTAAGCCGTGGCCGGCGCTCAGCGTGCGCTACCCGACCTTCGATGATTGATCCGCCGGCAACCCCGTCCGAAACGCATCGGGCGGCAGATAGCGATCGAACGCCGCGGCGACGACGCGCACCAGCAATCGGCCCAGCGGCGCTGTCAAGCGAATCGCGTCTCCTTCGCTGACCACCAAGCCGTCTTCGGCGAGCATCTGCACCCGTAGCAGTTCTTGGGCGAAATACTCGGCGAACGAGATGCCGAATTTCGCTGCCAGCGCGCTCCCGTCGATCACGCCATAACTGTAGAGCTGTTGCATCAATTCGCGGCGCACACGGTCGTCGTGGCTGAGGCGCAGGCCGCGCTCGATGGCGAAGTCGGCGGCGACGGCCTCGCGCCACTCCGCGGTCGCCTTCCAGTTCTGCGCGAATGCGTGTTCGAGCTGGCTGATCGCGGACGGGCCCAGGCCGATCAGTTCGCACTGCTTGCCCGTCGTCATTCCCTGGAAATTGCGCTGCAGCGCCTGGCCCTTGTGTGCCAGCGCCAGCGGCTCGGTCGGCTTGGCGAAGTGATCAAGTCCGAGAAACTCATAGCCCGCTTGCAGGAAGCGGTTGATCGCCAGCAGATTCAAATCGAGCGGCAAGTCATCCGCCGGCAGGTCCTTGGGCTTGAAGACGTTCTGCCAGCGGAAGATCTCCGGAATCACCGCGAGCCGATAGAACGCGATCCGGTCCGGGGCCAGCGCCAGCGTTTTGTCGAGCGTGTCGGCCATACTGTCGAGCGACTGGAAGGGCAAACCGTAGATGAGATCGAAGTTGATCGAGCCAAAGCCAAGCTCACGGCACCAGGCAACGACTTCGGCGACCATCTCGTACGGTTGCATCCGATTGACCGCTTGCTGCACGTGCGCCGCGAAATCCTGAATGCCCAGGCTGACGCGATTGAAGCCGAGCTGCCGCAGCGTGATCAATTGCTCGCGTGTCGTGATGCGCGGATCGATTTCGACGGCGATCTCTGCATCGGCGGCGATGGTGAATCGGCTGTCGAGAAGCTGCCAAAGCCGCGTCAATTGCGCCGCGCTAAAGAACGTGGGCGAACCGCCGCCCAGATGGACCTGGTGGACTTCATGATCCGCGCGAAGGTCGGCGCAGCGCGGCACTTCGGCGGCGAGCCCGGCCAACACGTCCTCGGCCGGATCGTGTTCCTTGCGTTTGCCGGCGGGAATAATCTCTTTCGTACACGCACAGTAATAACAGAGCCGCTCGCAAAAGGGCAGATGCACGTAAAGCGATAGCGGGCCACCGGCGCGCCGCAAATCCTGGCGAAAATCGGCCGCCCGATAGTCGTCGCGCCAGACAGGCGCGATGGGATAGGACGTGTGCCGCGGCAGTGCGAGCCCGGCATAACGCCGATAGATCGCCCGTTCCTGGTCGGAAAGCGTGAAATGCGCAGTCGTAGTCACGTTGCTGCACTCGATGTCAAAGATGCGTTTGCGAATGTCTCTTCAACCCTGGTCATGAGATTCACGGGATGCGCAGCACCCGGCAAGTTTCCTCGTAGCTAGCTTCCAGATCGAGCGAGACCGCCAAAACGTCACTGAGCCACAAAGGCAAGGTTGGCAGCGATTGGCCGAGCGCGAGGGGCTGTTCCCAAGTTTCGAATTGCCAACGCTCCCCCTTGGGCACAAAGCGGCAGGCAACGGCGTAAAGCGGCGACTCGGCCCCTGGGGAGGATTTCGACTGGCCGATCAGGTCCAGCAAGTCCGCGAAGAGGTTGAACCCGCGGGCTGTGACAAGGTCGATGATCGAAACGGCGACTTTCTTTTGCAGGAGGGCGGCGCACTTGGCCACGAAGGCGCGGCGGTGTTCGGGGCGATCCTTGTTGGCCGGGCTGACGATCTCGATCGCGGCGACGAGACGGCGGCCTCGTTTGGCGTCGTAAACGCGCACTTCGTATTCGTCTGTGTCCGGAAGATCGGTTTCGACGGCCCGTGTTGGCCGCGCTGGCGCCCACACGGCGGTCGCCGTCCCACCGCCGTCGCCGTTGGACGCGGGAGGATTCGGTTCGTCCTTCTCAAGAGTCGCCACGTCGATTTCGACAAAGGCGCCGTGGTGGACGTGTGGAGCGGCGACATAGTTGGCCGGCAGTTTGCCGGCCAATACCTGGACTAACATGGCAGGCCACTGGCCATGAAATTCCTCCCAGGATGCCAGGTCATCGAGCGGCGAATGGAAATGATCGCGGAGCGGCATGAGGCACTGTTCCTTTCGTGCTCCTATTATACCCGGAAAACGCCGCGGGACTGGGTTTCTCGCAGGTCGCGCCGACTCTAACTCTGCCAAAAAGTCGACTCCCGCCTTGGCGCATAGCGAATCGCCAGATGCGGCGTTTCCAGGCGCTTTTGACCCGACGCCAGCGACTGCATGCCGGCGGCGACCAGGCCGGTCGTCAGCAGGGTTCGCTCGATCGGGTACGGCGTCCGGCCCGTCAAGAAAGTCTCTTCCACCTTCGACATCAGCGCTGCCGAGTAGACGACGTTGGGATTGGGCGGCAGATAGAAAAGCGTCGAATGCGGCTCGGCCTGTCCTTTGAGCTTGGCGGCGAACGTGAAATCGCCGACCAGGCCGTTCATCAGCAGCATCGTCGCCTTGAGGCCGTCGGCGTACTCGAAGCGATAGGCCACGGGGTCCTTGACCCACTCGCGCATCTGACGGGCCGTGGGATAGCGGTGACTGAAGGTGGGAGGTTGCGCCAGCGTGTGGCTGCGTGACAGGCATGCTTCCAAGAGAGCCGGGTCGAAGCCGCCGGTCCGCCACGAACCGGCCGCGATCGCTTTCCAGACGGCGTCGCCGCGCAGCGCTTGCAGCCACGCCACGCCGCGTTCACCGCCGCGCCGGCGCTCCACCATGCACTGGATCGTCTCCAGCGCGTGAAAGTCATAACTGTCCACGCCGCCCATCGCGACGCACAACACTTCGTCCACCTCGGCGCCATGCGGCAGATCGTGCGCCGGCATGCGCCACGTGACCGGCAGCGATGAACCGGCGAAGAGCGCAAAGTCCAGCTTGCGCGACGTGTCCACCATCTCCTTGGCCCAGTCCCAATTCCACGACAGATGCTTGTCGTTGAAGACCGGCGTCGTGCGGCCGTCTTTGCGGAAAACTTCGACGACTTGGCGGAAGAACTCGTAGCGTGGATACTGCTTCTGCCCGAACTTGTTAAGCGGGTAATTGCCGTGCTCGCCGATGATCAGCACGGCATCGACCGCCAGCTTGTCGCCGCCGCAGCGCAGGGCCTCGGCGATCGTCGGATAGATTCGAAAGCCGAACTCCTGGGCACGCTGCCGGCTCAATTCGTTCTTGGGCGTTTGATCGACATAGGCCGACACGACGTCGAACGGCGACCGGTGCCATTTGCCCTGCAGCGGAAAGCCGTGCAGAAAGCGTTCGGCCATGTGCCAGGCGTGCGAACGATCCCGCCATTCTGTGGTGACGACCGCCATTTTACGACGACGCGCCGGCGGCTGGTCAGCGGCGGCGACCGATGTCGTGACCAGTCCTGCGCCAACGGTGTTCACAAAGGTTCGTCTTGAAATCATGGCTGCTCCCGCAAATACGTGGGGCAGACATTCTTGTCTGCCTGAAGCGCCGGCAGACAAGAATGTCTGCCCCACGTGGAATTCGACACGTCATTGCTTTCGCGACAGCTTCCAGCGGACGACTTCCAGGTGCGTTTTGTCATCCGCGCCACGGTAGGAATACGAGGTCACCAGCGTGCCGTCGGCGAGTTGCACCGTCGGGCCGAAGCCGCCGCCCTGCGACTTGCCGATCGGCGTGCGCGTGTCGAGCAGCAGCCGATCCTTGGCGAAATCGAATTGGAAGCCGTCGTCGGTCTCGGCGCCCACAAGCGCCCGGACCCCGAGCGGCGGGTGTAAATCGCGCACGGTGAACGTCAAAAGGAGCCGCCGATCCTGGAGCCGAAGAATGGACATGTACATCTCGCCGTAATCACCGAAATCCGCGACGCGCTGAAAAGTCTTGCCCTCGTCCTTGGAGGAATAGAGAACAAAGTGATCGCTCTGGTCGTTGCCGGCTTTGATCTTGGGCCGAGTCTTGATGGGATATTCATTGCTGTCCACGCGGACCAATGCCCAGATCTTGCCGGAGTGGGCGGGCCACAACCAGGTTTCGCCGCCGAAGAAGCCGTAGACGCTCTTGAAGGCGACGGGTTCGCACTTGCGATCTTTGTCCCAGGTCTTGCCTTTGTCCTTCGACCGCCAGAAATAGTACGGACCGCCGCCGCCGTCATAATCGACGCCGAGGTAGAGCGTGCCGTCGGGCATTTCCAGGACGTTGCGCGACGTGTGATTCGCCGCCTTGGAACGCATGTCTTCGGAGGGGATGCGAATCGTCTCCCAGGTCTTGCCGCGATCGGTCGAACGGTGTACATAGCCGTGGATGTAGCCGTGCCGATTGCGGACATCGTTGGCAAGCAAATGGCCGGTGATGAAGATCGTGCCGTCACGAAGAACCGTGAGATAAGGCTCACGGCCCAAGAGGTCGAGCGGTTCGGGCTTCGACCAGGTCTTGCCGCTGTCGCGCGAACGAAAGAGCAAAGTCTGTTCGAGCACCTTGTTGCCCGGCTTCTTGTGCTGGTGAAACGCGGTCAGCAGCAGTTCGCCGTCCGGCATGAGCCCGAGGTTCGGCTTGTAATCGTCGTCTTCCCCCAAGGCGACACGCTCGGCCGGGATCGGATCGCCGGTCAACGTCATGGCGCTGATGACGCGAATGGGATTGTCGGGCCCGGCCGGACTCGCAAAGAGAGGGATTCCGGACAGACAAGCGGCGGCCACGACAAAAGCGGCCGAACGGCAAAGGGGATGCGCGTAGGTCATGATATTGCCAAGAGGAAATCGCCGTCGGGGCTTCCGATGGAAGCACGACAACGCACGGGGAGCACGAATTCGTATTGGAACCGATTCACAGCTCGGACGCAACCACTCGCTTTCACATTCGTCATCTCCGCCCCATCGCATACCATAGATGGCAACTCCCTTCTTCCTATTTTGGAGCATTCATCATGGCGCGCTCGTTTGGCTTGCTGCTCTTGGGCGGCCTCGGGTTCATGCCGGCAATCTCGTTCGCCCAGGACCCTGCCCCGCTCATCCCGCGCAAGGTGCTGTTCGGCAATCCCGACAAATCGGGCGCCAAGATCAGCCCCGACGGCAAGTACCTGAGCTGGCTCGCGCCGCGCGACGGCGTCATGAACGTCTATGTCGCGCCCGCCGGCGATCTTGCCAAGGCCCGGCCCGTCACCGCCGACAAGAAACGCGGCATTCGCACCTACAACTGGACGTACTCCGGCGACTACCTCCTTTACGCCCAGGACGTCGGCGGCGACGAGAACTTCCACGTCTACCGCGTCGATCTGGCCACCGATAAGACCGACGACCTCACGCCGCTCCCGAAAGTCCGCGCCAACATCAGCGGCGTCAGCCCGCATCATCCCAAGGAAATCCTCGTCGGCCTCAACGACCGCGATCCGCGCTTCCACGATGTCTATCGCCTCAACCTCGAAACCGGCACGAAAGAGCTGCTGCAAAAGAACGAAGAATTCAGCGGCTTCCTCATCGACGATCATTACAAGGTTCGCTTCGCCATGAAATTCTCGCCGGACGGCGGCAACCTCGTCATGCAGCCCGACGGCAAAGATGGCTGGACCGAGTTCGCCAAGATTCCAGCCGCCGACACGTTGACCACCAACCCCGTCGGCTTCGACAAGACCGGCGACGTGCTCTATCTCATCGACAGCCGCGGCCGCGACACCGGCGCCCTCACCACGCTCGATCTCAAGACCAACAAGCAGACCGTGATCGCCGAGGATCCGCGCACCGATTGCGGCAGCGTCATGCTGCACCCCACCGAGCACACCATTCAGGCGGTGTCATTCACCTACGACCGTACGCGCTGGAAGTTCCTCGACGCAAAGATGAAGGCCGACTTCGAAGTGCTCGCCAAGGTGGCCGACGGTGAGGTCTCCATCACCAGCCGGACCACGGACGATCAAACGTGGATCGTCGCCTTTCTGATGGACAACGGCCCGGTACGCTACTACCGCTACGACCGCGGCACGCAGAAGGCGGAGTTCCTGTTCACGAATCGCCAGTCGCTCGAAGGCCGGCCGCTGCAGAAGATGCACCCACACGTCGTGGCTTCGCGCGACGGCATGAACCTGATGTGCTACCTCACGTTGCCGCCCGGCGTCGATCCGATGGACACCGGCACGCCCAAGCAGCCCGTGCCGACCGTGCTGCTCGTTCACGGCGGTCCGTGGGGCCGCGATGGTTGGGGCTTCGATCCGTTGCACCAACTGTACGCCAACCGCGGTTACGCTGTCCTCAGCGTCAACTTCCGCGGCTCGACCGGTTTCGGCAAGAAGTTCCTCAACGCCGGCAATCGCGAATGGGCCGGCAAAATGCACGACGACCTGCTCGACGCCGTCAACTGGGCCATTGAAAAGAAGATCGCCGACCCGTCGAAGATCGCCATCATGGGCGGCAGCTACGGCGGCTACGCCACGCTCGTCGGCCTGACCTTCACCCCCGACGTGTTCGCGTGCGGCGTGGACATCGTCGGCCCGTCCAACATCCTCACGCTGCTCAGCACGATCCCGGCGTATTGGGCCCCCGCCGTGCAAATGTTCAAGGACCGCGTCGGCGACTTCACCAGCGCCGAAGGCAAAAAGTTCCTGACCGAACGCTCGCCGCTGACCCACGTCGCCAAGATCAAACGGCCGCTCCTGATCGGCCAAGGCGCCAACGATCCGCGCGTCAAGCAAGCCGAGTCGGACCAGATTGTCAAGGCGATGGGCGAACGCAACATCCCTGTCACCTACGTGCTGTTTCCCGACGAAGGCCACGGCTTCGCCCGCCCCGCCAACAGCCTCGCGTTCCAGGCCGTCAGCGAAGCGTTCCTCGCCAAACACCTGGGCGGCCGCTACGAACCGATCGGTGAGGCATTCGCCGGTTCAACGATCACCGTGCCGACGGGGGCCGCGGGCGTACCGGGTTTGGCGGAGAAGTTGCCGAAGAAGGATGAACGGTAAGCATGTTTTGCTAATCTCTGCTAGAATGGCGGACAGGAGGTAGCCGCGATGCCGCTTCGTGACCATTTTCGACCGCCGCTTGCCGCCCGCAGACCTTGGGAAGCACTGCATGGCGGCTGGCCGATGGAGATTGTCAAGCAGCTCAACGCCAGGCTGCCGCTGGAATTCGAGGCGGAGCCGCGCGTTCACCTAGGATCGGCGTTCGAGATCGACGTGTCCACCTATGAGCGCGACTCAGCAAATTCGTCGTCGCCGTTAGCCGCGCCTCAGAATGGCAGTGTTGCAACTGCAACCTGGTCGCCTGGCGAACCGACTCTCTTGCTGGAAACGGATGTGCCGACCCCCTCGGAATATGAAGTCCTGGTATACGACGTCTCTCTCGAACGCCGACTCGTGGCGGCTATCGAGATCGTCAGCCCGGGGAACAAAGACCGTCCCGAAAATAGCCGTTCCTTCGTGTATAAGTGCGAGTCCCTTCTGCATCGTGACGTGTGCGTGGCGATTGTTGATTTGGTCACGATCCGCAACGCCAATCTCTATCGCGAGCTGGCCGAGTTGATCGGCGCGGCCGAGCCGGCGGCCGTGCGGACGCCAATCTACGCCGTTGTCTGCCGGCCGCGTCGCAGCGGCCGCCGCTGGCGCGTGGATGCCTGGCAGCATGAATTGGCGATCGGCGAGCCGCTGCCCACCTTGCCGCTCTGGCTCACCGACAAGATGTACATTCCGGTTGACCTCGAAGCAAGTTACTTGGAAACCTGCCGTGGGCTGCGGATTCAGTGATTGCCTTACAAGGGCTCGGCAGATGGCTCGTGTTGCGTGCTTGGAAACACTCATTATGGAATGCCTGCTGCGCCCATGGCCTTCGCCCCATTGTCACACCAGCAAAGCGCCGCGTTTCATTTCACCCCCCCTGGGGGCGCCCTGAAACGCGGCGCTCGGCTTTGTGGCTGGAAATGCGGTCAACTGAGCTTGACCGGATGGAAACCGCCCCCACACCCTTGCCGCGCAATGGTTTGTGAATGCAAATGCATCGCACACGATCACCCAGCGTTTGATTTCAACTTACTCCGGCCATGGCACGCTATAGAGTGACAAGGGAGGCAAGCCGATGGAGACCATTGTATTTCATGCCGTCGTCGATCAGGACCAAGTGATTCGTCAGCCGAGCGGCGTCACGTTGCCGCGCGGGGAAATCGATGTGCCGGTGCGACCGTGACAACCGGAACGACGCCTTCCTCAGATTCCATGGGGCCGACGCGCGATTGGCTGTTGGCGCTGGCAGCGGACGCGGAACGGGCAGCCCAGGTTTTACCGACCGACATGGCGGACAAATGAACTGACACCATCTTCTCGTTCAAACGAGCGTGACTGATGCCGGCCTGAAGGAGCTGACACGCCTCAAGAATCTCCGCGAAGTCATTGTCTTCATGGCGCCCAAAATCACCAAAGCGGGCGTGGAAGCATTCAATCGAGACCTGCCCAATTGCAAGGTGCAGATGGAGGCGTCGCCCGGCCCAAAGACGTTTCAGCCCAAGTGAACCGGCTCATCGGTTCATTGACCTGGGTTTTGTCGCCGCCCTACCGATTGCACCAGTTGATCCACCGCACCGGCAATCCGTTCTTCAATATCACCCGCCCAGCGCAACGCCGGCCGGCCGTATTCGTAGAGGTTCGACCCGCCTTCGTAGCCGCCTTCGAGCCAGACGCGACGCGACGGGATGTACGAAATCATGTCGTCCGCGTAACCGCAGACCCAGGCGCCCGGACCGTACTTGGCCTTGAAGCGCAACGCGTAATCGATGACTGTTTCTGCGCCCATGCCGATGACGAGCATTTCCTTGCCGAGCCGCCAGGCGTGCAGCGGGTACGGATACGCGGCTTCGAATTTCTCGCCCGCATCGAGTTTCTTGAGCATACGTTCCGCCCAGCGTTTGCGAATGGCGTTCTGCTCCTTTGTGAACGCCAGCAATTCCGCGCGCGTCATGACTTTCTCATACGGGAGATCGACATATTCAAACGCCGTCCGCAGCCCAGGCGAAACAGTTTTCATCGGTTTCTTCAGTGCCTCCTCCACCCCCTCCGCGAGCATGTGACCATACTTTTCACACAGCTCGACCTGCCGGCGCGGCAGCGGATTCTGATCGCCGCCGCAGGTGTTGACGAACATGGCCAGGGCGCCCGGATGGTTTTTCTCCAGCGCGATTTGCGCGAAGCCGGGATAATCGCCGCACCATTTGGTGAAGCTGAGCGTCGTCGGATGGCAGGCGTACCCGAAGAGAATTGCGACCACCCCCCCTTTTTCCCCCCCTTGCGAAGGGGGGGATTGGGGGGGTAGCGCGGTCACGGTCAGCACGGGAACCGCGTGATCCACCGGCCCCTTGAGCGGTTCGCCCTTGGCCAGCAGCATCGGCACGTCGGCCTCGCGATTGTTGCGACGATTGACGGCGAACGTGGCGCGGCCTTCACCCATCTGCAATTTCGCCGGGGCAAGCTTCGTGAGCGCTTCGCCGATCAGCGCCACCATTTTGGATTCCATGAGCGACGTATACTCGTCCACCAGCTTCACCTGCTCCGCTTCGATGGGATAGTAATCCACGAGATCGAGACCCAGCCGCGGCCCGCAGTGATTGTGCGAAAAAGTGATCATCATCTGATGGCGCTCGAGCTTCAACTTCTTCTGAAGCTGTGCGAAGACGCGAGCGCTCATTTCCTTCGGTACGCCCTGGAAATCGCTGGTCACCAGCACGACGCGATTGCCCTTGGGGTCCTCCAGGGCCAACGCCTTCATCCACAGGTCGTGCAGCTTGCCGTCGGGTGGACGTTTCGAACCGTAGCCCGCGAGCCAAACGCCCGTCTGCGGCGTGATGATCGCCTTCGCAACGCCCGCTTTCCAGCGCGCTTCCTGACCGCGTGCCGGATTGACCTGGGCGATGAGGAAAATCGCCAGAAGGCAAAACGTCCCAGCACGCTGCCGGCGCCCGTCGGTCAGCCAGGTCCTGCGGCTCATTCGAATCGGCCATGACGGAATGGAATGCATCGCATTTGACCTCGAATTTGGGGGCGCTGCATTTGATGTTATCGATGGCGCGCAAGGATGGTGCATTGATTCTTGTTCACGCAATTCATTCATTTGCGTTCGGTACACACCCACAACGGCGAATGAAATTGGGACGATTGTCAGCCGCTGCGACCATGACTCATTTTTGGCGGCGCCCCGTAACTCCCATGGACGATCCGGCGGACGACCACGCCCAGGGGTCCCGCCCTTGGCCTTTCACGGCGGCCATGATGCGGGAACGCTCGGCTTGGGTGAAGGTGTCGGACCTTACGTTTTCTTCTTAGGCTTCTTTGCCGCAGCTGATCGAGTCCAGGCTTTCGGCAACTTTCCGCGGTTCCGTAGGCTTTCATCAAGCGTAACGACGAGGTCGGCCAAGCGAATTTCATCGTTCTCCGAAGACAACTCCGGCTGTCGAAGAATGCGCCAAGCGATTTGCAGTTGTTCCCGCAGATTACCATCTGGGCGCATCTTTGCTCGACGCGGGGTCACCGAGTTGTTTCCTGGGTCCAAATTTGGTCCAACGTAGTCGATCATCAGATCGTCACGATCGATCTCCTTGACACATTGGTTGTAAATGGTGACAAAGTCCGCCATCAACTCCTCGTACGAGCGGCGTGAATCGGCGGTAGCAAAAAAAAGACGCCAGCTCAGGAACGAATTCACCGAGAAGATTTGCGGCTTTCGGTCGCCAAGTTCTGCCTTCGCTGCCAGGCCGAAGAGGCAATCCGACTCCGCGGGAACGATATAGAAATCACGGTGTACGTTCCGCCGCATTTGCACGAACGAGAAGAAAGCTGAATCGTTCATTTCCGGAATGAACCTGTAACGTAGCCTGCCGACATGCCAACATCGTGAATTGACGCACTTTAGTTTCGACGATTGCGGGGATCGTTCAGTTGCCATCCACAAACGCAATGATGCCCAAATCAGTGCTCTGGAACACTCGATGCGATCGGCCGCCCCATCAATCCCCTGCAACAGCTTGACCGCCAGATAGCCGGCGTGGGAAGTCGCCCAATCTTGCGGAAGTGTCAACATGATCGTGTACCTAATTTGGGAGCATTGTACGCTGTGCCGATAATCGGAGCAATGGAGAAATCAACACACACCAAGGAATACGCCCTGGTTCGGGCGGAGTTGAAAGCGGCGCGCGTGGGCGCGCAGCTCACGCAACGCGCCCTGGCCGGACGCCTCGGCGTTCCCCGTAGCTGGGTTGCAAAAGTCGAGGCCGGCGAGCGCCGTATCGACTTCGTGGAGCTGGCTTGGGTGCTGGCCGCCTGCGGTTTGGATCCCGCGGCGGCACTCGCAGAACTCGGAGCCAAGCTGGCGGCACTGCGAACAAAACGGCTAACCAAACGGGGGCGCACCGTATGAACGCCCCTCTTACTGATGCCGCGGTTCCCGACGGATCGGCCTGGTTCACGATTCGACTTGGTGACGTTCCAAAATGGAATGAAGCAGAAGTAATCGGGATATTGAGCACATCGCTTGCCGATGCTGGTTTTGCAACCCAACTTGCGGACCAGACGATCGCCTGGCGTCAGCAGCTATCCCTGTTACAACAATGCGCCGCGGTATTGCTTACCAGCGATGCAACATGTTCCAGCTGGACGTTGGCTCTGGAGTACGAGATTCCGCGTCGAAGCAAACGAATCGATACAGTGTTGCTGACGCCAAATGTCGTCATCGTGATCGAATTCAAGATTGGGGCGACGACCTACGCTCGTGCCGACCTTTGGCAGGTCCAGGACTACGCACTTGACATTCATGACTTTCATGAGGCAAGCGCCCTGCTATCCGTCCAACCTGTCCTGGTGGCAACAGACGCCCCCGCGATCCCGCTGACTGGACCGCAGGAAGATTCTGGCGTGTGGTTTTCAAACGCAGAAACGCTGCCAAGTGTGCTGATGCAGATCGCTCGCACGGCACCTTCCTCGCGTGACAAACCCATCGATCCACTCGCCTGGCTGAAATCCGGCTACCGACCGACTCCGACGATTGTCGAAGCCGCTCGACGTGTGTTCGCCGGCCATGACGTGCGAGAGCTGTCACACGCCTATGCAGACAATCTTACTCTGACAACGGAGGCGATTGCTCGCGTCATCCAACAGGCCAAAACCAATCGTCGTCGCGTCGTCTGTTTCGTGACTGGTGTCCCTGGATCCGGAAAGACGCTTGCAGGTTTGACAGCCATGCAGGATGCCCGAGCGATTGAGCTTGGTGCCGGAGCATCCGCGTTCATGTCCGGCAATGTCCCTCTCGTGAAAGTCCTCCGTGAAGCGTTGGTGCGAGATGAAGTCCAGCGAGGACGGACACGTGATCAAGCGAAACGGCAGACCGAATTGCTCATCCAAAACGTGCATCGCTTTGTCGAGGAATATGGTGTCCGCCGACTTGATGCTATCCCGCCCGATCACGTGATCGCGTTCGACGAAGCTCAACGAGCCTGGGACGCAGCCAAAGTCTCGGATCGTTACGAAGGTATCACTCTATCTGAGCCTGGCCTAGTTCTCAACATCATGAGCCGCCCAGCCGAATGGTCCGTTGTCGTCGCCTTGGTGGGTGGCGGCCAAGAAATCCACCATGGAGAAGCAGGGCTGGAGGAGTGGGGCCGTGCGATTCAGCAATCGGCGACACAATGGGAAATCGTGGTTTCTCCAGATGTGATTCACGGCGGAACAAGCGTTGCCGGCCATCGACTCTTTGACGATCCGCAAAACCATCCAAGTCATTTGCAAGCCGATGCCTCGATGCACCTGTCGGTTAGCGTTCGATCCCCCAAGGCACAACGGATTGCCGAGTGGGTCAATGCTGTCATTGCTCTGGATGCGGCTGCCGCACGTGATGCCCTGGAATCAGTACACGGTTTTCGGCTCGTCATGACCCGCAGTCTCTCGGACGCCAGAGCGTGGCTGCGTAGATGCGGTACAGGCAGTCTACGCGCTGGGTTGCTGGCAGCTTCTGGCGCATTGCGGCTCAGGTCACACGGCCTGGAACTGACCACGGACTTTCTTCGTGGATTTCCGATTGAACGTTGGTTCTTGGACGATTTCGACGATTTCCGATCATCAAAGTCGCTCGAAGTTGCTATGACCGAGTTCGAATGCCAGGGGCTTGAACTCGATTACGTTGGACTTTGTTGGGGTGATGACTTCACGATTGCGGAAGACAAGTCGTCTTGGACAGGTTTGAGCTTGTTCGGCAAGAAGTGGCGGACGATTCGTGACCCCGTCAAACAGCAGTACCATCGCAACAGTTACCGTGTTCTTATGACTCGCGCCAGAGAAGGATTAGTAATTTGGGTTCCTCGAGGTGATCCGCTGGATCTCACGCGGCCTCCTGAGCCACTCGATCGCACTGCCGCATTTCTGCGGGAAACGGGCGTGATCGATCTAGAATCGAATCAGACCTGACTAGAATGTCGCCCAAAACAAGGTGATCGTCCTTTGGCCAATTGTGCCGGTACATCTCCACCTTGTCCGGATCGATGTCATTGGCAAAAACCACTTCCCATCCCTGCCGCTCCAGCGCCAACCGCACCAGGCCGATGCCGGCGAAGAACTCCGCGGCGCGGGGCCGGGGCAGGCCGAGCTGGTACTTCCTCTCCGCCAGCCGTTGCAATTCGACGTAGCCGCCCGGTTTGACGTCATGATGCTTGAAGAATTTTCCGATCGCGCCGCGGCATCTCAGGAAGCCGCGGGCTTTGCCGCTCTTGGCGTCGCTGCCGATGTCCGTGACCACAGTTTCGCCCAAACCGTCGAGGATTAGCTCAAAGCCGTGGCCGTTGGCGCTCTTGCGCCGCGCACCGCCGACGGCCTCGCGCGGGAAGAAATCGCGCAGGCCGGTCACGTAGAGGTGGCTGTTCCGCAGGTTGGCGGCGTTGACACGAATGCGGCGTTTCTCGGCCGTCACGGCTGCTCCTAAAATGGGAGCACGACTGTACGGCGGCTATTCTAGTGACAACTGCTCCCAAAATGGGAGCAAGAATTGGTTGGGCGGCTGTTTCGCGCAAGCTGGAGTCCGTCCTTGCCAATCTGCGGTGGTCCGTGCGATAATGATCCAGTTCGTCCGGAGGAACGCAATCATGACTGTCGCAATGACCTACCCGCACCTCGAAAAAGTCGAGGGCAATCCTGCCCGGCTCAAGCGGTTGCCGCGCATCCGCGTTGCGCAAATCGCGATGGATTACCTCAACCATGGCTGGTCGGCGGATGAAATCGTCATTCACTACCCGCACCTGAGGCTTGCGGAAGTTCATTCCGCTATGGCGTACTACTTCGATCATCAAGACGAGATCGACGGCGAGATCGGCGCCGAGCAACGGCTGATCGAGGAATGGCGCAAGAACGCGGCGCCGTCGCCCGTGGAACTGCGCCTGCGGGCACAGGGACTCTTGCCGCAACGCTGACAGCATCGATCCTACTTTTTCCAAGTCAGGATGATGGAAGATGCCGGTCCGACTCTATCTTGACGTTCACGTCGACAAGGCAATCCATGATCAGCTTCGTCTGCGCGCGGTCGATGTGTTGCGAGCGCAAGACGATGACGCGGCGGAATTCTCGGATGATCGTTTGCTCGAGCGCGCGATGGAACTCGGCCGACTGCTTTTTACTCAGGACGTTCGCTATATTGTTGTCAACGAAGACTTCCGCGTTCATAGAGTTCCTCGCGAGGGATTCGCGGCGTTTGGCGGAACCCTTTCACGGCGCCAAACAACTCGGCCATGCGTGCGCGCGCGTTGCTCAAAGCCGTTTCGTCTTGCCCGTTGGTCGATCGTTCCAACAGCGCGACGATCTCTTCGACGACCGTCGCCCCGCGCGCCGTCGCACGACGCTCGACTCCTTCGTAAACGCTTTCCGGAATTTGGATCGTGAGTAATTTCATCGCTGTGACCAGTCTATCAGGACGCTGCTGGTCTATGTTACGCAAAAACCGAAATCGATCACCACGGTTTCGCCCAGACCGTCCAGGATCATCTCAAAGCCGTGGCCGTTGGCGCTCTTGCGCCGCGGCCCGCCAATGGCGTCCGGCGGGAAGAAAGCGCGCAGGCCGGTCACGTAGACCCTCAGCCCAGGACTGGCTAAGAAACTCCTTCAAAGCGTACAAATGACCCGGCAACAACTTGTGCGCGCCGGCTACAAACCACCTGAATTCAAGCACGAAGTTAATCCCGAAGATGGCATGAGCAAAGGCGGTTACCGTTGAGAAGGAAAACGCGATCAAGAAGGCGGCGGCGGCCCCGCTCTGAGTCTTCGAACGTCGTGCTGCCAAGCTGTTCGAACAGCCCCATCGCAATTCAATCAGCACTTGGCGATCCACCTCGATCTTCACCGGCCGCATGCCCGCAAACCAGCGGGCGCTCGATCATTCCCAGTTCATGGTTGCGCCCAAACTTAATCGGCGATAGATGCTTGCATCCAGGACATTGCCCAAGATAGACTTGATCGAGAATAACAGAGCCGCTTGGCTGAACGAGTTGCGCCAACGCGATCCATTGGGTTGCGTTCGCTGCATTACCCTGAAAGGACCGCGCCATGTGCAGGCCGAAATTCTATCTTGCAAGCGTCCTCGTCCTGGCACTGGCTTCCCCCATGAACGCCGACGACCGTCCGCCTCCTGTTCGTCTCACGCCGCAGCCCTATCAAACCGGCCGCTCGGTCGTCATGGCGCCGCACGGCATGGTCGCGACCAGTCAGCCTCTGGCGGCACAAATCGGCCTCGACATTCTCCGCAAGGGCGGCAGCGCCGTGGACGCCGCCATTGCCGTCAATGCCGCGCTCGGCCTCGTCGAGCCCATGTCGTGCGGCATCGGCGGCGATCTTTTCGCCATCGTTTGGGACGCCAAGACCAAAAAGCTCTACGGTCTCAATGCCAGTGGCCGATCGCCATACCAAGCGACGCGGACTTTCTTCGCCGAGAAAGGAATCAAGGAGATCCCGGAATACGGCCCCTACCCCTGGTCCGTCCCCGGCTGCGTATCAGGTTGGCAAGAACTTCACAAGAAATTCGGCAGACGGACCATGACGGAAATTTTGATGCCGAGCGCCCTGTACGCCGAGAATGGCTTTCCGGTCAGCCCGGAGATTGCCGCGTCGTGGGGCAAAAGCGCCGACAAGCTGCTGAAAATACCGGACACGGCGCAGGTCTACCTTCCCGGCGGCAAGGCGCCGAAGGCCGGCGATGTCTTCAAGAATCCAGCGCTGGCCCGCGTCTACCGCGAGATTGCTGCCAAGGGAGCGGCCGCATTCTACCAGGGCCGCGTCGCCAAGGAGATCGTCGCCTACTCTGACAAGCACGGCGGCCTGTTCACGCTCAAGGATTTCGCGGATCACACCAGCACCTGGGTCGAGCCGGTGAGCACGATGTATCGCGGCTACCAGGTCTGGGAGCTGCCCCCACCCGGTCAAGGGATTGCTGTCTTGCAAATGCTCAATATGCTGAGCGGCTATGATTTGAAAAAGCTGGGGCCGACGTCCGCCGATTACTGGCACTTGCTCGTCGAGGCCAAGAAGCTCGCTTACGCGGACCGGGCCCGCTTCTACGCCGATCCCGATTTCGCCAAGCTGCCGACGGCTGAGTTGATCTCAATGCCCTATGCCGATAAGCGCCGCAAGCTGATCGACATGAACAAGGCACGGACCGATCATCCAGCCGGCGATCCCTCCCTCTCCCCCCCTTCACAAGGGGGGGCAGGGGGGGTGGGGGTGAGGGGGACTCCGATCGACGATTCAAAGCTCCGTCATGGCGATACCGTCTACCTCACCGTGGTCGATCAGGACCGCAACTGCGTGTCGTTCATTCAAAGCAATTACCACGGTTTCGGCTCGCATCACGCGCCGGCGCAGTTGGGCTTCGCCCTGCAAAATCGCGGCAACCTGTTCGCCCTGGATGAAAAACACCTCAACCGCCTGGAGCCGCACAAGAGGCCGTTCCACACGATCATCCCCGCGCTGGTGACCAAGGACGGCCAACCGTGGCTGGTCTTCGGCGTCATGGGCGGCGACATGCAAGCCCAGGGCCACGTGCAGGTGCTCGTCAACCTGATCGACTTCGGCATGAACGTGCAGGAAGCGGGCGAGGCGCCACGCGTCGAACACCTCGGTTCGCCCACGCCGACCGGCAAACCCGGCGACAAGAAGGGCGGCACGATCAACGCCGAGCGCGGCATTCCCGCCGCCGTGATCACCGAGCTGATGCGCCGCGGCCACCAAGTCAGCGGCGTGCTTACCAACGGCGGCGGCTATCAAGCGATTCTGATCGATCCGCGCACCGGTATGCTGCACGGCGGCTCGGAATATCGCAAAGATGGCTGTGCGGTGGGATACTGACCATCGGCGCCCCGAAAAGGGGACAGGACCTCTGAATGCAAAAGGTCCTGTCCCCTTTTCGGGGCGCTGGCGGGCGGACGGCGCCCCCGAGGCACTGTTCCGCATGCAAGCCAGCCAACAATTCATTCGTTTGCGTTCGGTACACACCCACAACGGCGAATGAAACCGAAGCGTGTTTCTGGCGAATTGGCATAACCATTTGCGCAGAGATGTGTTGCGGAAGAGGGCCCAAACTGGGGCAATTCGCCGTCTCCGATCCTCGCCGAATGAAACGCCGCGCTACTCCTCCGCGATTCCTGACCCCTGACTCCTGACCCCTGACTCCTGACCCCTGACTCCCGACTCCTGACCCCCGGCGACGACCGTCGATCACCGCCGCAATCGATCACGCCACGGCCGACGTCAGCTGCCGGCGATCCCGCCGCAAATCGCGCTTGGCGGTTTCCAGGTAGCGGCGGTTGGCCATCAGCACCACGCGCTCCGCGATGCGCCGCAGCAACATCCACTGCGTCAGCGGATCGGCGATCGAGCGCGCATTTTTCCGGCAAAAGATCGAAATGTAGAATTCTTGCAGCAAATCCTCGGGAGCAAACAGGCGCCACAGCAAAGGGTGCATTTTCGCCCGGATCATTTTGAGGAAATAGCCACGGTATTTGGCGTCGAACTTCGCCACCGAGGGTTTGTGCATAATGCCGGCATAGTACGCGTCGGCCATGGCTCGCTGCCAGGCCTCCCCCCGCTGTGGACTTGACCTTGTCATGGCCGATCCTCCCGGCAAAAAAAGTGCAAGCCGGAAAACGTGACACGCCATCATCTTACGCGGACGCCGCCGACTATTTCAAGAAAAATCGAAAATAATCCCGGATTTGCTCCGCGGTTTCGCATCGTTGTTAAATAGAGGGATCAGCGAATTGCATCCCGGCGCTGGACCTTCCTGCGGCGGATAAGCGGCCGCTGCCGCATGGGCAGCGTCTTTTTTCCGAGTTCTTGGCCTCGATTCTGGTCGCCCTGGGAAAGCGAGGAACATCATGAAACGTCTTGTCTCGAAGCATCCGTTGCGTTCTCTAGTCGCGTCGGTCCTCGTTGCTGCGGGCTTTCTGGTCGCGGTCGCGACCGCACTCGCGCAAAGCCGCGTGCCCACCGTCAACTTTCAAAATGCGACGGTGACGGTCAACGAAAGCGCCGCCAGCGTGACGGTGACAGTCGTCTTGAGTTCTCCTACCCCGGATACGGTCACCATCCAATATGGCACCGCCAACGGAACCGCGACCGCCCCGGCCGACTACCAAGCGACCAGCGGCACTTTGACTTTCCCGCCGGGCAATATGTCTCAGTCGATCGTAGTGCCCATCGTCTCCGATAGCGTCGCGGAGCCGGACGAGCAATTTCAGATCACGCTAAGCAACCCGCAAAACGCGACGCTTGGTGGTCAGTCTGTGTCCACCGTCATGATCACTGAGAGCGGCAGCGGCACGCCGCCGTCGCCGACCGTTTCGTTCGAGTACAGTAGCTGGACGTACAACGAATTGGCAGGCACGGCGACGGTTACCGTATTGATGACAGGCACGCCGACGGCACCGGTTTCCGTAAATTATGCCACGGCTGATAACACCGCCACCGCTGGGGCCGACTACACCGCTGTGTCCGGCACCTTGACCTGGCAACCCAGCGAAGCGGGCACAACAAAGAGTTTCACCATACCGATCTTGCCGGATTCCCAAGTCGAACCCACGGAAGCGGCGTACCTGCTTCTCTCGGGCGCCGTCAACGCCACGATCGGTCAAGGCGGGGCGTTCTTGATTATCACGGACAGCAACAGCCCGGGTTGCAGCCCTTGATTTCCCATGTGACGCGATCGGAACTGGCGTGTAGATCCCGAACAACGTCTCTGACGGAGCTTTTAATCATGAATGCTATCCGCTTGAGGTACGCTTGCATCTTTCTTGTACTGTCCTCCATGATCTCGTCAGCCGGCTGTGGGTATTGCTGCCAGAACAACCCAACTGGCCTCGCCACAACGTGTCCAACGGGAGGGGCTCCGTGTGGAGCGGCTGCGAACGCGCGGTGCGACACCAATATGGCCAGTTGTATTTGTCTTTCTAGCGCTAGCACTGCCTGCAGGTGCTGGAATTAGTAGGCTGCTGTTCCTACGGCGGCGTTACCAGAATCGATAGCGACAGCATTGCGCATGGAGCACGGGGAAATGGCAACTCTTCGGTCCTTCGTGCGTGTCTTTTCCATTGCGTGTTTACTTGAGGTTATTGCGCCGAGTCCGTCCGCGTGGGTGCACGCACAAAACACTTCGTTGAAGGAACAGTTTTTGAAGGAGTACGTTCCAGCTGCTGCGAAGCTCGAAGCGTTTTACACAAAGTTAACCATGAAAGGGACGATCCAGGATCGCAGAAAAAACAATTTGGAGAAAACCCAGGATTTCATTTTCAAAGCCAATAAACCGAATTTCGTAAATGAGTATTTTAAGAGAGGCGCGGAGGAAGCGCCGTTCTTGGGTCCAAGCCTCATTCGCGCCGTCAACAGGGAGGAGTCCTTCGGGCTCAGCAAGGCGCTTGGCTCTTCCAATTATAAGAGACATGGGGTGCCCCCCGGGTACACGTACGGCCTTCAGAGCACCCGACTTCACAACGCCGCGCCGTTTGCCCCATATTGCTTTTTTGAAGCCACCATCGTCGACTTCATCAAGCAGAACGATGTCCGCGTGGTTTCTGTCACCAAAGAAAGCAAGGGCTCAGCCGAGTTCACTCGATTGACCTTCGAACATCCCAACCAAAAGGGTTGGTTCGTATTCTGGCCAGCGCAATCCTGGGCATTGACTGAATTTGGCAGACATGGGACCAATAGCGCCGGCGATCGACGGGTAGCAACCTACGAAGGCACGACAGACGGCGTACCCCTGCTCAAGAGCTTCGAGGCCATTAGCGAGGACGCCCCTTGGTCGCAAGAGTTCTTTGTTTCCACATACACCGTACTGGAAATCGTTCCGGGCGCCGTTGCCGAAGAGGAATTCCAGCTTTCGAGGTTTCCTAGAGACGTTGACATCCGGCGCATCTTCCTCCAATTACTGGTAAACCTGCCCTTGGCCGGGACCGTCGCTTTCTGGTGGTGGATCACCTACCGCCGTCGGTCTCGAATTGATCCAGAGGCTATCGCGTCCACGGCACGTAATTGGCTTCGGCGCTTGCTTGCCTATAAGGTAGTGAGCCGAGTTCTCGGGGCGTTTCTTCTGGTAGCTGCCTTGCTTAAGACCTATCAATTGGCCACGAGCGATATTGAGGACAACACCGGCATCAACTCGCGCACCGTAATCGTGGGCGTTGTCGCTTTGGAATTCGCATTCGGCATCTGGTTGTTGACGAATCACCGGGCTGCGTGGAGCCGCTTCGCAGCCATCGCGTTGTTTGTCATCTTCTATAACGTGAGCATCCACCAAGGGCTTGCCGGGCAAGGTTCTTGCGCTTGCTTGGGATATGTGGGGCTGAATCCTTGGGCCATGGCGGCAATCGATCTCCTTGCCTTCGCAGGGCTACTCTTCGCTGGTTTGCCAAAGGAGCATATGGCTGGCCAGGATGTGCCGAGTCGGAGCAATCTCGCAATCGTTCTGGCTGGTTATCTGTTGCTCGCCATCCCGGCGATGGCAAGCATGGCAGATTACTCCCCGCGGTCGCCTGTCGGCTATCTCCGCAACGACCCGGACCTTCTCCTTACGGTGCAGATGGATCTGAAGAATCCCACCACATCTCAGGTAGCCGACCACTTGGCAAAAGCCACCGGTCTGAGTTTCTCGATCGATCAAACGCTGCAATCGAACTCGCCAGACTTTGGACGTTTGGGAGGGGGACCGGCCTGGTCCATCATGGAAACCCTTGCTGAGAGGCAGTTCGCACTAAGTCGTTGGGACAAAACCGGCAACGGCTACCACCTCACCCGCGCGTCTGGACCAATGCCGGCTTTGATCGGAACCTGCCTTGCGTTGGCGTTGCTTATGGGCACCATAATCTGGAACGTGCGCCAGAAATGGCGCAGTGGTGCCCGCACAGCGGAACTCGGCACGAACCCAAAGATCGGCTCATCAGCCCCTCCGCGCCCCGCTTTTACACTCATGGAACTCGTAGTCGTCCTCGCCATCCTCGGCATCTTGATGGCCCTCCTCATTCCAGCCATCCAAATGGTGCGAGCGGCGGCGGCGCGGACCGAGTGCGCCAACAAGCTCCGCCAGATCGCGCTGGCTTGCCACAGCTTCCACGACGATCACAAACGCATGCCGCCGGCGTTCGGGTTCTTCCCGAAAACCGACATCTTCAGCGGCGGCAACGGGCTGGGCAACCTCTTCTTTCACCTGTTGCCGTACATTCAACAAGAGGGCCTCTACGAAAAATCCCGCTATCAGCCGGCGGGCAAACCAAAACAAGACTATTTCTTCTACACCGCCAACAACGTCCATCAGCAGCAGGTGCCGCTCTTCAATTGCCCGTCCGATCCGACCTTGATGCCCGGCGTCAATCCGAAGACCAACTACGCGCCGTCCAGCTACGCGGCCAACTATCTCGTCTTCGGCAATGTGTGGCCGGCGGGTTCGAAAACGGGGACAGGCCCCGGAAATGCAGGGGGCCAGTCCCCGTTTTCGAACAAGAATGCCCAAGGTCGGCCCGTCATGCCCGCGACGTTTCAAGACGGCATGAGCAACACGCTGCTCTTCGCCGAGAAATACGGCTCCGCCTTCATCACGGCCGAGGCGAACCAGGGACCAGGCAAGGACGGCCGAGCGCACCTGGGCGGTTGCCACTGGGCGTACTTCCAGGCCGATTGCCACAATCCGTTCTTCGCCTATTACGATCCGATCCCGAAGAAGAACCCATTCACCGATCCCAATGCAGTCGGCAGTGGGCAGTGGGCAGGCGGCAGTGGGCAAGCATCAGGGATCACTTTTCAGATTCAGCCCAGTCCCAACGGCGGCTCCAACCCTTGTATGCCCGCGACCGGCCACAACGCCATGAACGCGGCGATGGCCGACGGCACGGTGCGTTCGCTGGCCGCCGGCATGGACCGGCGCATCTGGTGGGCGCTGGTGACCCCGGCCGGACGCGATCGCGCGGAATGAACGGCGCGCCGGGAGCGTGAGCGACCGGAGGGGGCCACCTCCGTCAATTTGGGCATGTCGATCAGATCGACCGTCGTAATCGCTGGGGCAGCATTTACTTGAATTCGAGCCCTATCGAGGTTGAAAAAAGAGAGAAAGTAGTCGAACACCCCTCACTTTTTTCTCTCATTTTTGCCTTCACTGCCGAGTTGGCGCGGTTGGCGAGTTGGCGCGTCGGTGGTAACTTCTCAATAATCTTGGGAGGGGCGCAGCTGATCGGGGTGTCGGTTCATATGAATGAGGAGTATGGGGAATGGACTTCCTGAGATTGCGCCTGAGGAGCGGACGCCGCTGGTGGTTC
>Ga0080064_1002047_pt1 | contig 36552 bp, 34 predicted proteins | sample Subgrocontami54m_FD_69260 | JGI IMG/M metagenome (GOLD analysis project Ga0080064, IMG submission 69260) | Subsurface groundwater microbial communities from S. Glens Falls, New York, USA - GMW46 contaminated, 5.4 m (SPADES assembly) (version 2) ...
ATTTAATAATACTCATAAATCTCTTTTAAAGATAATGGGAAAGCCTATAATTTTCTATACCGTCAAGGGTTTGATTGATGAGGGCATTAACGACATCATTATTATCCAAGGACCAAATAGGGACATAGAGAGGCAGCTTAATAATTATCCTGAGTATAGTAAGCATATTAAATATGTATTGCAAAATGAGCCCAAAGGTATGGGCAATGCTTTAATTCAGGCAAAAGAATTATTGGTAGGGCAATTTTTATTAATTCTCGCAGAAAGAGTGGATTGTGGAGAAATATTTAGAAAGTTAAGTCCTAAAATAAATGCTTCAAGGTCAAAAACAATTCTTGTGGGGGCAAAAACAGATACGCCATATTTATTTGGTATTTTAAAATTGGAAAAGAATAGAGTTGTTGAGATTGTAGAGAAACCCAGAAAAGGCGAAGAGCAATCCAACATAAAAGCGTTAGGAGTATATGTTTTAACACAGGCCTTTTTCGATATTTATTCCGAAACAAAAAAACATCAATACGATTTTGAAGAAGCGCTATCTGTATATATGAAAAAATATCATGTTGAGGTAATGCTTTGGGATAGGCAGACCCCATCCCTTAAGTATCCTTGGCACCTTTTTGATATGCGAAAATACCTATTTAACAAATATTCTCGGAAGATCATAGAGGAAACTAAAGCTATTGGTAAGCATACAAACATCGCTAAAAGCGCAGAGATTATAGGGGCGGTAATTATTGGGGACAATGTTTGCGTAATGGAGAAGGCGGTAATTAAGGGCCCATGCTATATCGGGGATAACGTATTCATTGGCAATAATGTAATTATACGCTCGGGAGTAGACATAGAAGCGAATTGTATTGTAGGAGCAAATATGGAAATTAAAAACAGTATTTTGATGGAAGATTCTACGACTCATTCGGGATTTATAGGAGATTCAATTATTGGTAAGAACTGCAAAATTGCAGCCGGATTTTACAATGCAAATGTCAGGCTTGATAGAACAAGCGTTAAAGTTATTGTTAAAGAAGAAAAAATCGACACCGGTCTTACAAGTTTAGGGGCAATGATTGGAGACAATTCTAATATCGGGATAAGAGTGTCAACTATGCCGGGTGTTATTATAGGAAGAAATGTTACCGTGGGAGCAGGCACGACCATTATGAGCAATATTTCAGATGGCGTCACATATTATACGAAATTTCAGGAGATTATAAGTAAGAAAAAATGAATAAAAAACCAATAGTTTTATTCGACATTGATTATACGCTTTTTAATATAGATTTATATAAAGAAACTCTTTTAAAAGAATTTTCATTATATAAAGAAGTTGGTCAAGTGTTAAAGAATTTATCAAAATTTATAAATCTTGGGATTTTTTCAGAAGGCGATTTTTGGTTTCAAAAAAATAAATTAATAAATACAGATATTCAGAAATATTTTGAGGAAAAACATACACATATCGTTTTGGACAAAACTAAGGAAATAGAAAAGATTTTGGGAAAATATAAAGACGCAAAACTTTTTTTGATTGACGATAAGGCGACAATTTTACACGATGTCAAGAAACATTTTCCGTCCGTCTTTACTGTTTGGGTGAAAAGAGGAAGGTATGCCCAAAATCAAAAAGAAATTCAAGGATTTAAGCCGGACTCAATTGTTTATGATTTGAAAAATATAGTTTCAATAGTAAAATCTAAAATATAAAATTATGTGTGGAATTTTCGGATATGTTGGAAATAAGGATAACGTTGCAACCCTTACCCTTGAAGGTTTAAAACTTCTTGAGTATAGGGGTTATGACAGCTGGGGAATTGCAGTCAAAGCACAAAAGAAATTCATTGTCGAAAAACATACGGGCAAAATAGAAAATGTAAATGAAAATTCAGAGATTTTTAAAGCTTCATCTTCCTTGGGGATAGGGCATACAAGATGGGCGACTCATGGAGGAGTAACTGTCCAAAACGCGCATCCCCATCTTGATTGCACAAGATCTGTTGCAGTTGTTCATAATGGAATTGTTGAAAATTTCCAGGAACTTAAAGACGATCTTATCAAAAAAGGTCACAAATTTTTATCCCAAACCGACACGGAAGTAATTCCTCACTTGATTGAAGATTATTTACAAAAAGAAGGTTTTGCATCTTCGGTCAGAGATACATTTAATAGGCTTAAAGGTCTTAATGCAATTGTTGTTTCCTACGCAAAATCTTCGGAAATAATTGCCGTCAAAAATGGTTCACCATTGGTAGTTGGTCTTGGTGAGGGAGAATTTTTTGTGGCATCGGATATTATAAGCATTATCAAATACACTCGAAAAATTATCTTTGTTAAGGATTGGGAGATGGTAATCATGGGTAAAAAAGACATTCAGCTACTTCATCTACCGGAAGGCAATAAATTAAAAATAGTACCAGAGGAAGTTACATGGAAGTTTGAAGAATCAAATAAGGGGAAATTTGATCATTTTCTAATTAAGGAAATCTATGAGCAGCCAAACGTGATAAGAAATATTGCCCAGAATTATCAAGACCAGGTAAAAGAATTAAGTAGCATTATCAAAAAAGCAAAGGGGACATTTTTTATTGGAGCCGGCACTGCTTTTCACGCGGGTCTTGCAGGAGTATATCTTTTTTCAAAAACCGCACACAAGCACATAAATACGGCGGTCGCATCGGAGTTTAATTATCTTGAGGATTTTCTGACACATGAAAGCCTTATTATTGCGTTGTCCCAAAGCGGCGAAACAATTGATGTAATAGAACCTCTTAATAGGGCAAAAAACAAAGGCTGCAAAATTGTCGCAATTACCAATACTCTTGGTTCATCTATTTACAGGATGGCAGATTTCAAGGTGTTGCTAAATGCAGGCCCGGAGAAAGCAGTTGCATCAACCAAAGCTTATACCGCAAAACTTTGTGTTATTTTAATGCTGGTTTTTGCCGGAATTGGCAGATTGAGCGATGTTAAGAAAATTTTACTTGATGGGGCAGATGAAATAGAAAGACTTTTTGAAAATAAAAACATTAACCAAATAAAAAATATCGCTTCGATCTTAAGTAAAATTAAAAATATTTATATTATCGGTCGGGGAGTATCTTATTCTTCGGCTTTGGAGGCAGCTCTGAAGATTAAAGAAGTAAGTTATGTTCCGACCGAAGGATTAGCGGGTGGAGAATTAAAGCATGGGACAATTGCTTTGATTGAAAAAGGTACGCCGTGCATCGTATTTGCGCCTCAGGATGAGACCTATGAATCAATAATCTCAAATGCGATAGAAATAAAGTCAAGGGGCGGAGTAATTATCGGAATCTCCCATAAAAACTCCGAAGCATTTGACCATTTCATTGAAGTAAAAGATGTAAAGGATGGCTCCTACATCGCTCAAGTCGTTGTTGCTCAGCTTTTGGCATACTACATGGCGGTAAATCTAAAGCTTGATCCTGACAAACCCCGCAACCTTGCCAAAAGCGTAACTGTAAAATAATTATTCTTGACTTCTTGTCTGGATCTTACTATTCTAAGTATAGATGAGTAAATCTGCCGGAAATTCTCCCTTGAAGTTATTTGTTCTTTTCGTTATTTTAGTTATTGCGGTAGTTTGGTTGGTTTCCGGTTATAAAAAAACAAATTTCATACCCCAAAATCCTTCAATTTTAATCAAACCGGTTGCCACTCCCACAGTAAATCCGGATAGGGAGGTTCACTCTCCGGATGGGAAAATGAAAATAGTCATGAAAATATCCAATCAATCTGACGGTTCCAAATTATATTCATTTTATGTTTCGGCCCTTTCCGGAGAAAACCAGAAACTTCTTTTTTCAAAGACAGTTGAAAATGGATCAATGACCCTTCCTCTTAATAGTTTTTCTCCCGATGATAAATATGTATTTCTAAGAGAAGATGATTCGAATTCTTTTACGTTTTTAGTATTTAAAGCAAATGGCGATTCATTCTCCGACGGACAGAATTATTTAGACGTAGCCACACTTTTTATACAAAAGAAAGTGCAATATGTCTTCAAAGATGTTACGGGTTGGGATGACCCGACTCTTCTTCATGTAACTACTTCCACAGGTAATACAAAAGGACCGTCTTTCTGGTTTGATATTGATAGTAGGTCTTTTATTCAACTCGCCACCCGCTGATTTCCTCTTTAGTTTTTGGTATAATCCGCACATGAAGGAAAACGGCTCCAAACTAGGGATAACGGAAGGAATCGTTGAACGTACGGAACGGAAATTAAATGGGGAAGAAAACAATATAGCAGAATATGTGCAAAGCGTTATGTCAAAAATGATGGTTGAACAACCTTCCCTTGCATTGTTTTTAAGAGAAATTAGACGATCTATTGATATAGAAGATGAATTTATTTATTTTTTAGCCGTAGCAATGTCTTACGATATGATTAGCCAATCACTTCCCGAGTCAGCAATCAAATATCGCATAACCCCATCAACTCTAGAGGTAGTCCGTCACGACATTTTTGATCATGTTGATCTTACAGAAGGCAAACGGGAGATTGACCTTATATGGTTTTACGACAGGTTACAAAAAGATTCACCAGCTTTTACAGATTGGCTGTCAGATATGACTAGTCAGCTTGGCAGATTTAAAGAAAGAACCGATTTTATTTTAGGAGCGTTACTGGTCGCAGTGCCGTTTTTTAAAGTAATTGAAGCGGAAGAATTAGAAAATTCTTTTTTAAGACAAGGTCCTGAAGATTTCTCCAAAATTCCTCCACCCTTTCCAAAAGCGTAACAATTAAATAATGGGAAATTTAACCCGGGAGGCTGCTTGCGTTTGCACATATATTTTTGAGTGCCAACGCGCCCTTAAACGTTTGGGTGCAATAAAGAAAAGGATGGAGTATAATTAAATCCTTATGGCACAGCTTTTGGGCTTGACTCTTTTGTCGCTATTTATCACATCTGCCCTTATAATTCCCTTCATAGATTTTTTGTACAAAAAAATGAAGTTTCGCCGTCAGAAGCAATCAACTGTTGATATGTTCAACAAGCCCTCGCCAATTTTCGATAAATACAATAACTGGAAAGCCGGAACTCCGTTTGGAGGAGGAATACTCATAATAGTGGTCGTTTCGGTCCTGACTCTTTGGTCATACGGGATACTGGGAGTGGACTTTAAAATATGGGAGCTTATTGCGATCCTTTTTTCTTTTATAAGCTTTGGATTATTGGGTTTATACGATGATGCAAAGAAACTTATTAACGGGACAAGTTCTTCATTTTTCGGACTAAAGTTCAGGCATAAATTTATAATCCAGTGGATATTGGCAATTCTTATTGCCTCAATTCTTTACTTCCAATTAGGCTACCATTTTATTTTCATAAGAGGATTTGGTCTTGCAAGTTTGGGTTTTCTTTATATCCCGTTTGCCGCTTTTGTAATCGTAGCTTTTACCAATGCTTTCAACATTACCGACGGGTTGGATGGTTTGGCATCGGGGCTTCTTCTTATCTGTCTTGTTGCTTTTTTGGCAATCTCCGCAAACCAGCTTGACCAGTCACTGGGAATTTTTATCGCAATTCTTATGGGGTCAGTCGCATCGTTTTTGTATTTCAATATTTACAAAGCAAGGATCTGGCTTGGAGATGTAGGATCTATGTCTTTAGGAGCGGCACTGGCCGTAATAGGTTTGTTAACGGGCAAGACCATTGCCCTTGTTTTTATAGGAGGAGTTTTTGTCTTGGAGGTAGCGTCTTCACTAACTCAACTTTTTGCGAAAAGATTTTTTGGCAAAAAAATCTTCCTGGCGGCGCCTCTTCATTTATATCTTTTGAGAAGGGGTTGGGATGAACCAAAAATAGTTATGCGCGGATGGCTTCTTGGGTTCTTCTTTGCTATTTTAGGACTTTACCTGGCTTTCATTAAATAATATTAAGTTTCTTCGGACAATATGAAAAAGATAGACATAACGCTTCTAATTCCCACTGTTTTTTTAACACTTTTTGGACTTTTTATGATTTATGACGGCTCGTCTTATGTAGCTTTCAGAGATTTTGCAGATAAATATCATTATATCAAGGACCAATTTTTCTGGGTTATTCTGGGAATTATCTCTCTTTTATGCTTTGCAAACTTTAATTACCACAAACTTTATAATCTCTCTCTCCCCATTCTTTCTTTTGCGATATTTTTACTAATATTGGTGTTTATTCCCGGGATTGGCGTACATTTGCTTGGCGCAAACCGTTGGATCGATTTGAAATTTTTCCTGCTTCAGCCAGCCGAATTTGTAAAATTAGGTCTTGCCATTTATCTTTCCGCATGGTTTTCCAGCAAAGAAAAAGGCAGGTTATTAGCATTTTTGCTTTTACTTGCTCTTCTCATACTTCTTATAATTCTTGAGCCGGATATGGGTACTGCCGCAGTTATACTTTCAGAAGCATTAGCAATTTATTTTTTGTCAGGAAGCAACATATTGTATTTTGTCTCTCTTTTGCCCGTTCTTGGAATAATAAGCATTTTAATTATAAAAATATCTCCCTACCGGGCTAAAAGACTTGAGGAGTTTCTTAGTCTTAACCAATCAGTTGACACTTCATCCTATCACGTAAAACAAATATTAATCGCTTTGGGGTCAGGCGGATTAACAGGCGTCGGTCTTGGAAATTCTTTACAGAAATATGCATATCTTCCGGAGACAGCTTCAGATTCGATTTTTGCGATCATTGGGGAAGAGTTTGGTTTTATAGGAGCTTCATTAATTATTCTTGTTTTTATGTTTGTTGTATGGCGGGGTTTTTATATTGCCCGACACGCGAGAGACAAATTTGGTAAACTCTTGGCAGGAGGGATAACAACTTTTTTGGCTACACAAGCTATTATTAATTTGGGTTCCCAAACGGCGCTTCTTCCATTAACCGGAATTCCTCTGCCTTTTATTTCATATGGAGGATCTGCCCTTATAGTTGATCTTTGCTCAATTGGAATTTTATTAAATATTTCCAAACAAAGGATTGACGCATGAAGATTGTAATAATTGGGGGACATTTATCACCAAGTTTGGCGGTAATTGATAAATTGCCAAAGGATACCCAGATTCTTTTTATCGGGAGAAAATTTGCGCTGGAGGGCGACAGATCATTATCTGCCGAATATAAAATAGTTACAGAAAGAAAAATTCCTTTTATAGGAATTACAACAGGGAGACTGCAGAGAAAATTTACAAGATATACAATTCCCTCTCTTTTTAAAATTCCTTATGGATTTTTTCAAGCCTTATCAATACTTAGAAAGTTTAAACCGGATGTTGTATTGGGGTTTGGGGGATATGTTTCTTTGCCTGTTATTTTGGCGGCGTTTTTCTTGAAGATTCCAAGCGTTATTCATGAGCAGACGTTGGAGGCAGGCTCTGCCAACAAATTCCTTTCAAGATTTGTAAGCAAGATTTGCATATCATGGGAATCATCATTTGCTTTTTTTCCGATAGATAAGACTATTCTAACCGGTAATCCATTGAGAAAGGAAATATTGGAGAGCTTGAGATTTAACCGTTCAAAAAGCACGCTGCCGACAATTTATGTTACGGGCGGGAGCACAGGGTCTCACTCTATTAATAGTTTGGTTGAGGGAGTATTAAGACAATTGCTTGAGAAGTTTAATATTATTCACCAGGTAGGAGATGCAAAAGAGTATGGTGATTTTGAAAGTCTGTTAAGCCTAAGGGATACTTTCCCCGAAAATTTACAAAAAAGATATGCGATTAAAAAATTTATTGATATAGATAAAATAGGACCGGTTTTTCAAAATTCGGATTTAATTATAGGAAGATCGGGAATAAATACGATAACGGAACTTATGTTTTTCCAAAAACCGGCGCTATTAATACCTCTTCCTTTTTCTCAAAGTAATGAACAAATGAAAAATGCAATATTTCTTAAAAGCAAAGGTCTTGCCGAAGTTTATTCGCAAAATGAATTAAATTCATTGAGATTTTTACAGGTTGTTACAAAGATGTTTAACAATATTAATACCTATAGATTGAGATTTAATTCCAATAATCTTCTTGTCCAAGACGCTTCACAAAAAATAATTGAGGTTGTTACAAATGCTGCAAAAAAGAAAAAGTAGAATTTTTATTAAAAAAATATTTCTGTATTTTGCTTTCTGTCTTGTTTTTTTAGGCTTACTTATTGTATTTCTTTCACCAATTTTCTGGAACAAAAGACAACTATTCATTAACCCGCTGTCTGGAATTAATCCATTCCCAACTTCGGATTTGGAAAATCTATTGTACAATTCGCATATCCAATACGGCTCAATATCCCAAGAAAAAAGTTTTAGCGTGGTTAGTCTTAAGGATAACGGTCAAATTATTTTTTCTTACAAGAAGAATTTGAATGACCAAATATCCTCTTTACAAGCAATACTTAAACAGCTTACAATAGAAGGGAAAAGGTTTAAAAGCCTAGATTTTAGGTTTGACAAACCTGTTGTTTCTTTTTGAATCTTTCTATGAGTGAGGGAAAAATAGTGGTTGGAGTTGACATCGGCACCTCGAAAATCGTTTCTCTTATTGCAAGGGTTGATGATGAGGTTAGCGTATTGGGGGTATCCGAGGTTAGTGCAAAAGGAGTAAAGAAGGGGCAGATAGTTGACATAGAAGAAGCGGTTGAGGCTATTAATAATTCTCTTGACGGGGCAGAGCGGATGGCCGGTTATTCTGTCTCCCACATTATTGCATCTATTAATGGTAGCCATATCGAGTCTTTAAATTCACGAGGTGTAGTTGCAGTAGCGGCGCCGCAAGGAGAGATTACCCAAAACGATGTTACAAGAGTAATTGATGCGGCAAAAGCAGTATCTTTGCCATCAAGTCGGGAAATAATTCATGTTCTTCCCAGAAACTATATCGTTGACGGCCAGGAAGGAATAAAGGATCCCGTTGGAATGACGGGAATAAGACTTGAAGTAGATACGCATATTATATCCTCTAATGCAACATCCCTTAGAAATTTAGAGAAGGCATTTTCTCAAGTTGGGATAGACGTTGACGGTATTGTTTTTAGCGGATACGCAAGTAGCCTTGCTGTCCTGACAGACACAGAAAAAGAACTGGGAGTTATCTTGGTTGATATTGGCGCCGGAACAACAGATATTTCTATTTATATAGAGGGTGCGGTTTCTTATTCGGCTGTTTTGCCAATAGGAGCAAGGCACATTACAAATGATTTGGCGATAGGCCTTCGAATTTCTTTGGAATCTGCTGAAAAAATAAAAATGCTTTTATCCGAAAGCTCAAAAATAAAAATAAAAAGAGAGGATGAATTTGGGCAAGACCGAGAATTAAAAGATTTGGATGAGATGGATCTTTCCCATCTTAATTTGCAAGAGGAATTGCGTAAAGTTTCCAGAAAAACTTTGGTAGATGGAATAATAAAACCCCGCTTAAATGAAATATTCGGCATGATAGGACAAGAACTTAAAAAAAGCGGATATGGATCCCTAACTCCGGCAGGAATTGTAATTACGGGAGGAGGAGCAGGGACAATTGGAGTTACGGAATCGGCCAAAAGAACTTTGGCAATGCCGGTTAGAATCGGAATTCCCACTAATATAAAAGGCTTAATTGATGAAATTCAAGACGCTTCATTTGCAACAGTTGTAGGCCTTGCAATCTGTGGCGAAGGATTTGAAACTGCCGCATCTTTACCTTTTGGAATTTCTGTTCCTAAGTTTAATATCCACTTTAATAAATTATTTTCTAGAATTTTTTCATTTGCGAAATCCTTTATGCCCTAAAGTATTGCAAAATGATTTTTGTTATGTTAGGATGCATTTAATTTAAATATGCTTATTAAACCTCAAACAACAAATTTTGCCAAAATAAGAGTAATGGGTGTTGGGGGTGGAGGAAATAACGCCATTAATTCAATGGTTGCCCAAAGCGAGGTCCAGGGAGTGGACTTTATCTGCGTCAATACGGATGCGCAGGTCCTTCTTTTATGTAAGGGAACTACAAAACTTCAAATTGGAGAAAATCTCACAAAGGGACTAGGATCGGGTGGAAGTCCTGAAATTGGTAGACAGGCAGCTGAAGAGTCATACGAAAAAATAAAAGAAATGATTGACGGGACAGACATGCTTTTCTTGGCATCAGGTATGGGCGGAGGAACAGGGACGGGAGCAACACCGATACTTGCAAAGGCCGCAAAAGAATTGGGAGTTCTGACAGTTGCAGTTGTAACCAAACCATTTTCTTTTGAAGGAACAAGGCGAATGGTTACGGCGGAAGAAGGAATAGAAAATCTCAAAGATAAAGTAGACACTCTAATTGTTATTCCAAACCAGAGAATTTTGGATGTGGTTGATAAAAAACTATCTCTTCTTGAGGCATTTAAAGTTGCCGATTCGGTTTTGACCCAGGGAGTTCACGGGATATCGGATCTTATAACAATGCCGGGACTTATTAATGTTGACTTTGCCGATGTCAAAACAATCATGGCGCAGGCCGGCTCTGCGCTTCTTGGTATTGGAACAGGAGTTGGAGAAAATAGGGCTCAGGCCGCGGCAAGAGGCGCAATTGCGTCTCCGCTTTTGGAAATATCAATGGACGGAGCAAGAGGAGTACTTTTCAATATTACGGGAGGATTGGATCTGACAATGTCCGAAGTCGATGAAGCGGCAAAAATTATTTCAGCAACCGCGGATCCTGATGCAAATATTATTTTTGGAGCAACAATTGATGAAACAATGCATGACCAGATAAAAATAACCGTTATCGCAACAGGATTTGATCAGACGCGTCAAACACTAAAAGAATTTGTTACACCTCATCCGGCAACTACTGTTAAACAGGTTCTTGATGAAAAAGACAGAAGCAAAACTGTAGAGATTATTGAAGAAGAAGACAAGGAAGAAGAAGTCTGGGACATCCCCGCATTTCTAAGACAGAGGAATTGATTTCATCTAATCATTCCCAATCTTAACCAGATTGATTTTTTTATTGGTCTAAGTGCGGTGGAAGGCCGGCATTATCTTCGAGGCGATCAACTCTTTTTTCCAAAGCTTTTACGCTTTCCTTATCGGCTTTATGTTTGTCAACAGTTTCAATAATTTCCATCTGGGCTTCTTCGATTTTCTCTGTGAGTCTTACTTCGAGGCTTTTCAAATCATCTTTCGTCGCCATGTTCTTGATGTCATCTTTCGTCGCCATGTTCTTGATGTCATCTTTTGTCGCCATGTTCTTGATGTCATCTTTTGTCGCCATCCCTTTCAAGTCTTCTTTTGTGGCCATGCCCTCTAAATCTTTCTTAGTCGCCATCCTTTTCAAATCGTCCTTTGAGGCCATGAGCTTAATGTCTTCCTTAGTGGCCATGGTCTTCATGTCTTCTTTGGTAGCCATGCCATTCAGGTCTTCCTTGGTGACCATGGTTTTCAAATCATCTTTCTTCGCCATGCCATTCAAGTCTTCCTTGGTGGCCATGGTTCCCTTGATCGCAATTATACTTTTTTGAATAGCGCCAAGTTTCTTACTGATCGCGTCCATATATTACATATTTAACAGCATTAAAGAAATGAAATCAATATGGCAAAGTGCATCAGAGCGTCTAGATTTTGGGGATGACCTACAAATTCCCGCATAGTTTCCATCTCTCCAACTCATCTATTGACTTTATTCTTTGTTGTCTACAATAATATAGCTGTGGCGAATTTTAAAATTTCTGTCCTGAAGGGTTTGATTATACTAAAAGATGACTTTACCAAACACATAGTTTATACACTCTTTATCGTAACAATTTCTTCATTAACAACGTATCTGGTTTTATTAGCCCTTATTCACAATAAATTCATTGTTTTTACATCTTTATCGCCTCAAGCTGAAAAAACCAGCGTAATTTTTCCTCAACTCAATAATAATTTATATGTTGAAAGAGGGAGTCCTTATGACAATAGAACAGTAGGCGGCGAAAGCGCTAATGTTATATTTCATGGCCCCCGGGATAAGAAAAAAATCGCAATAACATTTGATGCGGAAATGACTGACGGAATGAGAGCGAATTTTTTATCTGGAAGAGTGAAAAGTTCTTACGATAAGCGAATCATCGATATTCTTAATAAAACACAAACAAAGGCAACGCTTTTTTTAACCGGTATGTGGATTGAGCTTTACCCAAAAGAAACAGGAGAATTATCAAAAAATCCCTTGTTTGAAATAGGTAGCCATTCCTATTCAGACACTTCTTATTTTGGATTTTGTTATGGACTAAAGCAAATCCCCTCAACTCTTCGTATAGAAGAAATTGGGGCAACAGAAAAACTGATTAGAGAGCATGCCCACATTGATAACCAGCTTTTTCGTTTTCCGGGCGGATGTTATACTCCTGATGATGTAAAACTTGTTAATCAAGCAAATGACGTGGTTGTGCATTGGGATGTGTCAGGAAGCGACGGATTTAACACAAATACAAATCAGATTGTTCGTAATGTTGTAAATAACGCTCAAAATGGATCTATTATAATACTTCATATGAATGGTACCCCAACTTCTCCCAATACGGCAGAAGCCCTGCCGGAAATTATTTCAAGCCTTAAATCAAAAGGATTTGAATTTGTAAAAGTGTCAGAACTTCTCGGTCTTCCTCCAGAAACTAGGACAAATTAACCCGTAACTATCCTGAGTTTTGGGATCAAGTGGGCAATATAAGCAAAAAGAAATGATATTAAAGTTACAGCTACAAAAAGGGCAGGGTCGTACCACAAATTTCTTACCATTTCCGAAGATTTTGAATATAGAAAATCACCAAGAATATTCCTATAAAGAAAAATTACCAAAACATGCGCAAAGAATACGAAGAAGGAAAGTTTTGAAATAAAATTTATAAATCTTGACAATTTCTCTTTAAAATTCAATGTAAATAAAAGTCCGGATAGCAAAATTGTATAAATAAAAATTAGTGGTTTCCACTGGGAGTAAAAATAATAAATGTTATATTTTGCCAGATAAAGATTTTTGCTTTCAACATAAGCAAAAGCCGCGGTTATAACAGTAAAAAAAGTAAATAGTAATTTTCTTGAATTGATAAAACCCAATATTTTTTCCTGATTGTGACTTGCAATCATTCCAATTGCAAACATATAAATATTAAGAAGAGCAATTCTTAAAGGCATATCTAATAAAAAAGGAGAATGATAATAATCATAATTAAGTAATCTAATCTGTATGATTGTTAAGAAAATTACAATCCACTTATTAGCTATTAGATTGAGAAAAGAATGGATAAAAGGAAATAAGGCGTAAAAAATTATCAATGAAGGTATAAAATAAAGCTGGTATGATGCTTCTCCTTTTAAAAGAACATCTATAAATTTGTAACTAAAAAGAGAGTGATTGAATTTGGTAAATACAAATATGTAATAAATAATACTCCAGAAAATATAGGGCAGTATGATTCTTGACGCTCTTTTTTTAAAGTAAGAAATTATGTTAATTTTATTTTTGTAGTTTACCTCCAGAACAAATCCTGATATTAGGAAAAACATTGGAACCGCAAAACGGAAAATTTGGTTTAAAAATAAAGAGAAAGAAAGTCTGGGGATGTCATAGTGGGAATATTCCAAAGTCAATGTAGTTGTGTGGATAAAGATAACTCCCAAAATGGAAAGAATTCTTAAAAAATTGACAGTTGGGTTATAAGATTTTTCCTTGTCAGGAGGCATTTTGTAATTGTAATTCTTGACAAAAGAAAACTCAAGTGCTAGGATTTATTTATGCTTTACAAATCTTTCTTATTGCTTGCATTTTTACTTCTTGTTTTTTCACTTGGTTTAACTTCAGTTAGCGCGGAGGTAGCAACTCCTAGCTCAAAAAGAATGGTAAAGACTCAGGCGGCCTGCGATAAGGCAACGGAAAGAATTAACCAATTCCTTTCAGAGTCCTCACCCTCTCTTACCAAAAGACAATCATATGCTGCAAATAGAAAAGCAAACATACAAAAAAGAATTGATAATCTTGCGGCAAAAGGCGCGGACGTATCAAAACTAAAAACAGATTTTCAACAATATATTATCTTATTGGATAAGTGGGTCACGGATTATAATATTTTGATAACGAATTTCAAATTAGCTCAGAATTTTAAATGCCAAGAATCAAAGACCCAATTTAAGGATGCTGTAAAGACGGCTCAAGACCAAAGAAAGATATTAAGAGAAGATAGAGAGGCAATAAGGAAATTCTACGTTAATACATTAAAGCCGGATTTTCAGGCGGCTATTCAAGCGTTGAAAAATTCAAAAAAGCAAACAAAAGATTTAATGGAGAAGGATAAAAACTTATGAAAAATATTGTTTTATTGGTTGTAATAGTAATTTTAGTATTAACAGGAGCATTATTCTCTATGAATAAATCGAAAAAGTCGGTTGTCTATCCTGGGACGACAGTTTCAATTACTCCTTCGCTTGCTCCTTCAGTAGATGATAATATTGATCTTCAGGATGACAAGAGCTTGGATCAGATTACCTTGCAGGATAGCGCTAACGAGTCGGATTTAAACATTCAATAGTCCCCACATAGAATGAAAAAAGCATTAAAATTTCCTCTTGAAAAATACATTACGTTAAGTAATCTTCTCTTTACCTCTTGAACAAATTAGTCATGCGGGCTTCCAATTTGGTACAATAATAAAATTATATATGGAGTTTATTAAAAATTTACTTAGAGAACATTTTGTCCTTTTCTTAATTATCATACTTGGTTCTATTTTGAGACTGTGGCAGTTAGGCATTGTTCCTCAAGGGGTTACGCATGATGAGATGGGTTATATATTTAATGCGTACTCAATTGCGCTAACCGGGAAAAATGTTTTTGGGGAGACGATGCCATTTTTAACCTGGATGTTTAAAGGCGGTTTTCCATTTATGCCGGGAACCACATACGCTATCGTTCCTATTTTTTGGATTTTTCCTCTTTCTGCCATGGCGGGGCGTCTTCCTTCCGCAATTCTGGGAATTGCCGATATTTCCTTGATATATATTCTTGTGATGCAGCTATTTCAAAAAAAGAATTTAGCTTTATTATCAGCATTATTTCTTGCAGTTTCTCCGTGGCATTTACACTTCGCGAGGTCTGCGTATGATCCAAATTTTTCTTTATTCTTTTATCTTTTTGGAACAGTATTGTTTTTGTTTGAGATAAAAACCAAAAAACTTCCCATTTTTTCATCTCTTGCTTTTTTGATTGGGATATATAGCTATCGCGGGATGAGCATTGTGGCATTTCCTTTATTTTTTATTCTTCTTTCCTATGCGTTTTTTGTTATGAAAGCAAGAAAGAAACAAATTATTTTTTTCTTATGCTCAATCGTAATTATTTTAATGAGTTTGGCTGCAGTCACATTATCTATTGGGTCCTCCTATATAACTGAGGGACAAACGATATTATCAAATCCAAAAATGCAGGAAGAAATCGATACTAAAATAAGAGAAGCAGGCGGGCCGCTTATTGTAAGAAGAATTTTTATAAATAAGCCGGTTCAAATAATTAATAATTTTAGAGAAAACTATATAAAATCCTACTCACCGGAATTTTTATTTTTGTATACGGAACCCAATCAGATTTATTCGATTTGGTCACGCGGGAGACTATATTTTATAGATTTAATATTTAGCATTCTTGGCGGAATATATCTGTATAAATTAAAAAAGAAGCAAGCGCTATTTATTTTTAGCCTTTTTCTTATTGGATCTTTGCCGGGTGGCGTAGGAGGACTCCCATTTTCTGCAAGAAACTTTTTTTTATCAATAATTTTTCCCATACTTTCCTCAGGAGGAGTACTTTTTCTGATTGAAGAAAAGATATTGAAAAAACTTAAACCTGCAATTATCATAGCGATAGTCATTATTTATGCTTATGCTATATCAGGATATTTGTTTGATTATTATTATAGATATTCAGATCAGGCTTCAGAGTCTTGGGCGAAAAGCTTAAAAGATGTAAGTAGCTATATTAACAATACCAAAAATAGTTATAGAAAAATAATAGTTGCTCCTTCCTCTTTTGGAGATTTTGTACAATATGCGTTTTATACTCACTTATCCCCGATTGAAGTTCAACGAGTTTGGCTTAGCCGAATTTCATCCAATGCAGAGGAGGAGTTAAAATATAAAAATATCTACTTCCTCTCATCCTGCCCAGAGAAAGAAAAAGATATGCAAAAGAATAGTGAATCTATTTTGTATATTTCCCGAGGGAATTGCCTTAAAAATTCGAAGGTAAAGGAAACGATAAGAGATTTTTATCGCAATGAGGTCTGGAAAATATATAATTAAATTATGAAAAATAAAAACACGCATCCCCTTTATGCCGGAAAAAATTTAAATGAGATACTTCATCAGGTTCCGGTTGATTATTATCAAAATGGAATAGAGAAAAACTTGTTTCAAAAACTTTGGCATAGAACTAAATTAAAATGCGTTTTTAGCATGATTGAGCTTGGCAATCCCGCCAAGGCGGGACCAAAGAAAATTCTTGACGTTGGATGCGCAAGCGGATGGTTTTTGTCCGAAGTTGCAAAATTTTTCCCTTTATCCTTACCTACAGGAATTGATTTATATAAGGATGCGGTTAAATATGGAAATAAGAAATATAAAAACCTTAAACTCATACACTGCGATGCGCACGCTTTGCCATTTAAAAATAATTCATTTGATGCTGTGATATGCTGTGAAGTTTTAGAACACGTGGGAAATCCCGAAAGAGTATTGAAAGAAATTAAAAGGGTTTTGTCTTCAAATGGAATTGTGGTTATAGAAATAGATAGCGGGAATTTTCTATTTAAAATTGCTTGGTATTGGTGGACAAATATAAAAAAAGGAGTTTGGATGGATGCGCACGTGAACACTTTTGGCATATCCAAACTCGAGGATTTATTTGAAAAAAACGGATTTAGGATTGTAAAAAAAAGAACATTTAACTTTACAATGGGCATTGTTTTCCTTCTGAAAAAAAATAAGTCTTCTTGAACAAATTTTGGTTTTTTGGATTAGTGCAATAAATAAAATATAAGTTTAAACTGCTATTCAAAAGCCTTTCTGCGACAAAGAAATTAAAATCCTAGCTTTTCTTTGACCAGGATTAAAGTTAATCTGTTTGGCCTTATTTCCTTATTTATTATTAATAATTTACTGACAAAACTTCCAACTCCGTAGGCTTTTTGCATTCTTTCCGATTCAAGGGGTAATACATATTCATAAATTCTTTTTATTCCTTGATCGACATTTTTGACAATTTTTTGTGTACCTACTACCCAGATAACATGAGAAGCTGCATAAGCATTAGCAGATAGCTGACTTCCCGTATTTGAAGCAATTATTACTTTTCCATCTTCTGTTACTGCGTGCACACTTCCCACAGCATATTCTGGAGCAGCGCCTAATTTTTGCATTTCCATACCCTGAGTTTTCCGATCCATTTTGGAAAGTTTATTTTTAACAGAGTCATATTTACCCGATTCATTTATGTCTTTTGGGAGTCCTAACGTGTCGATAGTAACGGAACTCATATTCATTACTTCCGCATCCTGAGGTAATAATTCCAAAACTTTTTTCTTCGCCTCTTGGCCGTTTTCCACCACGAGTGCGTTAATGCCATTTACTATTAAAGCTTCCACAGCTTTTTCAATAGACTCACTACTTGCCAATATACTCCAATCTTTCATAATTTAAGTATACTATAATTTAATTCTGGACTTCTTGAACAAATATTCCTTTTGAGCTACAATTAAATCTATGTTCAAACCCGTAAATCCCAACGTTGATTTTCCCAAATTAGAGAGAGATCTTCTTGAAAGATGGTACAAAAATGGAGTAGTTGAAAAATATCTTCATAAAAACGATTCTTCTTTGAATAAGTTTTCCTTTCTCGATGGCCCAATAACAGCAAATAATCCAATGGGCGTGCATCATGCTTGGGGGAGGACTTACAAAGACTTGTGGCAGAGATTTTGGAACATGCGGGGATACAAGCAGAGATTTCAGAACGGATTTGATGAGCAGGGTTTATGGGTTGAAGTCGAAGTAGAAAAAGAATTGGGATTGAGAAATAAAAAAGATATCGAAAACCTTGTTCCGGGAGATAAATTCAAAAGCTTGGAGAAATTTATTAATCTTTGCAAAGAAAGAGTTAAGAAGTTTTCGAATATTCAAACAGAACAAAGTAAGCGCTTAGGTTATTTTATGGATTGGGATAATTCCTACCATACATCTTCTGATGAAAATAACTATGCGATTTGGAATTTCTTAAAAGTTGTAAATGAAAAAGGCTGGCTATATAAGGGACGGGATTCTGTGCCGTGGTGTCCAAGATGCGGAACTGCAATTTCTCAACATGAAATTCTTACCGAACAATATTCAGAGCTTATTCATAAAACCGTTGTGTTTAAGCTTAAAATTGAGGGTAAGGATAAAGAATATTTGCTCGCATGGACTACAACTCCTTGGACGATTCCAGGAAATGTGGCTTTGGCAGTTGATAAAAAGTTGCCCTATTGGAAAATGGAGAATAAAAATGGAGAAAGAATAATTCTTGTTAATCCAACCGCGAGTGGAGATTTAAATAAAGAGGATATGTTGGTTAATAGGTTGGGTTTGACAGAAGGATGGAAAAAGATTGAAGAATTAAAGGGGAGTGATCTTGTTGGACTGGAATACGAAGCGCCTTATGATAATTTGCCTTCTATTAAAAAAGCTTTGGGAAATTATAAGCATAGAGTAATCGCAACAGATTCTTTGATTTTGCCCATTAACCCGCTAGATGGAACCGGAATTGTTCATATTGCTCCAGGTGCCGGAGCGGAAGATTTCCAGCTTGGCAAAAAAGAAAATTTGCCGGTTGTTGAAGAAATTGATGAGACGGGAGTATTTATTGATGGGTTTGGATTTCTGACAGGAGAGCATGTTAAAAAAGCAATGCCGAAAATTTTGGAAGATCTTGAGAAACGGGGACTTGCCTTCAAAATATCGGATTATCCCCATCGCTATCCAACTTGTTGGAGATGTAAAACAGAACTAGTTTGGAGAGTAGTTGATGAGTGGTACATTGCGATGGATAAAAAAGACCCAACGGAGGGCTCAGGGCAAAGAAAAACTTATAGGGAGCAAATGATTGAAGTTGCCAAGAAAATCAATTGGATGCCGGATTGGGGGCTTGATAGGGAACTTGATTGGCTCAAGAACATGCGCGATTGGCTGATTAGCAAAAAAAGATATTGGGGTTTGGCGCTGCCGATCTGGGAATGCAAAAAATGTGGCAAATTTGATGTAATCGGCGGGAAAGAAGAATTACAAAAAATGGTAGTTAGCGGATGGGAAAAGTTTAAAAATCATAGTCCTCATAAGCCATGGATTGATGAAATAAAAATAAAATGCACAAAATGCGGAGAAATATCATCAAGAGTTCCTGATGTTGGTAATCCTTGGCTTGACGCAGGAATTGTTCCTTTTTCGACCATGCCAAAAGATTGGTTTCCTGCAGATTTTATAACAGAAAGTTTTCCCGGACAATTTAAGAATTGGTTTTATTCGCTTATTGCCATGAGTACGGCCTTAACCGGAACCAATTCATTTAAGCGCGTTTTGGGCTTCGCATCGGTTAGAGATGAAAAAGGAGAAGAAATGCACAAGTCCAAAGGAAACGCGATAGAATTTAATACGGGCGCCGAAAAAATAGGCGCTGATGTAATGCGATGGATGTATGTAACCCAAAATCCGGAAATAAATCTAAATTTTGGTTATGGGGTAGCCGGGGAAACCAAAAGAAGATTTTATTTGATTCTCTGGAACTGTTATAAATTTTTTGTTGATTATGCCAATATATCGGGCTGGAAATGCGAATTGGAAAGCGGAGAAATCACCATCTTAGATAAGTGGATTTTGGCAAGATTAACAGAAGTTGTTTTGTTGGTGAACGAGCGTTTAGAAAAATATGACGGCGCCCTTGCTTCTCACGCTGTTGAGGATTTTTTGCTTAATGATTTTTCTACGTGGTATATAAGAAGATCAAGAGACAGAGTCGGATTGGAAGCCAAAGAGAAAGACAAAAATACGGCGTTATCCGTTATGTATGGGGTTTTGGTTACGTTATCTAAACTTCTAGCTCCATTTACGCCATTTATTGCAGAGGAGATATTCAAAAACCTAACAGGAGAAGAATCTGTTCATTTACAGGATTTCCCATTGGGAGATAAGAGTCTACTTAACGAAAAATTAGTAAAAGACATGGAAGAGATTAGAAAAATTGTGGAGCAGGGACATGCAAAACGAAAAGAGCTTGAAATAAAAGTAAGACAACCCCTCGCAGAATTTAGAATTATGAATTATGAATTAAGCATTGAAGAAGGATTAACAGCTCTAATTAAGGATGAGTTGAATGTTAAAAAAATAACTTTTGAAAAGGGAAAAGGAGAGATGTCGGTTGATTTTGATATTCTTATTACAAAAGAATTGGAAGATGAGGGAGAAGCAAGAAGTATAATTCGCCGAATTCAGGAAGAGAGGAAAAAAATAGGAACAAAACTAGATGAAAAGGTAAATGTCAGATTAGAAGACTATCCTTTAGAATTTGAGGAATATATCAAGAAAAAAGCTTTGATTAATTCCATAAAAAAAGGTAAATTTGAAGTCCTTCGCGTATGAAAAAAGGAATATCGGGTATAGATTGGGGATTGATGTTTCCGGTTGTTGTACTTGTAATTTTAAGCTTGACAGCGCTTTTTTCAATAAACTTTTCTCTTTTCAAAAGTCAGATGTTTTTTTTAATAATTTCAGTTTTAGCTTTTTTAATTTTTTCCCAAATTAACTCTAAAATTATTCAACAATATTGCGCTCCAATTTACATATTATCGCTAGTATTATTTTCTTTGGTTTTGATTCTTGGAATAGAGAGTAGGGGTTCTGTAAGGTGGTTCGAGATTTTCGGCTTTAGATTTCAGTTCTCAGAACTTTTGAAACCCCTTCTTGCCGTTTCGCTTTCTTCTTTTCTTGCAAATCGGCAGAACCATAGTCTTAAAATGTTTTTGCGTATAATCTTATTTTTATTTCCTGTTGCTTTTTTAATTTTTCTCCAACCTGATTTAGGAAATACAATAATTTATTTTATGGTTACAATTTTAGTCTTAATTATATTTGGGTTTCCTTTACGTTTTTTTGTGCTCGGGTTTTTATTTATTTCGGTGTTTATTCCAATTTTGTGGAAGTTTTTACATGTATACCAGAGGGAGCGTATCCTATCATTCTTAAACCCTACAGATACTTTAGGAATTTCCTATAATGCGATTCAATCAAGTATAGCGATAGGTTCAGGTATGTTAACAGGCAGAGGTCTTGGTCAGGGAACCCAATCGGGCTTACGATTTTTGCCGGAAAACCATACGGATTTTATTTTTGCAACCCTATCGGAGGGGTTAGGATTTATAGGCGCTGCCGTTGTTATTATTGCTTTCGGCTATCTTTTATATAGAATTTTTTTAGTTTATTCAAACGCTCAGGATTCTTTTGGTAAAATTTTTTCGGGAGTGGCATTTTGTCTTATCCTTTCACAGTTTTTCATAAATATTGGAATGAACATAGGAATGCTGCCTATAGTTGGAGTTACTCTTCCTTTTGTGTCCTATGGGGGCAGTTCTTTATTGTCTAGTTTTATTCTTCTTGGTCTTTTAAGTAGCGTTAATAAAAAATCTCATAATCACATAGTTCTGGAAATTAAGTGATTAATTTGGTATAATATTAAATTATGGAATACGCAATCATTAAATACAAAAGCAAGCAATATAAAGTTTCAAAAGATGACGTAATTGAAATTGACAAAGTCGATCTTAAGCCAACAGAAAAAATCTTATTTAAAGACGTTTTGCTCTACTGCGGAGACGGAGCTGTGGTTGTTGGAAAACCAACGGTTGAAAAAGCCTTGGTGGCAGGAACTCTCTTGGAAAATTTTAAGAGTGAAAAAATAAGAGTTTCAAGATTTAAAGCTAAAGTAAGGTATAGAAAAGTAAGAGGGTTTAGGGCGGCGCTCTCAAAAGTAAAGATAGAAGCGATAGATTTTCTAATCAAAAAGCCAACGCAGAAATTATCAAAAGCAAAAAAGAAATAGCCTCAATTGATATTTTATTAAGCTTAATATATTTTGATACCTTGACATATGTGAAAACTGGCAATAAAATACAGATATATTTTCACAACAGTTATAAAATATGGCGCATACAAAAGCACAAGGTTCAGTTAAAGGAAATAGAGATTCGCGATCAAAGCGATTGGGCATCAAAATTTATGGCGGCCAAAGGGCTTTGAAAGGGAATATTATCATAAGACAAAAAGGAAGTAAAATGTTTCCGGGAGAAGGGGTGGGAATGGGAAATGATTATACTCTTTTTGCTGTTAAAGATGGGGTTGTAAATTTTAAGCAAAGAAACGGCAAAAAAGTTGCCGAGATTTTAAATGGTTAATAACGAAGAACGAATTTACGAACTTGATATAAATTTGCTCCAAGCGAATCCGCTTCAGCCCAGAGGTGTTATGTCCGTCGAATCCCTGAGTGAGCTTGCAGAATCAATAAGGGAACAAGGGATACTGGAGCCAATAGTTGTAGCAAAAACACCCGCAGGTTATCAAATAATTGCAGGAGAAAGAAGATGGAGGGCTGCAAGGGTAGCCGGTCTTTCAAAAGTGCCGGTTGTTGTTAAGGAAACCACCCCTCAGGGCATGCTTGAAATGTCAATTGTTGAAAACGTACAACGGGAAGATCTTAACCCAATAGAAAGAGCCCAAGCATACAAAAGACTTATTGATGAATTTGGTCTTGGAACAAACGAAGTTGCAAAAAGGGTTGGGAAATCTTCCCCAACAATCTCTAACACAATCAGACTCTTATCTTTGCCTGATGCAATCAAAGACGCATTGGTGGCGGGAGTTATTACGGAAGGACACGTTCGTCCGCTTATATCATTAGGCGATACGAGCTTAATGCTTGATCTTTTCAAAAAAATACTTCGCGAAAATAGTACTGTTCGTCAAACAGAAGAACAGGCGCGTCAGGTAAAAGGCGAGATTCAGAAAAAAGAGCCAAGGGGACAGCATGATAGATTATGGGTTCCGGAACAGGAAGAAATGGCGCAACATATAGAGAAAAAACTTTCTTTGAATAAGGTCACAATTTTCCAATCAAGAAGCCTTGCCAGGATAGTTATTGTCATAAGAGGCGAAGTTGAGGTAACAGGGCCAAAAATTAGACAAGTCCACGATATCTTGATGAAATAATTTCTTTAACGGTAAGGATTTTTAACTATTCCTACATCTTTAGGTGGCCAATAGGCAAAAAACGATTTTCCAATTATAGATTTTACGCTGACAAATCCCCATTCTCTCGAGTCGGAGCTATTAGACCTGTTGTCTCCCAAAACAAAATATTGATCTTGCGGTACGGTTATTTCCTGCTGATCCCGTAGAAAGGAACCCGCATAAGTTTTTACAGACTCCTCAAGATATGCGCTCTCCGAAAGTTTAACTCCGTTAAGATACACATCTGCGTCTTTGATTATAATTCTGTCTCCGGCTACGCCTATTACTCTTTTAATATAATCTTTTTCCGGGTCATTAGGAGCTTTAAACACAATTACATCGCCTAGTTTAGGGTTACTGAAATGAAGGGTTATTATGTTGGTTAATATATATTCTTTATTATGAAAATTAGGAAACATTGATTCTCCATTTACTTCAAAGGGACGAAACAAAAACGCATAAATTATAAGAAATACAGCGGCTGCTAAAAGTAGAGTTTGTACGGTATCTACGAGGAATGAATATATCTTGCGTATCACAATACTAAACACGATTACATTGTCCAAGATTGGGTTTACTTTGTCAACAAGATAGATTTATGCTAAGATATTTTGACTTGGATCCATAGCTCAGTTGGTTAGAGCGTTGCATTCACATTGCAAAGGTCAGTGGTTCGAGTCCACTTGGATCCACAGTCTGCAATAGTTTTTACGACCTTCGAGTTATGATCAGGAGAATAATGGATCGGTTTGTTTTATCATTCTTGGTAACACTCTAATCATATGCTGTTGTATAGAATTCACAAATTGTCCTTCATCTCCTTGTCCTTTATGGACTTGCTGTAATCCTTTTTTGGTAAAAGCAATTATTTTTTCTGCTTGCAAAAGTTTCTCTGGATCGTCAAGATATCCAGGCTTATGGTCAAGTCCTTTTGGGAAATCAGGGTCACTCTTCGGATCGATTACGGGATTTGCAAAGACAACATATGGACCGTCACTTCCGGGTTTGGAATAGGCAACTACTTGACCTCCGACATTGATTTTACCAGTTGGTTTGGATAAAAAATAAGCAATTTTATATGGTTTTTGGGGTGCCACATTTGAAATTTTTTGAACGATCTTTTGATACTCCTTATCATTTGCTAGGCTCTGCGCTTCTGCAGATGTTTGGCCTGCTGCCTGATTAAACGCATGAAACCAATTGATGTATCCTGACATTGATTGAGGAAGACGAGCATTATCTCCATCAAATAATCTTGAAGTACCATCTACAATTATGACATCTGGCTCCTCACCAACCAATCCTTGTATAAAAGCTTTTGAAAAAACATCGAAGACCGTATGAGGGGTCGTACCTGTTGAACCGATTCGATTACTGCGTACCAGAACGCCTAATTCTTCAAGCTCTTGACGCAAGGGTTCTACCACAAAGTAATCACCATAGCGACGATTGCCAACAACCGTAACTTTGCGGCCCAAATCAACGCGTTCCTTTACAAACCAGTAAAATCTAGCTGCTTCATAAGCTGCAGCTTCTGCCTCCCTAATTTCTCTTCTATTCAATTCGCGGGTTAGTCCTTCAGATTCTAAGACTTCGACATTTGAAAAATCGTGATAGGCTGATCCTGAATCTTTGCCGGATAACACTAGATATTTTGAGAATTCAAGATCGCGTTGAACAATGTTTGTCGGGTCGAAAGATCCTGCTTCTGTCTTATCCTGCATAGATTGCAGTAACGCTTCTGTTTCTGCGCCGTGTTCCTGAGTAAATCTTATAAGAATATTTGTAGGGAATATGCCTTTTTGTAAAAGCATAGAAACTTCTCCGATGATCTCCCTAATTTTTGGGTGTTTGTAGAGAGATTTTAGTTGTGCTATGGTTGAAGAATATCGCTTGTCAATGTTGTAACGTTGGCGATATGATTGCTCAGACTGGGACAACTTTTGAAAACAGGTACTCAGATATTCAAGGTCAGGACCTGCAATTTCGCCATTCCTATGTTTTTCCGCCCAGAACGAAAAAATATTTAGCTTTTCTTCTAGGCTGGTTTCAGGCAATAAGAAAATTGGACTACCAAAGGAAGCAATATCTGCCAAGGCTTCTTTATCTTTGCTTAATCGGGTCTTCTCGAATACTTTATATAATTCAAGACTTGGGGTCGTATGCATTTGATTGATGATTGCGGCTAAAGAATCAATCTTTATGTCCGTAAAGAAGTTTCCTTTTTCTCCTTGATGCTGGTAATTACGAAAATAAGTGATGATTTGTCTGTCCCAATGGCCGCTATCGCAAAGTTTTCTTGCTAAATACAGCCTAAATCGTTGAGGAACTGTTTCGTCTACAAAAAGTTGGGTTGCAACATCCTTGCCTTTTTGGTCATCCATTTCGATAAGTCCTTTTAGCAATCTGCCAATTACACTGTAATCTTTGCCATTTGCGAGTTCTTGATCTAAGAGTTGCCTAAGATGTTCAGTATTGGCAAAAACTGTAGTGCTTTCTAGACTTTTGACTAGCGCCCTGGTAGTTTTTGCATCTTTAGCCTTATCGAATATATCAATTGGAACTATTGCTTCTCCGTTTCGTGATGTTTCTTTTTGATTTATTCCTACCAACAACGCAATCCGAGCTTCTGCTGGCAATGTTTTTAATTCTTCCGAATTTATTACACCAAAATAACCTAACGCTCTATTAAGAAGCGGGTCATTCATTTGTAAAAGCGTAGGAATTTCATCTTTCGTAAGGTTACCAATTTTATCGTTAGGTATTCCCAGTTTAATTTCCCCGCAGGCGATTTTTGCAAACCACTCAACGACAGACACTTTTCCTTCCAACTCTTCGTCTTTATCGTAAGCCTTAATCAATCTTTGTAGATATTTTTTTGCCAAGTCGAAAAGTCCAAGATCTATAAATGCCTCAGTTACTTTTTCTCCATCCATTAGCGCTTCCATACGGTCAAGCTTATCGTTATCTGGGTTATCTGTGGGGTTCCAGTTAAAACGCTCCGCAGTATCCAATAACTGTACCAAGGTGTTTTTTTGTACTGTGATTGTTTCCGCCTGGGTTTTTAGTATAGAAATAAGAAAATCCGCTTGAGAAAATAGTTCTGCCTGGGCTGTTTTTTCAACGGCAATGTTAAAGTAGCGATTCGGATTTCTGCCTGAAACATGTTCTGCCTTTGCTAACAAAAGATTTATTGAGACATGATCTCCTAAGTCTTCCTGTGGAATTTGCTCAAGTAATGCCTGGGCTTTCTGCATATACGCATGCGCATCGTGACCACGCTGAGTAGCCTCTACCGCCGCTCTTGCTATGCTGATTGCCTTCCAGCTGGGCTTGCTGTCTATTTTTTCAATTATACCTATGCCTTCCTCCAATCTTCCAAGTTCAATAAGTTTATCTGCGGCACGGTGTAAAAGGTAATTAAGAGCTTTATCTTGAGAGCTTGGTAATGATCTAAAAAGATCCAAAGCTTCTTCTATAAAACCCTCGCGAATAAATACTCCTACCACATCTATTCGATTACTATCGTAATCTGAGGGATTATTGAAGCGACTCATTACTTTTCGATCTCTTTCCAAAGCATAATCTATAGTTTTTTTAAGATACGGCTTTGGGTCTTCTCCTACGTCTCTTACTGTTGCTGCTTGAAAAGCAAGAAGACCGAATAATGATTGATGTCCTTCTAGGTCTTTAGACACCATTAGTGCCTCCATTTCTTTTTTTGCTTGCCCTAGAGTTTCTGAAAAATTCTCCCCTTGTCTTGCTTGTTCAAGAACGATCTCCATAAAGGACCTCGCAATCGGTATTTGGGTATCAGGGCTGTCGACTCCAGTAAATTGACCTAGTTTATTAACAAGTGTAAAATCACCTACCCTAGCAAGCGAATGTGCAACTTCGTACTGAAGCTTAAGGAGGGTATCCGAGTTAAAAAAAGCTGACGATTGCCAAAAAATTTCTCTTTGATCCTCAGATAAAGATGCGTAATTTTTTGCAAGGATAAGATGTCCAGAATCTTTACCTAAGGACTTACTAAGCTGAATAGTTTTTAGAAAATCAAGATGACCATCGTAGGATGCGATGATACTATTTGCCAGTTCTCTCGCCGAAGGCTTATCTGGTCGCGGAGCAAATTCTTTTCTTACCATACAAGCGAGCAGTCAGAAGGAATTATATCACAGTTTGTGAAAATCAGTGCCTTGAGGGTTTGGGGCAATTCCTCTATAATCCACTGTGCTGTCTACTTATATGAATATATTATTTTTTTCCCGTTTATTTTATCCCCATATTGGCGGAGTCGAGAAGCATGTGTTGGAAGTAGGAAAAATATTAGCGGCGAAGAGCCATAAAGTAACCGTAATAACAGAACAATTATCAACTAAAGATATACCAGCATATCTTCAGTCAAAGAAAAAAAATTCTAGTCGGGAAAATGTTGATTCAATTGAAATTCATAGAATTTATGTTGGGGAAAACAATTGGTTTAAAAAATTTAGAATTTGGATTTGGTTATGGCGAAACCGTGCATTGATAAAAGAAGCTGATATAGTACACTGTCACGATGTTTTCTTTTGGTATCTGCCATTTAAATTAATTTATCCCAAGAAGCCGGTTTACACCACCTTTCATGGTTATGAAGGCTCTTGTGCCCCTTCAAAGAAGGCAATTCTCATACGTAAGGTTTCAGAAAAGCTTTCGTTAGGGAATATTTGCGTTGGAGATTTTTTAAGAAAGTGGTATGGGACAAAGCCGGACTATGTAATTTATGGCGGTGTAGATGCCAAAAGGAGCAAATTCGCAAAAACAATCAACAACTCGCAAATTGCTTTTATTGGGCGTCTTGAGCATGAAACGGGGATATTGGAATATTTAAAGGCGCTTAAGTTAGCAAAAAATAACGGCTATAAATTTCAATTAACAGTTTGCGGAGATGGCAGTCTGAGAGATGAGTGTGAGCATTTTGTTAAAATTAATCACTTGAATGTTAAATTTAATGGTTTTGTAAAAGATGCATCAAGATATATAGAAGAAAGCAAAACGATATTTACCTCACGATATTTAGGAATTTTGGAATCTCTTGTTAAGAAAAAATTTGTCTTTGCGGTTTACAATAACGAAATTAAAAAAGATTATCTTACCATGACGCCCTTTTCTAACTTTATTTCCATATCAGCATCGGAGAAGGAAATATTTAACAATATGAAGTATTTTCTTCACAATCCAAAATTGATGAAGGAAAAAATAGATAAGGGATACGATTGGGTTGAAAATCAAACTTGGGATAAAGTATGCGAAACTTATTTCAAATTGTGGCATTGGAAAGCATGAATAATAAAAAGAAAATAAAAAGAAGCGCTGAAGAATATTTCAGGAGATATTTACGCATTGCCCCTTTGGGTTTGGCGTTATGGCGGTCAGTTGAGGCTAGGCATTTATCCAAGGTTAAATTAAAACGCCCGATTCTTGACATAGGATGCGGCTGGGGAGAATTTGCCGAAGCCTTTGGGCAACAGATCGATATGGGCGTAGATATTACCCCCCGGGATCTATACGTTGCAGCAAAGGCAGGGATGTACAAGAACTTAACGCTTGCCGATGCGCGCGACCTGCCTTTTTCAGACAATAGCTATTCCTCGATTATTTCCATTAGTACATTTGAACATATACCAAACGTTGCAAAGCTTTTGAAGGAAATGTATAGAGTGCTCAAGCCCAACGGAATTCTTGCTATCACAATGGAAACAGAGGAAGTTGACAGAAACACATTTTACCGGCCACTTTTTAAGAGAATGGGTATGGGATTTTTAAGCGATTGGGCTACAAATGCGTATAATACAAAGTTTCATCGCCACAATCTGCCCTCCAAAGAAAAATGGATTAAAGATATTGAAAATTCGGGCTTAAAAATATTAACGACAAAAAATATTATTTCTCCGCTAATTACAAAGCTTTATGATTTTTTTATCCTTACGTCATGGCCTGCACAGCTATTTAGACCGTTAATTGGCAGAAGAAAGGTTTTTAGGCCCAAATTTGCAGAAAATATACTTGTTAAAATATTTTTAAAGTATATTCTGGAGGAAGAAAAAGTCGGAACCAACCTTTTCATTGTGGCAAAAAAACCCTTATAATAAAATAATATGAGCACTTACATCGATGTGTTTCTTCACGTAATTTTCAGCTTATTGGCAGCATATGTCGCTTGGAAGGCGTATGGTGATAATAAAAAAAGAAATCTTTTTCTATCCGTAGTTTATGCTATGGTAGGGGGAGTTTTGATTGATCTAGATCATTTTATAGATAATTTGCTTGCTTTTGGCTGGAATTTTAATTACAGGTATTTCATAACGGGTGAATATTTTTTGAAAACCGGGAAAACATACGTATTCTTTCATGGATTTGAATATCTGATAATTCTTTTTGTAGTATTTTTCTTTGCAAAAACTAAAATGATTAAGATGATACTATTATCTCTTACATTGGCAATGGCCTTTCATCTGGGAGTGGATATTATTTTTTACTCTATTCCTATAAAAAACTATTTTATTCTTTATAGAATATTCAATGATTTTAAGGTAGATATAGCTTCCCCGTTGTTGCATCTTTAAGCATCTTTAAATAAATATCTTTTTGCGGTAACGTAAGAAATAATAAACAATAATCCTATCAAACTTATTATTTTTAATAATTTATATATAAAAATATCTTCATATTTAAGCTGAAGAAGTTGTTTTCCTTGAGGTATTTTAAATGTTATTGTGCCCTTATTTGTAGGAGAAATAGGAGCTTTTTCCCCATTTATTTTTACTTCCCAGCCGGGAAAATATAATGTATTTTCTTCAAGTACCAAGGGAGTTTTAGCGGATATAGAATAGAGGTGTTTAGTTGATAATCTTTGGATATTTGTTATCTCACCAGAACCATTTAAAACATTAATTCTGTTTGTTGGGAGGATAGAAAACCATGGATGGTTTATATCGCTAACCCATTTAGAATTTGCGTAGAAATGCCCTTCCCCTTCGGAAGTGCTTTTCCATAAATTTACTTTTAAAAAATTGTCGTCAATGTCTGTTATCATTCTTCGTTGTCCCCAATTCAATATAGATGAGGCAATTGTTAATAGAATAACTAAATATATAAACAACTTTTTATTCCTGAAAATAATTGTAAAATACCCCGCAAGTATTGAGATACAAAACGCAAGTATTACCAAAAGCCTGTGGGAGCCGGTTGCCTTAATAAAAGGAATCGCTTCCCAAATAAATTTAGAATATGGAGTAATAAGAAAGATTAAAATAATAGAGGAAAATAGCCAAAACTTTATGTTAAGCGTATATTGCTTAGGTAATTTTCCAATAATTAATAAGAATAGAATAGCTAGTAATACAAATAGTTGCGTATAACCGATAAGATTGGAAATTTCCCCTTTTGGTCCCTGAAATAAGAATCCTGCGAAATACGGAGAATATAAAAGCTCAAGAATTCCAGGGAAATAGACAGAATGTAGCCCTACCCTTTGTATAAAAGTATACTGAGTTAAAAAAAATGGAGTAAGCCAAATATATAAAGAAGCTATTCCCCCGGTTAGAAATCCAAAAAAGATTTTCGGAGCTAAGATTTTAATTTCCTTTTTTCTTGTATAGAGGAATAAATAAAAGAATATCAATATTCCCGAGAATAAGGCAAGAACAACGTGACTTGCTATAAGAAAAGTAAATGACAATCCAAATAAAAGGGATGGGGCAAAATCTTTTCTAATGCGTAGCTTATTAACAAATATAAAAGTGAGCGGTAAAAGTGTGAAAAAAAGTATTTCTCCTATTACAACTTTAAAATGAAGATCGATTAAGTGGTATGGGGCAAATACATAAAATACTCCCGAAACAAATGCGGCAAGATTATTTTTAAATATTTTTTGAGAAAATAAATACATAAAAACTCCGGATAATACCATGCTTGAAGCAAGGAAAATTTTCATGCTTGTTATAAAAGTAATCCCAAGAAAATGAAATAAAGAGATAATGTAATAAGGAAGAGAGTAATTAAAAATAAACAGAGGATATCCATAATTAGCATTTAAATCCCCCGCCCAGGAAGGCATAAGATTACCTTCACTTAATGATTGATAAAAAGATATTGTTCTATAAAGATGTATGTTAAAATCTCCGCTTTCATAAACCCCGTTTCTAAAAATACTAATAGTAGTTAGTATGGATATTAAGATTAATAAAAAGCTTAGGTTAATAGTTTTTTTAGGATAAACGAATTTATATATTAAAGTACCAATTGCAAGAATAAATAATCCGATTAAATTAACAATAACCATTCTGTACGGGTCAAGCATGATCTTATGATATACTTTCTTTTATAGGAAGTTCAAGCATGAGAACAACGTTTATTGCTACGGTGTTAAACGAAGAAAAGAACGTACAATCTTTTTTAGATTCAATTTTGTCCCAAACTCAAAAAATCGATGAAATTATTATAGTTGACGGGGGGTCAACCGACAGTACCTTGTCGATAATTTCCAATAAAAATTTAAAGATTAAAGTGATAGTTAAAAAAGGCAACAGGTCTGTTGGAAGAAATGTTGCTATTAGAAATGCAAGTGGAGATATTATTTTATGTAGTGATGCCGGTTGTATTCTTGATAAGAATTGGTCAAAAAATATAATAAAACCTTTTAAAGATTCAAAAATTGATGTTGTTGCAGGATATTATAGAGGAAAGTATGCTACAGTTTTTCAAAAATGTTTAGTGCCATATGTTTTGGTTATGCCGGATAAAGTTAATCCTGAAAATTTCCTTCCTGCAACACGTTCTATGGCTTTTAAGAAATCCATTTGGGAAAAGGTAAAAGGATTTCCTGAAGAATATTCCAATAATGAAGATTATGTTTTTGCAAAAAAATTAAAGAAAGCTGGAGCAAATATTGTTTTGCGTAAGGATGCAATTGTAAATTGGATACCAAGGAAAAATATTAAAGAGTCGTTTGTAATGTTTTTTAGATTTTCAAAAGGAGATATGGAGGCAAATATAATTCGTTGGAAAGTTGTTTTTTTATTTGTCCGTTATTTAACTGCGCTATTTTTAATTGACTATTTTGTTATTAGCAGATCAATTGTCGCTTTGGATATCCTTGTAGTTTTGTTTCTAGTCTATATTCTGTGGGCAATTTTTAAGAATTATAAATATGTAAAAAATTTAAGAGCGCTTTATATATTGCCTTTTTTGCAATTTACAGCAGATATGGCAGTGTTAATTGGCTCATCTTTTGCAGTACTGGGTAAAAGCAAGAAATTTTAAATTTATGCGTATAGCTTTTTTTCATGAGTTACCTCTCGGAGGAGCCAGACGGTCAATGCAGGAATACGCAAAAGAACTTAAAAAAAGCCATCAAATAGACCTTTTCTTGGTGGATGATAGAGAAGAAACTTTAGAAAATAAATTTTACAGCAATATCTTTTTCTATAAATTTGTTCCAAAAGATTGGCAAGGAAAAAACTGGAAAACTAGGTTATACAAGGACACCATAGAGCTTCTTAGGCTTTATCGTTTACATAGAAAAATTGCTCAAGATATTGAAAATAAAGGTTATGATTTTGTTTTAGTGAGTGCTTCCAAATATATAGAAGCGCCATTTATAATGAGATTTTTAAAAATTCCGTTTCTTTTCTTCTGTCATGATCCCAGTTACCGCATAATCTACGATCCTATCTTTTCAATTTCTAAAAAACTAGACCTATTAAGATATAATTACGAAAAATTAAATAGGTTTACCAGAAAAGTTATTGATAGAGAAAATTTAAAAAAAGTTAACTTATGTGTTTTACCATCCAATTATATAGCAAATATCTTTACCAAAATATATAAAAAAAAATGCGCAGTAGTCTATTATGGAGTAGATGTGTTTACATTTAAGCCTCTTGATATTAGAAAAGATATAGATATTTTTTATATTGGGTCATATCATCCGGTCGATGGTTATGATCTTTTAAAAAACGCGCTTTCTCTTATGAAAATTAAACCTAAAATAAGAAAAGTTATGATAGAAGATGAGTGGATATCGGACGATAGGCAGCTTAACAAGCTATATAACCGTTCTAAAATCGTTGTTTGTCTCGCCAAAAAAGAAGGTTTAGGAGCTATTCCCTTGGAAGCGATGGCAAGTGGGGCTGCTGTTGTAGCCGTAGATGAGGCGGGTTATAAAGAAACAATAATTAATGGCAGGACGGGGTATTTAATTTCTAGGGATCCCGGGAAATTGGCTGAGAAACTGGACTGGCTGCTTTTACATGAAGAAGAAAGATTGAAATTAAGTAAAAATGCTCGAGAAAATGTGATAAAGAATTGGCAATGGAAGAAGCGGGCTAAAGAGTTAGAGGGTGTCATATTAACCTGTTTAAATAAGACTTATGCTTAAATACTCACTATTTTGTGGTATAATCTGCCAATGATAGCCTCAGAAGTTAAGAATGCGATAAAAGGGAGAACCATCCTTATTACGGGGGGAACGGGATCTTTTGGAAATACGGTTGTTGGAAAATTACTGGATTTAAATCCCAAGAGAATTGTAATTTTTAGTAGAGATGAAAAGAAGCAACATGATATGCGCAACAAGTTTGATAATCCTATTCTTCGCTTTGTAATCGGGGATGTAAGGGACATAGAAAGTGTCAGAAAGGTTACGCAGGGAATAGATTATGTTTTCCACGCAGCAGCATTAAAACAAGTCCCCACCTGCGAATTTTTTCCTCTTGAAGCGATTAAAACAAATGTAATAGGCGCATACAATGTAATAAGCGGCGCTGTTGAAAATAAAGTCAAAAAAGTAGTCGTTCTTAGTACGGATAAAGCAGTTTATCCTATAAATACAATTGGTTTGTCAAAGGCAATGATGGAAAAAGTAATGATCGCGGAATCAAGAGATGTTGCAGATAATACTAAAAAGAGTACGGTTCTATGCGGAGTGCGTTATGGAAATGTCTTGTATACAAGAGGATCTGTAATTCCCTATTTTGTTAGTCTTATAAAGCAAAATAAAAAATTAAGCGTTACAAGTTTAGGTATGACAAGATTTTTGCTTCCCCTAACGGATGCGGTAGAATTAGTATTTTTTGCTTTGCTTAGTGGTAAAAATGGATATATGTATGTGAGAAAGTCTCCTGCATGCACGCTTGAGACTTTAGCTAAAGCCCTATGCGAAATATTTAAATACGAAAAAGGATACGCTGAAGTTGGACTAAGGGCAGGGGAAAAAATGCACGAGACCCTAGTTACGCAAGAAGAAATGCTACGGTCTATAGACGCCGGCGATTATTACAAAATCCCACCGGAAAGTCAGGGATTAGACTACAATAAGTATTTTTTAAAAGGGAATAGAACCGAAGAAAAAAGGGTTAAGAAGCTTACATCCGAAAACACAACAAGGCTTAATGTTGAGCAAACTATTAATTTACTCATGAGATTACCAGAAATAAAACAAGAACTTAAGGGATTAAAAGACTAATTTCTAATTAAGGACGCTTTTACAATATATTTAAAATAATCAAAAAAAACTTTTGGGGCGTGAGTAAAATGAGACTTAGAATCGTCTCTTGCGTAGAGTATATTTGGAATTTCAATAAATCTAGCACCCCTTTTTTTTAAGTGATACATTTCCTCAAAAATAATTGAAAAGTTGTTTTCTTGAAATTTTATTCCTTTAAGAAATTTTAATCTAACCATTTTGAACCCATTTGTACAATCTTTAATTCCTACACCAAAAAACCATGATGCAAGATAATTACCCAATAATGACACGATTCGTCTGAAAAGAGGTACATTTATTACTTTTCCTCCCTTAATATATCTTGACGCCTTGACGCAATCAAGATTAGATGAAATAAATTTTGTAAAATCTTTGATACAATCAGGTTTATTGGTTAAGTCAGAATCCATAGTTAAATAGAACTCAAAACTTTCTTTTATTGCATAATGGATGCCCGTTTGCATTGCGCCGCCATATCCCTTATTTTTTTTGTGGGTGAGAATTACGAGGGTATTTTTATATTGAATTTTCTTGACATTAAGAATTTTAGATGTTTGATCCGTGCTCCCGTCATCAATAACAATTAGCTTAATTCTCGGATCTAATTTATTGATTTCCGAAATAACGTTATCAATGCATTTAGACGCGACTTTTTCCTCATTAAACATTGGAATTATAATGCAAAGAGACTTTTTACTAAATTTTGATACCATCTTCAATAAAAGACCGCGCAATAGGTAAGTGATTATTTTCTGGTAAGAATCCTCTCAATCTCCCTTCCCTAAGTCTTAGTATGATATCATTTGCAATTCTTTCGGACGCTTTTCCGTCTCCTAAGGTATGTTTCCAGTTCTTACCTGTTATTTTTTTAAGCTTTTTATAAACTATCTCCGGAGTATATTCTTCCGGCTTATCGGGGTCAAATTTTACTGTTCCCCCTGCGTCATAGATTTCAGGCCGTTCTGTTGATTTCCTCATATTAATGCATGGCACATTTAAAATGCATGATTCTTCGCTTAATGTTCCCGAGTCAGTAATCACCGCTTTTGAGTGAGTCATTAATATAAGCATTTCTTCATATCCTACCGGAGGCACCATGAGAAGATTTTTGGGAAGTTTAATATTTTGGGATTTTATTATTTTTTGCGTCCTGTAACTTGCGGGAAAGTATACCGTACAGGGAGCATTTGCAACTAATTTTAGAATTGCTTGAAATGATTTTCTGATATGTACGTTTTCTCTTCTGTGGCACGTCATTACAAAGTAGTCCTTGTCTTGAATTCCTCTTTTTTTAAAGAATTGTTTAGTCGCTTTTTTCTCAAGTTTCTCTTTTTGACTAAAATAAAATCTTTCTAAAATGTCTACTGTTGGGTTTTTGGTAACCACAATATTTTTGGGGTTTAATCCTTCTGCAATTCCTTTTTGTTTATACTCATCTTCGTAGGTATAGATAACGTCTGAGATATGATCTATGATGGTTCTATATTTTTCTTCGGGCATTCTCCAATCATAGGAACGCCAGCAACCCTCTATGTGAATAATCGGGATATTCAGTTGGGCCGCGGCAAGAGCACCAATAGTTGTATTGGTATCTCCTAAAAATACCGTAGCGGCGGGGTTAATTTCTTTCAACAAAGGATAAAGATTTTCGATAAGGTGCGATGTAATTTTTGCGTCTGTTTTGCCTTTTCATCCAAAATCATAATACGGTTCTCTAACATGAAGCGCTC